>ERZ773228.3837-NODE-3837-length-11954-cov-2.842592_pt1 | contig 11954 bp, 8 predicted proteins | sample MGYA00580524_ERZ773228 | MGnify/ENA primary metagenome ERZ773228 (study PRJEB29015, sample SAMEA2737768) | human gut metagenome | biome: human gut; feature: human-associated habitat; material: faeces | place: China | collected 2012 ...
TATCTTGAAACTAGAAGTTCCTGCCGGACGTCACTTTCAGATGACTTTGTCGGACGGTACGAAAGTATGGCTGAATGCTTCTTCTACATTGGAGTATCCTGCTTCGTTTGAAGGTAAGAAAGAACGTAGGGTGAGACTGACGGGGGAGGCGTTTTTTGAAGTCAGTCGTAATGAGAAATGTCCGTTTTATGTAGAAACTGGTAATCAGGAGTCTGTACAGGTATTGGGAACCAGCTTTAATATAAATGCCTATCCGGAAAATAGTAAACATTTCACTACGCTTGTAACGGGAAAAATCAGTTATCAGGTAGAGGAGGGGAAAGAACCTGTCATCTTATCTCCTGATCAACAAGTGAGCTTCGATTGTGTGTCTGGAGCTATGAAGGTGGCACAAGTAGACGCTTCGGCTTTTGCGGCATGGAAGGATGGCTGGATTTATTTTGAGGATGAAACTCTTCCGGACTTGGCAAAACGCCTTTCAAGGGTATATGGGGTTGAAATAAAGGTTGCCGAGCGATTGAGAAACTATTCCTTTTCCGGGAAAATCAGTTATGAACGTGGCGTTGACTATATTACTCGCCTGATGGAGGAAACCAATGGGGTTGTCTGTGAGGTTGAGAATGGGGTGCTCTGGTTGAGATGAGAGATAAAACAATATAAAAAGAATGAGATAAGAGTATGAAAAGGAAGAAAAGTTTTATTCACATTGATTGGAAGATAGGGCTTATATTTCTTGTGTTTTCAGTCTGTTGTCGTACTGTGTATGCTCAAACGGTAAGTGTGGAGCTGAAAAAAGCGACAGTGGCGGAAGCATTGAAGAAGATGAGTGCTGTCACAGGGTATGAATTTTTTTATAATTCAAAACAATTGTCGGAATGTCCGAAGAGGATAACAGCTAATTATCATAATATTTCTTTGGTACAGGCACTTCAAGAAATTCTGTCCGGTACAAATTTCACTTTTAAGGTTGAGAATCGTACTATCATTATTGTTCCGCGACCTGCTTCCGGAAAACAGGAACTGCGGGAAGAAGAGAAAGAAATGGAACTTAAAGGACGGATTATTGATGGAAGTGACCGATCTCCGATGATCGGAGTTTCGGTAATAGTAGGAGGAACAGGACCGGGAATGTCCGGCACGACCACGGATCTGAATGGAGAATTCAGTATAAAGTTACCGGTAGAAGGCTGCGACCTAACTTTCTCTTTTGTCGGTTATGAAAAGATTACGAGACATTTTAACGGAAAGAATGCTTCATCTTTTGCAAATATCGTAATGCAACAACAGTTGCAGGAGATTAAAGATGTGGTGGTTACGGGAATCTATCAACGTAAAAAAGAAAGTTTTACAGGTTCTTCCACAACATTTAAGGGGGAAGAGTTGAAATCGGTAGGTTCGCAGAATGTCTTGCAAAGTTTGCGGACACTCGATCCTTCTTTTAAGATCATGGAAAATAATCAGTTCGGTTCCAATCCTAATCAAATGCCGGATATCGAGATACGGGGAAAGAGCAGTGTAGTAGGGTTGAAGGAAGAATATGGTACAGATCCCAACCAGCCGTTGTTTATTTTAGATGGATTCGAGACTACGCTGGAAACTGTGATGAACCTGAATATGAACCGTGTAGCTTCTGTTACGATATTGAAAGATGCTGCCTCTACGGCTATTTATGGTTCGAAAGCTTCCAATGGAGTAGTGGTAATTGAAACTAAAACACCGGAGAAGGGACGTCTTCAGCTTTCGTATAAAGGAGATTTTGGAGTAGATATAGCCGACTTGTCTGACTATAACCTGATGAATGCCCGTGAAAAGTTACAGTTTGAAACATTGGCAGGAGTATATGAGGACAACACCAACAGTCCTTCCAATCAGTTGCGTTTAAATAGCTTGCGGAACGAGCGGCTGAAGGAAATAGAAAGAGGAGTAGATACTTATTGGCTGAAAGAACCGGTACGTAACGGGTTTACGCACAAACACAATATCTATGCAGAAGGTGGTGAAGAAAAGATACGTTATGGAATAGGATTAAGCATAGGTCATGTGAATGGGGTAATGAAAGAATCCGAACGCCAAACGATTGGAGGAAATATCGATTTGATATATCGTACGGGAAAATTTCAGTTCAGCAATAAGCTGACAATTGATTATTTGGAGACGGTCGACCCAACTGTTTCCTTCTCGGAATATGCACAGGCGAATCCTTATTACCGGAAATATAATTCGGCAGGTGAGATAGAAAAATACCTGTATTATCCGGAGGATGGCATAAATGATTCTTCTGTTTCCAATCCGTTATGGAACGCTCATCTGAACAATTATAATAAAGGGCAGGAATTTGGATTTACCAACAACTTTATCATCGAGTGGTTTGCTACACATGATTTTCGTTTAAGAGCCAAATTCGGCCTGACGAAATCGGATGATACGTCGGATGTCCGTTTGTCTCCGTTACATTCACAGTTTGATGATGTAAGTGATACGGAGAAAGGGTTATATACGCACACACAAACCAAAGGATTAGTATATGAAGGGGATCTGGCCGCTACATTTGGTCGTTTATTTGCCGATAAACACATGGTTAATGCTGTGGCCGGATTCAATTTTAGCAGTACCAAAAGAGAAAATTATGGATTCTCAGCCAATGGTTTTACGGATGATCAGTTTGATTCTCCATCTTTTGCCAATAGCTATCCAAACGGGGAAAGTCCGGATTACAGTCGGACGGAGAAACGTGCGGCAAGTTTTTATATCAATGGCGGTTATGCTTATGATAATCGCTACTTGCTTGATTTTAATTATCGTAGTGATGGCGCGTCTATGTTCGGCACGGATAACCGTTTTCGGAATACATGGTCTGTCGGGCTTGGTTGGAATATTCATAATGAGAAGTTCCTTAGAGATAAAGATTTCTTTCAACTTCTCAAGCTGAGAGCTTCTGTCGGAAACCCGGGAAACCAGAATTTTGCCGCTTATCAGGCATTCTCGACTTACAAGTTCAATGGCTGGATGACGAATGTATTCGGAACAGGTGTGATTCTGAATGCATTGGGTAACAAAGACTTGGGATGGCAGGAAACAATCAATTATAATATCGGTACTGATATTACGATGTGGAATAACCGGATCAATGTGACTTTGGATTATTATTGGAAGAATACTGATCCGTTGCTGGCTGTCATCACGACTCCGGGTTCTATGGGAGTGACAAGCCTGACAATGAATGCCGGTATGCAAAAAACAAAAGGTTGGGAAGCTACATTGAAGTTTTCTCCTATTTATCTGCCGGAACAGGGAATCAATTGGAATTTGAGCGTGAATGCAACGCACTCTCGTTCGAAATATGCCAATATCGGTGACTCTTTTAGTGCTTTGAATAAGAGCGGACAGGCTTCATTGGCGGGTACTACCCGTTATTATGACGGGGGAAGTCCTACAGCTATCTGGGCTGTGCGGTCTGCCGGAATAGATTCGGCTACCGGTAAAGAGCTCTTTATAAAGAAGGATGGTACATATTCTTTTTCCTATGATGTGAATGACGAAGTAGTGGTAGGAGATACGGAACCTGATATAGAAGGATTGTTCGGGACTACATTCTATTATAAAGGCTTTTCACTCAGCTGTTTTTTCCGTTATCAAATAGGCGGGCAGTTATTCAACACTTCTCTTTTCGACAAGGTAGAGAATATAGGTACAGAAGAAGTGTACAACAATCAAGATAAGCGTGCGCTATACAATCGTTGGTCGGAGTCCAACCGTGAAGCGCAGTTCAAAGGTATATCTATGGTGCAGACTACTGAGAAATCTTCTCGTTTTGTGATGGATGAAAACACACTGACTTGCGAGTCTGTCAGTCTGGGCTATGAGTTCAATCAAGGATTTGTCAAGAAGCTAGGTTTGGCAGCTTTATCTTTACAGGCAAATATGAATGATATATTCCGTTGGTCTACCGTTAAGGCGGAACGTGGAATTGATTATCCTTTTGCACGAACGATCTCTTTGTCTATCGGTGCCACCTTTTAAACAATGGAAGAGAAAACTTATAAAAACGAATGAGTTATGAAGAATAAAATATATACAGGTATGTTGCTCGGTTGCTTTCTGCTATGTGGCTGTAGTGACTGGTTGGATGTGAAGCCTTATGATAAGATATCGGATGACGAACTGTTCTCTACGGAGGAGGGATTCCAAAAATTATTGAATGGCGTATATGTGGAATTGAATAATGACAAGCTATACGGATGCGCTTTGACTGTGGAAATGATTGAAATAATGGGAGGTGCTTATACAATAGGGACGGACAATTCCGTGTGGGGAAATTACAAAGATCTTGCCGACTATCAATATGAAACGGAATATTGGCGTGGAAGACTGAGCGAGACGTGGAATGAAGCGTATGCGATGATCTTGAATTGTAATGAGATTCTTGAGAATATGGAGAGCAGGACATCTCTTTTTACCGGTGATAATTATAATATTATACGCGGAGAAGCACTTGCCCTGCGGGCTATGCTACATTTTGACATGCTTCGACTGTTTGGCCCGGTGTATTCACGCAATAAAGATAAGCTGAGTATCCCCTATTATACAGCGCAGACCAATTTGCCGGAAGAACAGCTTCCTGCTTCAGAAGTGATTCGAAAGGTAATAACCGACCTAGAGGAAGCGCGAATCTTATTAGTGAATGATCCGGTAAAGACGGAGGGTACGATGATGAGTGGAGATGTAAATCAGAATTCTAACTTTTTGCGCTATCGTGCTTTACGGATGAATTATTATGCGGTGACAGGATTATTAGCACGTGTTTGTCTGTATGCAAGTAGCAATGATGAGGAAGGTGGAAGTGCAAGAAAGAAAGCATTCAACTATTCTACGGAAATCATAAAAGCGGTAGATAGCGGTATTTTTCCGTTTGTAGATAAAAAACTGGTTACTGGTTCACCGGATGATCCGGACCGTATTTTCTCTTCTGAAGTGATCTTTGCTCTCTCTCATGCAAGCCGTAACCAATTGTTTAAAAATTATTTTGACCCGACTCGTGTTCCTAACTATGTATTCAGAATGGATAATGATCTGATGAATAATCTCATTTTCGGAGGCACAGCTACCGGAGGCAACCAGGACGACTACCGTTATCGAGTGAATTGGGTGGCTTCAGGTTCTAACAGGTATTTCTATAAATATGCGGATATGGAGGATACCGGAAAAATAGAAAATACAATGATTCCAATGTTACGTATAGGTGAGATGTATCTTATTGCAGCCGAGAGCCAGTCTGCTTCTTTGACGGCAGGTTCCAGTTATGTCAATACGTTGCGACGGAATCGTGGGGTAACTACTGTTTCATCATTGACCCAAGATTTGCTTGTGTATGAATATATACGTGAGCTATACGGTGAAGGGCAACTCTTTTATCTCTATAAGAGATTGTACAGACCTGTTTTATTCTCGTCCGTATCTAGTAAAAATCCGGAAGCAAGTGATCAGATATTCGTAGTTCCTCTTCCTGATTCGGAAACAGAAAATTGAAAGTAAATGCTTTTAAATGAACAAAATAAGATGTATGATGAAAATGAAAAATAGATATATCGTGGCTTTTCTTAGCCTGCTGATTGGTCTGTCGGCCTGTGACGAACGCGAGCCCGGTACTTTTCAGAATATTAGCGGTATTTATTTTAATAACCGTTCTTCTGCGAGTGCTTTGCAGGATAGCATAGATGTTACTTTTGTCTACGAGAGTGGAGATGATATGGAAATTCCTGTGAAAATCCAGTTGTTGGGACGTCCTGTAGATGAGTCCCGCCCGGTAGATATCCGTGTTAGTTCCGAAAATGCTGTAGAGGGAACGGATTATGTGTTGTCGGATAAGGTAGAGATACCGGCCGGAGCTTCAGGTATAAATTATATAGTTACTCTAAAACGCACGGAATCTTTGAAAACAATGAAAAAGACTATTTATATGGAGCTTCGTGCGAACGACTATTTTGCACTTCCTGTAACGGAAGAGATACAAGCTGGAGGAGATACAGTATCTACCTTGCGCTACCGTATTATATTTTCAGATATGTTTACCTCTGCTCCTGTAGCATGGGAAGAAAATCTGTTAGGAGCATTTTCGCAACAGAAGTTTGAATTGATATGTGATGTGCTGGATGTTGCACCGGCTGATTTTAATGACGTGTCGGTAATGACCTTTGCCATGCAGGTATATATTAGTTCGGAAATGACTCAGTATGTGAAGGAACAAGAGGAAAAGAAGAATGCAGGTGAAGAGTTTGATGAAAATGCCTTTGATGGAAATGGAGACCCTTTGACGTTTAAAAAGAACTGATATGATGAAGAATTTGTATAGTAATTTATGGAGGATTCTGGTAGCAGGCTTTCTATTGGTGGCTTGTACGGAAGATAAAGGAAATTATGATTACCGTAATCTGACAGAACTTGAAATTACCGGAGTGGATGATAATATTTCTGTCTTGACGCATAACCGGTTACAATTGACACCGGATTTTGGTACTTCTGCTCTTCCCGACGACAGGTATGAATTTGAGTGGAAGGTAATCAATCAGGATATAGAGAATGAAGTGGAAACTGTGATTGGCAATACTCGCAATTTGGACTATGAAGTAACTTTGAACGCTGATGTATACACCCTGTATTTTACGGTGACGGAGAAGGATACGGGCATATATTGGCAAAAAACTTATACTTTGACTGTCAGCGATACTACTTCTGAAGGTTGGATGGTACTTTGTTCAGATGAAGAAGGACGTGCACGTTTGGATATGGTTTCTAAGGTTACAGGAGATACATACTTTGATCTTCTGAAAAATTATAGTGAAATCTCTCAATGGAAAGGTCCGCGAAAGATTCAATCTCTTTCATCGACAATGACGGATGCCCAGTCTCCTTTTTACTTGTTGACAGATGATGGAGCTACTCGTTTGGGAAAGAATAATTTCGAGTGGAAGGAAGAATATAATTTCGCTTATGAAGCAGCTGCAAACGGTGCATCTTTGCGTCCTTATTCTATTACTGCTGCTGGTTTGGGTAAAATGATTGTCAGTGGTAAAGAAGCCTATTACTGTGAAAGGGGGATGGGGATAGATGGTCTGTATCAGAGTGTGGTGAATAAGACTTTTGATGTAGCTCCCTACGTGGGGGCGAATGTGTCAGCATCAATGTATGTAGCTGTGTATTTACTGTATGATACGACTAATAAATGTTTTATGGCGTATTGTCCGATGATGGCTTATGAAGATTTAGGTAGTCTTGAACCTTTGGTAACGATGGATAAAATGGAAGAAATAGCTACCAGTTTTAAAGGTGATAATGGAGTGGTGCATAGTGTGTCTTATGATTATCCTGAAGGGTATGATTATGTTTATATGGAGAATACGAAATATGATCCGGGTAATGCCAAAATGGGGACAACTTATACTATTCTGACTAAGGATGGCAGGTCTTATCTTTATGGCATTCAGTTGGGGGATTTACTTTTATATGCAGATTGCACTTATGTGTTGGGAAAATCCTATTATGGTGACTTGTCCGGTTGTACGGGAATAGGGGAAGAGGGCACTTTGTATGCTTTTAGCTCTTTGAAAAATTATATGTATTATGCTGTGGACAATACGGTTTACCGGGTCGACTTATCTGTTTCACCTTTGGGAGCAGAACGGCAATTTACCTTGAATGGGGAAACTATTACTTGCCTCAAATTTAATCTTTATCGGGAAAGTGCCAATGCCTCTCGTTCATATGATTTGGTTGTAGGAAGTGTAGATGGTGCTGGAAAGGGAATATTACGGGTTTATGAAGGATTGGAGTCAGAAGGTGATTTCAGTTCTGTTACACCGGAAAAGTATACTGGGTTTGCTCGAATCGTAGACGCTACCTATCGTGAAAGGAATAATTAAATTTTTACTAAAAAGGAAATATATGAGAAATTGTTTATTTGTAGTGTTGTTGGCCGGTTTGATAAGTGCTTGTACCTCTTCCGGTAAACCGGATAACATTGTGGTTACATTTGATGTTAAGAATCCTACAGCTACCGAAGTTGTGTTGGTGTATCATAGAACGATAAATTCAGTTCCTCTGAATGAGCAGGGATATGGAGCGGATACAATTTCCGGTGTAAATGCTTTATATGCTAATTTGTTCTATGGCCAGAACGAACGGAAAATATATTTGGAAAAAGGAGATCGTGTACACATTACTTTTGATGGCAATGATTATGTCGGAACGTTTAAGTTTGAAGGTGAAAAGGCACCAGTAATTGATTATCTGAATACTGTTACACTCACGTCGTTGCCGGATGAAACGTATGCTCTTCCTCTGAATGAGTATATGCAGAAAGTAGAGCAGAAAGAACAGGAAGCATATAAATTGCTGAATGTTCGCGGACTGGATGACATTGGTAATTTTAACAAAATGGAGGCGGCGCGTATTCATTATTCTTATGGAACAGGAGTAGTCATGTATCCGATGGGACATATTATGATGACGCAAGATAGTACTTATCGCCCGGATGAGGCTTATTACGATACTCTCCGGAAGTATATGGTGGAAGATGAGGATTGGCTATGGATGAGTACCGTGACTTTGTTGTGGAACTGTCTCATATACTTGATACTCCTAATCGGGAAGTTACCGACTATTATCCGAAAACCGTTGCTCAAATGCGATACATTGCAGATAATTTCAAGAATGAAAGAGTCAAAGAAGTGTTGCTGAACAGTCTGGCTGCGGAATATGTAGAAAGGTTTGGTATTAAGAATATTACAGATTTGGAAAATATTTATCATACTTATGTGAAGGATACTGTGCTTTTGGCAGATTATCAGGATAAATATGAGAAATGGAATTTGTCTTCTCCCGGTAAGCCTTCTCCGGATTTTCAGGCGGTTGATATAAATGGAAAGTCTTATTCTCTAGCTGATTTTAAAGGAAAGTATCTTTATATAGACTTGTGGGCTACTTGGTGTGGTCCATGTCAGAGGGAATTACCTTTCCTAAAAAAGTTGGAGTCAAAGTTTGAGGGGAAGAATATTACTTTTTTGAGTCTTTCGATAGATCATGATAAGGCAAAGTGGGAGGCAAAAGTAAAAAGTGGAGATTTGTCCGGTGTTCAGTTGCTTATCGGTCGTGGAAGCTCTTTCCAAAGAGCATACAATATTGAGGGAATTCCCCGTTTCTTGCTTTTGGATAAGGAAGGAAAGATTATAAACAATGATATGTTACGTCCTTCATCAGATGATACAGAGCGTATATTGAATACTTTGGAAGGCATTTAAGCTCATCTGCGCTCGGCTGGATAATCTTGTATGAAAATGTTTAGAAATACTTAACAATATATGTATAGTTAATTATTAATTTGAAATTTACTGGTTATGAGAAAGATTTGGTTATTGATGCTGATGGTATGTACGGTGATGTGTACATTTACAGCATGTTCATCGGACGATGAAGGTGATTCAACTCCACAGCTTCCTGTCAGCGGTGTGAACATTCCAATTTCGGCTGCGGTCGGCAGTGAGGTTATTATCAGAGGTTCTGGATTTACGGCTTCAGGCGTTAATCTGTATTTGGAGAACGCCTCCAAAGAACGGACAAAGATGGATGCTGCTTTTTCTAATTCGGGAGTCACGTTTACAGTTCCCATGACGTTGGTGTCAGGAGTTTATAATGTGATATTGACACAAAGCGGAAACGAGTGGACACTTGGTTCTATCACTTTGACGGATGCGGACAGTCCGATTACGAGTCCTTCGTTGTCCAATGAAGAGGTAAGTCCAGGAAGCGAAGTGACGCTTGGAGGTAGCGGATATGCGGACGGCGATAAGATTGTGTTGAAAGCAGAAGGAGCAGAAGCTATTGAAATTTCCGAAGTTACGGTTACTGCTGATGGATTGACATTCACTTTGCCGACTGACTGTCCCGAAGGAGAATATACCGTAAATCTGGTTCGTGGAGCCAATTCTTGGAAATTGGAGAATGTTGTGCTGAAGGTGCAAAAGGCTATGAGAGTAAAATCCATTAATATGGATATGGGAGAAATGGGCTTTTTACTTCTTAAATTAGGATATGATGTGGAAGGACGTTTGGTCAGCGCTACGACAGATGATATGCTTTTAAACCGTGAGTTTAAGTATGAAGAAAATACGATAACGGCAATTAGTTTGGATGATACGAAGGAAAATTTAGTTTACACATTGCAAGACGGTAAAATAGTAAAAGCTACCGCTGCCGATAAGTATGATGAAACGGAAGAATTTAATACTTGGAGCTATGAAGGTGATTATTTGTCTTCTGTTACAAATCCTGGAGATTTCTATGAAGGTATGAATCTGACATTTGCGTATAATGCGGACGGTAACTTGGAAAATTTTGTTGGTGATATACACTATAACTATGGAGAGGCTTCTCTATCGGTAATTCCCAATACAATAGATCCTGCTATTGCAATTCATTTGTTTAACTTGATTATGAGTAAAGAAGATGCCGCTTTGGCATTCTTGTTGAACAAGACGGGAAAGGTATCCAAGAAAGTACCTGTTTCAGTGGTATTACCTATTATGGATTGGGATACGGGAGAGACAACTGAGCAGACTATTGATATGAATGTGACGATGAACAACAATGTTTTGTCCATCGATTGTGGACCGGAAGCTCTGATGAATGCTTATATTCCTAAAGTAGAGATTACTTATGAAAAATAGCTATAGATAAAGAATTCATACTATAACAAGTAGGAGAGGAGGTGTGTGCAAGAACACATCTCCTTTTCTTCTTATAAAAACGTCTATATAGATTTCACTAAGTAGAATAAAAATTGTATTTTTGCGACAACTTTTTTAAAATAACCGGTTATGGATACCATTCAGATAAAAGACAAACAGTTTACCGTTTCTATTAAGGAACAGGATATTCAGAAAGAAGTGATTCGTGTAGCGAACGAAATCAATCGCGATTTGGCAGGTAAGAATCCGCTTTTCCTTAGTGTGTTGAACGGTTCTTTTATGTTTACCGCCGACCTATTGAAGCATATTACGATTCCTTGTGAGATCTCATTCGTGAAGCTGGCTTCTTATCAGGGAGTAACTTCCACAGGAGTTATCAAAGAGGTAATCGGCTTGAATGAAGACATTGCCGGACGTACGGTTGTCATTGTAGAAGATATTGTGGATACGGGGCTCACCATGCAACGTCTGCTGGATACATTAGGTACACGCAATCCGCAGGAAATTCACATCGCTTCTCTGCTGGTGAAGCCGGAGAAGTTGAAGGTAGACCTCAACATCGAGTATGTAGCGATGGAGATACCGAATGACTTTATCGTGGGATACGGTCTGGACTATGACGGCTTCGGACGTAACTATCCCGACATTTATACAGTAGTAGACTAAATTCAAATACAAATTAATTTTTAGGTAAAAAAGATGTTGAACATTGTAATTTTCGGTGCTCCGGGTTCCGGCAAAGGGACGCAGAGCGAACGTATTGTAGAAAAGTATGGAATCAATCACATCTCAACCGGAGATGTATTGCGTGCTGAAATCAAGAACGGCACAGAACTAGGTAAAACGGCTAAAGGTTATATCGATCAAGGCCAATTGATTCCCGACGAATTGATGATTGATATTCTGGCAAGCGTATTTGATAGCTTTAAAGATAGCAAAGGTGTAATTTTCGATGGTTTCCCAAGAACAATTGCACAGGCGGAAGCATTAAAGAAAATGTTGGCGGAAAGAGGACAGGATGTTTCTGTAATGCTCGATTTGGATGTTCCAGAGGATGAACTGATGGTACGTCTTATCAAACGCGGTAAGGACTCCGGCCGTGCTGACGACAATGAAGAGACGATCAAGAAACGTCTGCACGTATATCACTCGCAGACTGCTCCGTTGATTGACTGGTACAAGAACGAAAAGAAATACCAACACATCAACGGTCTG
>ERZ773228.3839-NODE-3839-length-11950-cov-25.516099_pt1 | contig 11950 bp, 9 predicted proteins | sample MGYA00580524_ERZ773228 | MGnify/ENA primary metagenome ERZ773228 (study PRJEB29015, sample SAMEA2737768) | human gut metagenome | biome: human gut; feature: human-associated habitat; material: faeces | place: China | collected 2012 ...
GCAGCGTATCCTCTTGCAAAATACGTGATGCTTATTCAGCCGGAAGGCATGTTTATATACATAGTGCCATTCCTTATCTCTACAGTGGCCGGAAGCATAGTGGCAGCAATTGTCATGCTGATTTTAAAGAAAAATGGAGCACTGACAGTATTTAAGGAAAATCTTGAGTAATATCCAGGGCTATGGCTTTATAAGAAGCTTCATGAGCTCATCCTGACAGATAGGCCTAGAGTAGTGATAGCCCTGAAAACAGGTGACGTCGAACTGCCTGAGATAGCTCTCAAGGCTATCATTTTCTATGCCTTCAATACATATCTTTAAGTCTGCGGCATTGGCAAAATTAATCATTCCGATTACAAGTGCCTGCTTCTTTTTCTCCTCGAGAATGTCTTTAACAAAGAACATATCTATCTTGATACCCTCTACAGGAAGTTCAAGCATCATCTGAGATGAAGAGCTTCCTGTGCCATAGTCATCCATAGTGATGTGGATTCCGGCTTCCCTGAATGCAGTGACGGTTTTCTTTATCATAGATATAGGCAGATCTCTGCATCGCTCTGTAATCTCTATCCACAGCTGTGAAGGTGGAAAATCATACTCTTTAAGAATTGCCAGAGTATCTTTTACAAAGTTTTCCTTTTCAAGCTGTTCTGAGGATGCATTTACATTGATGAAAAAGCCCGGTTTTATCTTTGCAAATTCACTGGCTGAGCTTATTGCAGTCCTCATGATATAATTTCCTAGCTCATACATAGCCGGGGTATCCTCAAGCCAGTCGATAAACAGTCCGGGTGGCACCGTGCCAAAAGGCTCCTTTTTCCAGCGCACCAGAGCCTCAGCACCCATTATTTCACCATTGCAAGCCTTTACAATGGGCTGAAACTCTACAAAAAAGCCATCACAGCTATTGATAACCGACTGATGAATGATTTTCATGATATCTATATGCGAGCTGCCATTGAACCTGACCATATCATTGAAAAATAACAAATCAGGGCTGTGAAGCTCCTTCGCGCGGTCTAGAGTGTATTCCACCTTGCTGATGACAGTTGAGGTATCACCATCATAATCCTTGAGAATCAGACACGCAGCATATATATCAAACTCAAATTTAAAGCATTTAAAGAAATACATGGACTTTATTGTATCGGCAATTTTTTGATAGAAGGCCTTGGCCAAGGCACGGTCTGCTTCCTTTACCACAAATACAAACTTGCAATTATTCATATAGTAGGTAGCGGTGCTGCCATCCATCATGTCGATGAACTTGAGCGCAAGCTCACGCTGGATTGCAGTGTTGAAATTGGAACCATACAGTATATTGAACTCATCTATATGACCTATCTCCACCTCGATTATGGCTACAGACCTGTTTTCCATGATATAGCCGTTGATGTCTCTTTCAAACTTTGACTGACCATAAAGATATGTATATGGGTCGATATCCGGAAGGGTATTTTCGTTTCTGAGCACGAGGACATGGTAGCGGTGTCCGTCATCACCGGTAAAAATATCAGAATAAAATCCCATCATATATTCTTTGGTATGCTTTCCCATGCGGACATAAAATATATCATCCGGTTTTTCACCATTTAAGCGATAGCGGATTTCCTGCTTATATTCCGGCAGGTCAACGTCGTTGACACAAGAGCTCAGCTGTTCAAAGAAGCAGGTATGCTCGCCGGCTTCAAAGCCGAAAAAATCAGCTGTCTTATCCGGTACGTATGATAAGTCATTATCCAGGTCGGTGATGATAGGATATATCCCGTCTGATAATTCTGAAATTTTATCAATAAATTCCTTGTATATCGTGTGTTCTATCATAAATTAAAACTCCATATGTGTATAATGCACAAAATTCTTTTATTATTATAGCATATGTATACATTATATACAATAAGTTAGTTGGGCTCTGAAAATGAAATTTAGGTATGAAGCATTAATATAAATTAATGATTTTAGTGTGTCATTTATATATTTGAAGGTATACTGATGACTGAAATATACCATCAGCTGCTTCAAATGCAACGTCACCATCATATTTGCCGGCAACAGAGCGGATGGATGACAGACCTATACCATAGTCGTCCCTCTTAGAAGAACGGTATTTTCCGTTTTGGATGGTAACATGTCCGTCAAAGCTGTTGTCCATAGTAATAATAAGTGTCTTATAGTGTACGTGGGCATGCAGTCGGATAAAGTGCGATGATTTCTCGTTCAAAGAATCAGAAGTATCCATGCGTCTGCAGGCTTCTATAGCGTTTTCTATCAGATTTCCAAATACCAGGCACAGGTCATTGTCCAAGGCCGCATCATCGGTTTCCGGAACAATAAGCTTTGTCTCAAGAGCGATATTTTCATTTCTGCATATGGCACTATAGTATGACAGAATGGAATTGACTACCCTGTTTTCGCAATAGCTTGCAGGCGCAGATGGTATGCTGTGGATCAGGGAATCCAGGTATTCATTCAGCTGTTTATTTTCAGTGTTTGCGAGGCCTTTTATTGCAACCAGCTGGTGACGCAGATCGTGGCGCTGCTTCTTAAAAAGCTGTTCGTTTGTTGTGATGAGCGAATTATATTTCTTCTGCTCCAACAGGGAATGCTCAAGGAGATTCATATCAAATATGAGCCTTTCATTCTCACGTTTTATACTGAGCATATCGCTTATATTAAGCCCCATTACAATTCCCATGATTATAATGAAAAGCAGAGTTCCAATCTGGTACAGCAATGACAATGAGGCCACAAATTTTAAATGATAATTGATTATCTCGGCACATGAAGCAAGTGCCAGTATGAATACCGGAACCATCAGCCGTTTTGCCCTGCTGTTTTGGCTGCGAACAGCCTCAAGGATGATGTATGCAGTCAGGAAGCAAAGTATGAGAGGCAGAATGACATGGAACACGTACATGCTCTGGGATAGTGCAACCGTACCGCTAAGCTGTAAGACACAAGCGACAAGGTCAAGCACGGTGAGGAGCTTCGCGATAACTATAATTGGCTTGTCATTCTTAAAACCAACTGCAAGCCTGCAGAAATACAGCAGTGGAATCATCTGCGAGAAAAGCCCTATAAAAGCACACAGATACAGCAGTGTAGGGTTTTTGATTATGACACCTGTGTAGTTGCACTCGCCGATAGACCACATGCCGGCCATGAGTGAGAAGAATCCAAAATGAAATATCATCTTGCAAACCTCTTTATCGTAGCATAAAAGCATTAGTGAGATAAATATAAACAAAACACCTGCGGCAAGCTCAAGCAGTGCTATAAAGAATGACCATTTATTCAGCTTTAACAGAGTGAAAAATAAGGATTTGTATGCTCCGTAGATAGGAGAATATACCGTAAGAGAGCTTCTGGTAACTGGAGACAGATACTCTATGCGAAGCTCTGTATCACCCGAATGACCGTCAGTGCCTATCAGGTACCCCTCGGTTGCGGGATCCTTCATATAGGATGGATAGTTTTCGGTCCTGCCAAACTCATATATGAGTTCATCGTCCAGATAGACCTTCGCAGGGGAATAGACAGTTTTTATGTAGATTGGATCATCCTTGTTCAGGTCGATATGTGTGGTGACGGTGACATGTGTGCGCGGCGAAAGGTGCTTAAAGGTATGTGGAAATGTGATTTCTTCTTTATCTGAATCCGAGCCATCCACTACAGCATAGGCAGAACTTACGATAGTGGCTTCAGGATAGCTCGCCTGGCTCATAATCATGTTTTTTGAGGAAAGAAGCAGTATGCAAATCAGTGTAAGCAGTATAATTGTCAGATAGGGAATATTTCGTATAGCGCTAATTTTTTTCATAATCCGGGCTCCTTGCAGTGTATTACTTTTGACAGTCTAGCTCATATCAAATCAATAGGAAAGTGCCTTATTTAAGCCCTCTGGTGTGCTCAAAGTAGTATCTCTCCAGAGCTTTTTTGGCTTTGCCGGAGAGCTCTCTCTTGATAGGGATATTTGTGTCATCGGCCATCACGAAGCATTTGAGTGAAGTATCAATGCGTGTGACATACGACAGGTTTACCGCGTAGCTTTTGTGCGGCAGAAAAAACAGCTCAGCGGGCAGCTGATCTGAAAGCTCTGAAAGCTTCTCATAGCAGCTGATTTCCTCATTTTCTTTTAAATGTATGAAAATCTGCCTGGCTCTCTGCTCTATGTACATGATATCAGAAAGGGCAAGCCTCTCCATACTCTTGTTTCTCTTCACATAAAGAGACGGGGCATCGGATTTCTTCAGCATGGCAAGGTGAAGAATGTTACTTAGCTCAGCTGCCGAAACCGGCTTTTCGATATAGCCGATGGCAGACAGCCTGTAGCTTTCCAAGGCATGCTCCGTGCTTGTTGTGATGAAAGCAACCGGGATATCGGCATCTGTCTCACGGATTATGGAGACAGCCTCGATGCCGGTCATGGAATCTTTCATGTATATATCCATGAGCAGCAGGTCATACTTTCCGTACTCATATGAGGCAAGAAAAGAATCTGCATCCGTAAAGACAGTGTATGTATTTTGGATATCGCTGTGGTTGAGAATATCACAAAGCAGCACGGTCTCTGCAGCTTCGTCCTCGCATACAGCTATATTAAGTGTTTGTGGCATGTTTATTCCTCTGTAGAATGTGAATGATTATAAATAATCATAATATAATATGAAATAAATATCAAATAAATATTGCTATTAAATATCCGAAATGCTAATATAATTATCAGCAGTTTATTAATTATTTTAAGGAGGTTTCAGTTATGAAATACTGTACAAATTGTGGCAGGCAGTTAGCTGATGATGAGGTATGCACATGTCGTCAGCAGGCACAGCCACAGGCACCAAATCAGACACAGGACAACAATGCACAGGTAGATAATGCAGCACAGCAGGCACAGTTTAACGGACAGCCGCAGGGCAGCGCACAGGGACAGTTCAATGGACAGCCACAGGGCAGCGCACAGTCGCAGGCGTTTGATAACTTCACACAGCAGGTGAGTGCAGCAGGACAGCAGCTGCAGAATGACAAGAATGTGGCATCTATCATCACATTCTACAAGGGTCTTGTTAAGAAGCCGGCACAGGCTGCAGCAGACTTTGTAAAGAATGCAAATATGGCATCAGGCTTTATATTTATTGGCTTATTTGCCATAGTAGAAGTAGTGCTGTCTGTAGTATATCTGTTATCAAGCGTAATTGGCAGCATAGGCGGCTTTGGATTCTCATTTTACCCGGCGAGCTTCTTTGAGGGAATCTTCTCAGGAATCGTAGGAGAGGCAGTGAGAGTACTCATTCTGGCAGCAGTCATTCTGGTTGTATTAAACGCAGTGCAGAAGGATAAAAAGGTGACATTTGCACAGACACTTTCAGCAGCATGTCTGTATGATGCAGTATACCTTCCGATTATCCTTGTGGCAGCAATCATCGACATAATCCCATTCCAGTTCTTTGGCAATGTGAGCAGCTGGCTGCATACATTTGCGGGAGTAGTAGGATATGTAAGCATATTCTTTGGAGTAAGGGCAATAGAAGAGGATGACAATAAGCTTCCACTCGTGTGTGGACTGGCATTCCTTGCAACAGCCATTGGTTCAACAATTGTAAATGCTATTTTCTAATTTAATATTTGATTTAACATATCTGATTTAATATATCAGAAATAACCGGATCCTGTGAGATTTTCTTGCAGGATCTTTTTTTATTTCTTGCTTCGAATAGCTATCATATATCTTACGATTTGTCAAGTACGAGTTTTGACACTTTTTGTGTAAATTGTCGTTGTTATTGCCATGCGCGGAATTGATGTATAATGATAATTAGATTAATTTGTTTAGTTAAAAACTAGCTGAATATATGAGTCAATGATAATATGAATTCTATAATAAGCAGGTTTATAAAACTCGGGAAGAGAGGCACCTATGACGCATAAAATCAAGGTACAGATGTTTGGCAATTTCAGAATGGACTATAACGGAGCACCATTTGTGGCGGAAAAAATGCATAAGGAAAGCCAGTTCAACCGCATGATGCAGGCTTTGATACACTATTCTGACTGCGGAATAGCAAAGGATAAGCTCGAGGAAATAGTAATCGGTGAGCGTGATATAGATGCACCTCACACGGCACTAAGAGTTATTGTATACAAGACAAAGCAAAAGCTCGCACAGCTCGGACTGCCGGGAAAGAACCTCATATATTTGGAGGGAGGCATATATTACTGGACACCGGATATAGAGATAGAAGAGGATGCAGCAGAGTTTGAGAAGCTCTATAACGAGGCCTGTGCACTGGAAAAGCAGATGCCACAGGAACCGGAGAGTGCAGAGACAGTGTGTGATGAGCGGATAAAGGAAATAGAAGACAATATGCTTGAGCTGTACGTAAAAGCACTATATCTGTATAAGGGAGAGTTTTTGGCGGCATATACAGGCGAGACGTGGATAGCACAGGAGGCCAGACGCTATCACACCATGTTTGAGAAAATCATAAATGAAGCTGCGTACATACTGCGAAAGAGAAAACAATTCAAGGGACTGGAGAAGATCGGAGTATATGCGGCAAAGGTCGACCCGTTCAATGAGTGGGAGGAGCTCATCATGGAGGCGATGGTAGAGACCAGGCGCTATGATGAGGCGGAAGAGCTATACACGGATGTTGTGGACTATTATCTCAGGGAGTGCGGTATTTATCCATCTTCAAGACTCTTGGAAATCCTTGAGAAATACAGTAATCAGATGAATCATGCACATGAGATACTGGAAAACATCCAGGAGGGCATGAACGAGCAGGAGGAAACAGAAAGAGGTGGATATTTCTGCAGCTATCCGGTATTCAAAGGAATATACCAGGCGTCCATCCGTATTATGAAGCGCACAAGGGTACCTGTGTATCTCATGCTCTGTACTCTCGAGGACGAGGAAGACAGACAGGTACAGAGCGAGACAAAGATAAACAAGTATTCAAGGCAGCTAAAGAAGTGCGTCGGTGAATCAATCCGCTACAGTGACATATATACCTCGTATGGAAAGGTGCAGTTTCTTATCATGCTCATCGGAATCAAGCGTGAGGACTGCGAGATAGTCAAAAAGAGAATCAACCGCCAGTTCGCAAAGAAAAATCCGAGAGTCGCAGAGAAATATCATGTGAACAGTATAGTTTGTGAGTTGTAAAGGGAATAGTACAAATTGGTTGGAAAAGATGCAAGGTGCTGTTACACAATTAAGGTTAGAGTTAATTTGATTATTTTATATATTATGGAGAAAATGTTATGAATGGTAAGGACAAGATATCAGTAATTATTCCATGCTACAATGTACAAAAATATATTATGAGATGCTTTGATTCAATTTACAGCCAGACATATGGCTTTGAAAATCTCGAAGTGATACTCATAGATGATTTATCAACAGACAATACATGGTCTATATTAGAATCCTTACAAAGACAATACCCGGAGAAAGTTATATCTCTCAAAATACAGAAAAAAGGAAAGTGCGGCGGTGCACGTAACCTGGGAATGGATATCTGTACCGGCAAATATATCGCATTTGTGGATGCAGATGATTATGTGCATCCGGATATGCTCAGGGTGCTGCATGATAGAATGACAGAGGACGATTATGATGTGGCACAGTGTGGCGTATCGTTTTTTAAAGAAGCTAAGCCGAATGTATTAGAAGCAAGTGATTATGAAATTCAAAGGCTTGATTTAGAAAATATTGATAATAGGAAAAATCTCATTATAGGTTTGACCGGATTTACTAATGTAACAGCATGGGCAAAGCTATACTCGACCAGATTCATAAGAGAACATAATCTCAGATTCGTAGAAGATGTATATTATGAGGATACGCATTTTTCCATGCTTTGTGTGTTACTTGCAAAGAAATATTGTAAGGTGCAATCGACATTATACTATTACTTTGAGAATACAGGGGGCATTATACGTTCTGAAATTAGCAATGCAAAGATCAGGGATGCTAAGATTATTATGGATCATATAAGGCGGGCTATTCAAAGCAGAAAAGCAGAACTGGGAAATGTAATTGAGCAGTGTCACTGTGAAATACAGTCATTTTTGTTATGGCATCAATATCTTGAGTCATACAATAGAATAGAAAATTTTCTAAAAAAAGAATTGGATATTTGCAAAGAAGAGTTCCTAAATAGTGAACCGGATATATTTAATAATCCATATGTGAGGTTATTTTCAGATGATGCGGTATTGAAAAGAATGTCAAAGCTGAGAGCAACTGCGAAAAGAATGAATAATGTATGCTTTTTAGATAATGCAATACATATCTGTCTTGGTATACATGATAAGGATGGAAATTACAGTGTCTGGGCTGGAACAACGATGCAATCTATTGTTGAAAATACAAAAGCACCAATAGTTTTTCATATATTACATGATGACACATTGAATGAAATGAATAAAAATAAGCTGAGTCTTATTGCTGATAATAGTGGAAACGGCATAGAATTTCATCATTTTAATCCAGACATTTTTGGCTCATTGGCTGATTCAATGAATAGATTTACAATTGGAACAATGTTCAGAATTATGTTGCCCGATATTATGCCGGATTTGAAAAAAATAATATATTTGGACTCTGATTTGTTTGTAAATACAGATATTGAAGAATTATGGAACCTAAATATAGATAATTATTGTCTGGCGGCTGCTCAGGATTGTTCGACAATAAGAAATTGGGGAACTCCATACGCTGTAGCAGCAGGGCAGACAACTCGTGACAGATATTTTAATGCGGGTGTTCTTTGCATGAATCTTGACAATATCAGGAAAAATGGAAGCCTGTTTCAACAGGTTATGGATTATCTGAACGATAATCCACGGACATGGCTTCCTGACCAGGATGCTTTAAATTCCATATTCAGCGGAGAAACCTTATTGATAGATGAAAAATGGAATTATTTTATTGATGAGGCAAGAAAAAATAATGAGAAAGCAGAGAAAAAAATATATCATTATGCTGCAACCCTGTTGATGTTGCATACAAATAATGAAATTGACAGAGCATACTATTTCACAATACTGAGAACCCCATGGGGAGAGCAGATGGAGGATGGCTTATTGTGTAATTCTATGGGCAGAATTGTGGATAGAACAGGTATGCTGGAGAAGCTGCTAAAAAAAGCTACTCAAAACAATGTACGACTCGTATTCTATGGTGGAGAGAACAGCTCTATAAGGAATGCAATGAGGCTATTAAACAGAAATTTCGATAGCTGTGAATGGCATGAGCATTTAAAGGAGAATGAGATTATCTGTGATGATAATACTGTCTATATAGTCTCAGCAGAAGCGGACGATGGCAATGGACTGGAAATACTGGCAAATGCCGGATTAGAAAATGGTGAGAATTATTTTATAACACAGAGGTTTTTACATTATACAGAGGGTGGGTTTGCCCTATGATTTTTATTATTGATGAATTAGATAGGTTTGAGAAAAATATAATAGAGCTGGCAGAAAATGTGGGATTTAAAGAATGCAAAACAATAGAAGCCATAGATTTGTTTTGTGGCATATCTGAAAAAAACGATGTGCTTAAGGAAAAAGACAGGTATTATGCATTCATAGATATCCCTCAATATTGGAGTGTTCGTGCAGATGGGCTAAATGGTGCTATATATGATAATAAAACCAAAAAGGCAAACATCTATTTTAAGAATCCTATAGAGAAAAGAATGGTCAGCAGAGTCGAGTGGATTGACAGGAATAATACAGTATATAAAGTAGATTATTACAACAAATACGGATATAAGTATTGTTCAAAGAATGTGAGCGGTGGCAATGTTACAGGCAGGGAATTCTATGATAGAAATGGTGACATTAAAGTATTAGAACAGACAGGTCCAAAGACATATACCACTTTTGGCACCGGCATTAGTCCGAAGAGCTATAGAGGCTTTGCTGATTATCTGGAAGCTTATCTTAAATCTAATAAAATATATGATGAAAATATATGGCTGACAAGTGATGAGATATTGAATAAATTTGCCGGGGATTATGGTGATTTTAAAATATCTTACCTGCCACAGAATAGATTAAACTCAGATTTGACAGAAACAAATCAGACTAACACATCATTTCGAATACTGTGCAGTGAAGAACAGCAGGTCAATTGGTAATGACTGAGGCAAAATAAAATAGGGATTGTTAAATAATAGTCAATGTGGTATAGTTTTCTTCGAACGGTATTCGAAGGAAACTGTATCATGGAGGATGTGTTGTCACCTTATGACAGAGCATATCCGGCAGACACAATAAGGCCAAAGCGCATTGCTGTATCAGAATATGAAGCAGGCAGCAAAGTGACAGGCGCGCACAGGATAAATCGACCGCAGCCATACGGCACATGGCGGAGATTATATCGGCTGCGATATAGGAATGGTCTGACCGGCTTGGAAAGAAGGTGGTAGCATGAAAATAGGCATAATCGGCGCAGGCAGAGTGGGCTGTTCTATAGGTAAATACCTAAGGACAAAGGACATAGAGCTTGCAGGCTATTATGACGTGGATTCTGTGGCAGCTAAGGAGGCTGCGGAGTTTACAAGGACAGAGAGCTTTGATTCGCTAAAGCAACTGGCGGATCAATCACAGATTATATTTATCACCACACCGGATTCATTTATCATACCGGTTTGGGAACAATTAAAAGAACTGTCTCTAAGGAATCAGATTATATGTCATTGCAGTGGCGCATTATCATCCGATTCATTTTCCGGAAGGGAGAGCATGAGCGTATCATGCTGTTCAATTCATCCAATGTTACCGTTCAGTAACAAATTTTCATCATATGAGCAATTAAATAAAGCATTTTTCACAGTGGAAGGGCAGGATGCTGCGGTTGAAGCAATATCCGGGCTGTTTAGTTCTATTGGAAATGAGGTATGCCGCATTGATGGCACCAAAAAGGCAAAATACCATGCAGCAGCGAGCATTCTGAGCAATCAGGTGATTGCTGTCCTTGACATGGGCTACACTCTTTTGGAGGACTGTAGCTTTACAAGGGATGAGGCGCTAAGAGCCACAGGTCAGCTTGTGATGCGCAATATTGAAAATGTACTTGAAGCAGGCTGTGACGGCGCACTGACCGGGCCAATCGAGAGAAACGATATTGAAACAGTGAAAAAGCATATCGCATGTATGCAAAATGACGATAGTGATGATGTCAGATTGTACAAAATGCTAGGTACAAAACTGGTAAATATTGCTGAAAAAAAGAATCCTGATAAGGATTACACTCAGATGATGGAATTGCTAAGAGGCTGACAATACCGTGAATTTATAAAAAACGGATTGTTGCAGAAAGACAGAGGGATTGGACAATGAAAAATACAGTAGTAACTTTTAAACAGGCAAAGGAAAAGGGCGAGAAGCTCACGATGCTAACAGCGTATGATTATTCGACTGCTAAGCTGATAGATGAGGCCGGAATCAATGCGATTTTAGTGGGAGACTCACTCGGCATGGTGGTGCTTGGCTATGAGGATACACTTTCAGTGACTATGGAGGATATGATTCATCACAGTGCAGCTGTTTCAAGGGGAATCAAGGACACACTGCTCATCACAGATATGCCTTTTATGTCATATCAGACATCAGTATATGATGCTGTGGTCAATGCAGGTCGACTCGTGAAGGAAGGTCATGCGCAGGCTGTCAAGCTTGAGGGTGGCAAGGAGGTATGTCCACAGATAAAGGCTATCGTGGATGCGTCAATTCCGGTATGTGCACATTTAGGGCTTACACCACAGTCAGTAAACGCATTTGGCGGCTTCAAGGTGCAGGGCAAGGGTGAAGAGGCAGCACAGAAGCTCCTTGACGAGGCACGCGCAGTCGAGGAAGCAGGAGCATTTGCAGTGGTGCTCGAGTGCGTGCCAAAGGCACTTGCCAAAAAAATCACAGAGAGCATAAGCATACC
>ERZ773228.3842-NODE-3842-length-11949-cov-3.231798_pt1 | contig 11949 bp, 8 predicted proteins | sample MGYA00580524_ERZ773228 | MGnify/ENA primary metagenome ERZ773228 (study PRJEB29015, sample SAMEA2737768) | human gut metagenome | biome: human gut; feature: human-associated habitat; material: faeces | place: China | collected 2012 ...
GAAAAATGATCTGAATTTTTCGCGTCTGCGGACGCGAACTCTGCGAGGCTTTTTTGCCGCAGGATTTTAAGACACACTTGTGTTCCAAGAGGAGAAAACCATGAAATATACCACTACAGTGGCCGATTATCTCACCTGGCGGGGGGATATTCCCTTTTCCGTGGACCCATTCAACGAGGTGGACAATCTGGTATTGTGCATCATTTCCTATATCAATTTCCGCCGGTTCCCGGAGCTGCTGACCCGGAATCCCCGGGAGGCGGTCTCCCTGCGCGACATCTGCCAAAAGCTCACGCAGGAGGACGAGCAGTTGGGCCTGTCCCAGCTGAGCTACATACCCGTGGCGCAGCAGGCGGCGCAGACCGAGCGCTTTGCCGGGACGCGGATGTTTGCCTTTGAGGACCGCAGCGACCAGGAGACGCAGTTTGCAGCGGTGACCTTCCTGCTGCCGGATAAGTCCGTATTCGTGGCCTTTCGGGGGACGGATACCTCCCTGGTGGGCTGGAAGGAGGACTTCAACATGAGCTACCTGGAGTCTGTTCCGGCCCAGGTGCGGGCGGCAGAATATACGGCTGAGATCATGAGGCTGTGCAGGTTCCATAAGGTGCGCATCGGCGGACACTCCAAGGGCGGCAACCTGGCGGCCTGGGCGGGCCTGCACCTGCCCCACAAGAATTACGGCCGATTGCTGGCGGTGTATAATAACGACGGACCCGGCTTCAACCGCAGCATGACGGAGCGGCCGGAATATGTACTCCTAAGAGACAGGATGCACACATTCATCCCGGAATCGTCTATCGTGGGGGTGCTGCTGGAGCATTGCGAGGACTATACGGTCATTGCCAGCACGGCGAAGTCTATCATGCAGCACGAGGCGCTGTCCTGGTGTACGGAGCGCAACCGCTTTATCCATCTGGAGGAACGATCGACCATGGGCCGCCGATCCGACGACGTGCTGCGGGATTGGATCGGGTCTATGACGCCCCAGGAGAGGAAGGATTTTACAGACGCCTTTTTTGAGATCCTCAGCATGGGCGGCAAGGCCCGCACACTGGATGATGTGCAGGAGATGGGCCTGAGCGGCGCGGTGGCGCTGGTGAAGGAATACGCCGGGGCGGATGAAAAGACCCGGCGAATTCTGGTGGAGACCTTCAAGCGCCTGGCGGTGGATATCGGGGAAGAGGTGGCGTCCTCAGCCCAGGATGGCCTGAAGCAGGCCACAGGCTTCCTGCGCAATTTGGGCAGGAAAAAGCCGACAGAATAAAGAAATAACCGCCCGGGGTATTCGCTAAAGGAGAGACCCTGGGCGGTTTGCATTTTTGGGATTGATAAGCTTTTAAACCCCGGTGCGGCCCCTGTGGCCGCCCCGGGGTTTGCTGAAGTGTGTAAATTTATCCGCGTGGGATAGGAAAACTCTGCGCCCGCTCAGCTGCGCTTTTGGACTTTTTGCCGGGGAAGGTGATCCAGGCTGCGGCGCTGCCGCTGACGAGCAGGGCAGCCAGCCAACCGATGAGGCTGCTGTCACCGGTCTGGGGAGTTGCTCCGCTGCCGGTGTTTGTCCCAATGATTCCGTACTGACTCAAATGGTTTGTCTCAAATATAATATAACCGTTTTCTACCGCAGCAGGCAAGGTCTCTTTAATCTCATCATTTACAATGTAAACGACTTCGTATTTGTCATACCCCTTCAAATCTTCCGGCAGAGCAATTCTGATCTTCATTTTGGTGTTGCTGATCTTCACAACATTGTTGTTTCCGTCCAGCACATTGATGTCCGCAACGAATTTCACATTCTTATCTGCCAATTCCTTCTTGACCTCGATGGACTTGATATCCAGCTTGTAATCCTTGCTGACCTCTGTTGCAAATTCGATTTTTGCCTTTGTCTCCCCCGTGCTTTGGAGTTCCTTCACCGTGTCCTTACCGGGATTTTCCGGCTCTCCGGGGGCTTTCGTCCAGGAGGCGTACAAGGTTACATTTTTATACCGCACATAACCGTTGTCTTCCGTAATCAAGGTATCCTTATCATATTTCTTATTGGTCTCCTCGTTATTGTCCCAAATTCTCCAAAAAATATACTTCTCCATAGTACCGCTGCCGTCGCTTTTTGTGTTCCAGCCGTTAAAGGTATAGCCCTCTCTTACGGGAACATAGGGCAAAAGCGACATGGATGCGCCGGAGTCTCTGCCGCCTACATAGTCGTATGTGTTAGACTCCTTACCGTTGAGCTGTCCGCCGTTAGCATTGAGAGTTACTACGATACCGTCGTTGTCAAAGGTGTTTTTGGTATAGGTTGCGAGAACCTTTACAGCGTCGCTTTCCTTAAAGCAATCAGCCGATATTTCCGTTACAAACTCGCCGTTCAAAGCCCAGCCGACAAAGGTATAGCCGTCTCTTACGGGGGTGTATTTCGTCAGGTCGACTGTCTGATAAGCACTGGAGCTGCTTGTCAGGGTCATTTCATACTTGCCGTTTACTTTGCCGCCGACGCCGTCAAGCGTCAGGTAATATGTGCCCGTTCCCTTTAGCACTTCTTCGGAGAAGGTCGCATAAATCGTAAGACCGTTGGTGTATGCCACCTCACCGTCGTTTGCCCAAAATGTACCCTCCGAATTGAAATCCGACAAGGGTATATCCTCCGGGACTCTTGTTTCGCCTGTCCAATCCGTTGCCCAATAGGCGAATTTGGTGCTGCCGTTGAACGGAAGAACGCCCGCAGTCAATTCGGATAAGCTAACCGTTGTGTCCCCGTCGGCAGCATCAAACTTTATTATTTTTGCATAATCGCCGTCGACCTTGCCGTCCATGCCGTTAAGGCCGCAGGTGAGTAGCAGCGTATATTTCCCGTCGTCCTTGACCGTGACGGCATTCGCAGTCACGATGCCGGAAACGCTCAACACCGTCACCAGCAGCATCAAAAGCACCCTTTTCAGTTTCATATTGATTTTCCTCCTTGTGTTTTTGTTTTGGTTATCCATAAGAGTTCCTCCTTTATAAAAGCCTTATTTCAAGGCATTTTTACTTTTCTTCCTGCTTGCAATGCCAAGCACAGTCAGGACACCGCCGCTGATGCACAGAATCGCCAGCCACAAAACGGAGCTGCTGTCACCGGTCTGAGGAGACTTGGTGGAGTCGTCCTTTCCGGGCTTGTCGGTGTTATTATCACCGCTGCCTGTATTGCCGGTGTTGCCGCCGTCGGGGAGCTTGTCGATGACCGTATTCTCGCTGCGCTTAGCGCCGCAAACGGTGCATTCCTCGTGCTTGATGCCGGTGGCCTCCTTGGTAGCGGCCTTGTCGATCACCCACTGGAAGGTGTGCGCCGCCGTGTCGGCCTTGTCGCCGCACTGGCACTCATGCCAGTGGTTGGTGTCATCATACTTCCAAGCCGTACCATAACTATGGGTATGAGAATCTGCCGTGGGTATCATCGTCAGCTCCGTTTCGACCCAAAAGCTCTGCATGTCGCCGTCATCGCCTATGCGAGTGTAGTTTGCTTCCTGGCCGTTGATCTTTAGCGTGGCATCGGGGGAGATGTCAGCGGTATAGGCAGTCACATATACACCGTAATGATAGGTCTTTCCGGCTTCAAAAGCGGTGATTTTGTTTTTATAAATATCGCCTCCCCATTCCGGCTCCGTAGAAAGAATACCTGTGTCGCTGTCCAGGCTCCACCACTCACATCTGAATGCGTAAGCTGCGTTTTCAGATACCGATCCCGTGAATACCGGCTTATCTCCGTTCTTAAAGCTGACGGTGACATCGTTTATCTCAATCAAGTCAATTGCCGCTGGATTGTCCGACTCGGTCGGTATCATCGTTTTAACATTGGGGAGACTCAGGTATCCGTCTGTGCCGGGAACCGCTGTCACCGTGCTTCCGTTCACCGTAGCGGCGACCTCTCTGCCGAAGTCATAACCCCTTTCCGGCAGCAGCAAAACGGAATATACATATTTTTTCCCGCTTTCAAACGCAGTAATGGTCGGCAAGGTGCTGTATGCCCCGTCGTCAGAATGCCAAACAGCCACGGCCACATCGTTTTCATTTAACTCCTGCCAGTATTCATCTGCAATCCGGTACTTGCCCTGATCGGCGGCGGCTACGGCAGCCGTGGCCCGGGGCGCATCACCCGGCTGATAGTTGAAGTTCACATCCTGGATCGTTGCCGCAGTGATGGCAGTCGACGCTGATGTGGGTGTCCAATGGGCTTTCAGGGTAATGTCAGTGGTGATCTTGGTATCAAAGGTGTACTGCGTATCGCCTAAATACCAGCCGGCAAAATCATAGCCGTCTTTCTTCGGATCGGAGGGCTTGATGGCAGAGGTATTGCATATCTCCTGCTGATCCACATCGCTGCCGCCGTCAGAGTCAAAAGTGACGGTATGGGTATCAACGGTGCATCCAAATGTGCCGCAGTTATCAAAGGTGCCGCCTTTCAAAACGATCTCTGCCTTAGAAAAAGTCTCTCCAGCTACCCCATTTCCTATATAGCCGTAGTAATCAGAAAAGTATCGGGTACAATCTTTTATCGTACCGCCGCTCATGACAAAACGACCGACATTCGCAATATATACGCCGCCGCCAGTGCCATCGGTAGTTGTGACAGAGCATCCTTCGATCAGACCATCGTTCATCTCAAATTTGGCTTTGTCTTTGACGATGACTGCACCGCCATTTTTAGTTGCCTTACAGTTCTTGATGGCACCGCCGTTCATAATGAAAGTACAGCCGCTGCCTATATCAATTGCACCGCCGTCATCACCAGCCCGGCAGTCCTCAATTGCACCGCCGTTCATAATGAATTGACCGTTGGTTTCCAAATCTACGGCAGCACCGTCTCCACTGTACTCATCGATTATCTTTTCATAGCAGTTTACGATACTGCCACTCTCCAGGGTCAGAACACCGCCCTTAATGAAAATGCCGCAGTTTTTTTCCTGTCCATCGATCTTGCCACCGGTACCGCTGTCCTTTATCGCCAGGTTCCCGTTTTTCCTCACCCAGATTATACCCGTATTTTCCAAACTACAGCTCAGGGTATGTCCGTTCAGATCCAAGGTCACGGTGCGCTCCACATACAGTTTCCCAGTGGTTTCAATATTGCTGCCAAGCTTGATCTCAGTACAATCCGCATTATTCAGCGCCGCCGTCAACTCTGTTTCGTTAGTGACGGTGGTTGTATTGGCAGCGAAGGCCGTAGCCGCCGTCATCGGCACCAGCGACAGCAACATACACAGCGTGAGCAGGACTGTCAGCAGCTTTGTCTTAAACGCTTTATTCTTCATAGTCTTAATTTCCTTTCTTACAGTTTTTCTCCGCATTCGGAGCAGAAGACACTGTTTTATTTAACATCAGCACCGCAGGCTGGACAGTTCTCCGGCTTTCTTCAGGATTGCTTTTCAATATACCCGCTGACAGGTTCGGCATACATATTGTCGTCGGTCACTGCCTTGTACCGCTTGCCGTCGTAGACATCGGTAAAACCGTTCGTAGCCTTGTAAATTTCGCCGGTCTCGGTATCGTAAACGCGCTCGTAGCCCAGGGTGGCGTCGCTCTGCTTCTGGCTCATAATGTCCTGACTTCTGTTGCGGCTTTCCCAGGAGGACATAAAGCCGTCCATGGTCGCATTGAAGTTTTGGCTGATCTGCTGAGCAAGGGCAACCTTTTCATTACTTGCCTGATTGGTGGCACTGACAAAGCTGTCGGAATACTGCAGGGTTTTGAAGCAATCGGTCAGCACACCTTCCCACTCGATAAAGGTGTCCTTTGCGGCGGTAACAGCAACGATGTTGTAAGCCATATAGTAGCCGCCGTCCACCGCCTGGAGCTGATAGCCTACCACATTGCCGTTGGAGATGGCAAAGCTGCCAAAGTCCACCACACTGGCGGCAAATAGGCCCTCGCCCTCTTTGCCGTTATCCGTGAATGTCGCGCGAAGCTGCTCGTCGCCGAGAGCGGAGGACTTCATCGGGCTGGCAGAGGGATAGCGGTCAGTGACGGTGAAGTCATTGAACTGGGGGAAGGCATATCCGGAATAAGCAGGCTCCACCTCCGATGCAAATGCCGTATACTGTGAGAATATTTTGAAAAAGCCCTCTGTGGATGGGTTATCAAGCACAGCGGCCTTGGTGAAAAGGGCCGCTTGGGTATTTCCCATGCTGTAGTTCTGCTGCCATGCTTCTTTGCCCGCCTGACTATGGAGCAGGACGTCTGCCTTTAGCAGTACAAACATCTGGTTTAGCGGCTCAGCTGGGTCGTATACCCGGATGCTGTGGTAGATGTTGGTGCCGCCGGTCGTTACCGTCCAGCCCTTCGGGATGGTCATGCTGAAATCGGCGGTTTCGTATTTTTCGGTCTGCACGGCTTTTGCCGCCGTTTGCGTCACCTTGACTCCGCGTTCTGTTTGTTCGGTTTTTGTGCCGTCATCGTTCACAACGGTTTTGCTGCCGCAGGCGGCAAGAAGCAAGGTCATGACCAAGGCCAGCGCAAGTGCCGTGATTCGTTTTGCATTCATCGTGTTTCTCTCCTTTTCCTTATTTCTGATCATAGTCCCAATAGAAACGGCAGGGATCGTATTTTTGATACGCACCGTATCCGTCTGTAAGCACCTCGGCAATGGGGAGCATCGTATAGTCCTCGGTGATCACATGGCTTGTGCTGATGTTGCGGACATCACCGTAAAAAGCGGTGAGCAGCTCAAGCTTTCTTAGCTTTACATTGCAGTTGAGATGCTGCGCAGCAGGATAGTAGGGAGACACCGAGCCGTCCGGCGCAAGCTGCGCTTTTGTGTCGCTGTCGTCCAAAGGCTCCGAGGCATACACGATCTCATAAAAGGCACAATTGGTCATCAGAATGTTCCGATTAAACAGCCGGATCGGTGTTTCACCGGCAAGCTCGGACAGCTCCAAATCAAAGGCAATGTACTCCCGCCGATCCATGTTCCGATACCAATTCCAGCCGGTCGTACCCTTATCAAGATATTTGCCCGAAAAAAGCAGGCTGACTTTACCGCCGGCAACGGCGATCATCGGATTGCCGGAGTAGACCTTATCGGCATTTAAGTATTCTGCCGTATGATCCTCCAGCGTCTTTCCGTCGGAAGCATAGCGGTAAACACTTCGGAACAGCGGATGCTGCGCCTTATCCATCGGTGAGGCCGCAAACGGCGGGCTGCTGACCTTATAGCCGGAGCCGTCATTTAAGTAGATCTCGCCCATTTCACCGTCATGGGTCAGACGCCAGTATCGGATGTTTTTTCCGGGCAGGGTGCCGACCTCCTGTATGTTCTTGCCGTTTGCCAAAACAGAGTTGAAATTTGCCTGATACAGCTTCCCGTCAGCCACCACGAGATCGTTGACGGTTTTACTGTAGCCGTGATCCAGATTACAATCGAATTCGGCGTATTCGTTTATAATGCCCTCGCCGCCGAGAAATTTTGTGTAGTCCGATTGGTCATACGGCTTGCCGCGCTCCTTGAGAAGCGCCTGTTCCAGATTTACCGGCTCTGCCTGGGTAGCTGTGCTTTGCCCGCTGTCCGGGTCCGGCTTCTTGGCCTCGCCGGGGGAGGCGGAGCACCCGCACAGTGCAACAGCCAGCAGTGCTGCGCACAGGAACAGCCGGGGGACAAACAGAAATCTTGCTTTTCCAGCTTCTTCCATTCCTTTCTTCCTTTCCCACACATGTTATTATTTGCCATTATAGCATAGAGCAAGGCGGACTACAGGGCGTTTTCCGAAGTGTCAATTGACACTTTTGGAATTATATGTCATGAAGCACTTTCCTTTTGGCTGCGCCTCCTGTATAATGACTAAAAACAAAACTATCCGGAGAAAAGCCATGAAATTCTGCCAGCAATTAAGTGAATACCTCTGCCGGCTCTCCTGCACAGGCAAGGAGCTGTGCGCCTTGGCCGGCATATCTGCCGCCTCCTTCAGCCGATATAAAAACGGAGAACGGGTCCCGGAGCTGGGTACTCCGGCCTTTGAGGGCCTGTGCCGCGCCCTGGGGGAGATTGCCGAGCAAAGAGGCTATGGGGACCTTACCGCCGACGCTGTGCGGGCGGCATTTGCTGCCTGCGAGGACTTTGTAGCCACGGACAAGGAGCAGTTACGCCGCAATTTTAACACCCTGGTGGCGGCCATGGGCATCAACCTTACCCGGCTGTGCCAGTACACCAATTATGATCCCTCCACCATCTTCCGCATTCGCAACGGGAGCCGGCGGCCTGCCGACTCCCGGCAGTTTGCCGGGGCCGTGGCCTCCTTTGTGGCCCGGGAGGTCGCTTCGCCCCGGGAGCTGGAGGCCCTGGCGGAGCTGCTGGCCTGCCCGGCGGAGGATATAGCAGACCTCTCCTTTCGCTATACGCGCCTGTGCAGTTGGCTGATGCAGGAGCAGCCTGCCCGCAGTGAGGGCGACATCACCGACTTTTTAAGCAAGCTGGACGAGTTCGACTTGAACGAGTATATCAAGGCCATCCATTTTGACGAGCTGAAGGTGCCCTCTATGCCCTTCCAGTTGCCCACGGCCCGCTATTATTACGGCCTGGGGGAGATGATGGACAGTGAGCTGGACTTTCTCAAGGCCACGGTGCTCAGCCGGTCCATGGAGCCGGTGACCATGTACAGCGATATGCCCATGGGCGAAATGGCCAAGGATCCGGAGTTCCCCAAAAAGTGGATGTTCGGCATGGCCATGATGCTGAAAAAGGGCCTGCACCTGAACCAGATCCACAACCTGGACCGATCCTTTGAGGATATGATGCTGGGGCTGGAGAGCTGGATCCCCATGTACATGACCGGGCAAATTTCCCCATACTATCTGAAAAACGCGCCCGGCGGCCCCTTTTTACACCTGCTGAAGGTGTCCGGAGCGGCGGCTCTCAGCGGCGAAGCCATCGCCGGGCGCCACGCTGAGGGACGGTATTACCTGACCAAAAACAAGCGGGAGCTGGACCATTACGCCATGCGGGCCCGGGCCCTGCTGGATAACGCATACCCCCTTATGGACATCTATCGCAGTGACCGGGAAAGCGAGAGGAATACTTTCCTGCTGGCCGACACCAGAAAGCCGGGACACCGCCGCAGCATCCTCTCCACATTGCCGCTGTATACGGCCAGTGAGGACCTCCTGGAACGTATTTTGGCCCGGAACGGCATTGATGCGGAACAAAAGCAAAGAATAAAAAGGTACGCCGCGGCGCAGAGACAAAGAATCATGGCCATCCTGGCCGAGGGAACGGTGGAGGACGAGAGTCCGGCCTTTACGCCGGAGGAATTCAGGGAGAAGCCGCCGGTGCTGGAGCTGTCGGGGGTGTTCTGCGAAGCCGACATTCCGTACAGCCAAGAGGAATATACGGCGCATTTGAACGATACGAAGGCTTTTGCCGCTCAGAATCCGAATTATAGCTGGGAGATGAGCGGAAGCCAGGCGTTCCGCAACCTGCAGATCCTGATCCACCAGGGGCGGTGGGTCATGGTGTCCAAGGGAAAGGCGCCGGCCATCCACTTCGTCATCCGTCACCCTAAGCTGCGCTATGCCATTGAGAGCTTTATCCCGCCCATAACGGAGCATGGATAGGCAGATGTCCGCTATACAAAAAGAGACCGGCAGATTTCTGCCGGTCTTTTCTTGTGCTATTGTAAAGGGGCCTCTGTAGTGCTCGGCTTTACTTCACCTGCCCGTGATAGTATTTTTTGGCGCAGAATTCCAGCCGGACCTCCACGGTGCCCTCGTCCTCCATCCAATCGGCAAAGTTGGAGAAATTCCGCTCTGCAACGCTGAATTTCAGCAGGTTGTGGGTGCGGACATTCTCCCTTTTGCAGAAAGCATAGATCCACTCATCGAAGGTCATGCCGTCCCGGAGACAATCCAGCATCTCCTGGGCCTTGCTTTCAAGAAAGCGTATGTTCTCGCCGATGAGGTCTGTGATGTCTGTCAGCACCTCCTTGTGAGCCACGATATAGGCGGGACAATGGAGGGCATAAAGGCTGCGCTTGCTCTCTAAGTCCCGGGCGATGAACATGGAGGTGGGGAGCTTGGCCCCCTCAATCTCCGAGCGGCTAATGAGACAATCCCCAAGGTAGGCTACACCGTCCGGGGTGATGATGCCGATGTGGCCGGCGCTGTGGCCGGGGAGCTGCAGGATGCCGAATTTCACGCCGCAAAAATCCAGCTCCGTGGCGTCGGCGGAGATGATTACATCGGCGGTGAAGCATTCTTCCAGGAAATAAGCCCGGCTGCGGCCGTAGGTCAGGGCCACGTAGTTGGCCCGGTAGGCGTCGGGATTCACGGAGATGCCCGCCTCAATGATCTGCGCAGCGGCAATGGCGCCATACCGCTGCTGGAGATAGCGAACGTTGCCCGTGTGGTCAAAATGGGCGTGGGAGCAGAGAATGCCCTTGAGATGGAAGCCGTTGTTCTCCAGCAGGTGGGTCAGGCCGCTGCGGTCCAGCTTGGCATAGCCTGTGTCCAGCAGGACAATATCGGTGTCATTTAATTTATAAATAGGCAGCAGGGCTGTGGCGGCCACAGCCACATAGGTGCTGCCCAGGACATGGCGAAGCTCCATGAGGTGTTTTTCTCCTTTTTATTTTTTGAATTTCTCCACCTTTTTCATTTTAAGAAAACGGATTGCCGCTGCCGCTTTTGCAAACTGATTTCGCAGTGACAGGCTGCAATGACAGATTTTGATAATCTCATTATATCCATCGAGCGAAGAAAAACAAGAGCCGCCTTTTGCGAAAATTTCATTTACAAAAGGCGGGAAGTATTGTAAAATACTGTGGAGAATAAAAACAGGAGGATTTGTATGGACGAGCCGAAATATAAACGGGTGCTGCTGAAAATCAGCGGGGAAGCCCTGGCGGGAGAAAAGCACTTTGGCCTGGACTTTGGCGTTATGGGCCGGGTGGCGGATGTCATTAAGGAATGCGTGGAGATGGGTGTTCAGGTGGGCATCGTTATCGGCGGCGGCAACTTTTGGCGCGGCGTAAAGAATGGCGAGGGCTACATCGAGCGCACCCGGGCCGACCACATGGGCATGCTGGCCACGGCTATGAACTGCATGGCTATGGCCGACGTGCTGGAGCAGAAGGGCGTGGATGTGCGGGTGCAGACCGCCCTGGAAATTAAGGAGGTAGCTGAGCCCTATATCCGGGCCCGGGCCATCCGGCATCTGGAAAAGGGACGGGTGGTTATCTTCGGCTGCGGCATCGGCAGTCCCTTCTTCTCCACGGATACCGCGGCGGTGCTGCGGGCGGCGGAGATCAACGCCGACGTGATCCTGCTGGCCAAGAACATCGACGGCGTGTACGACTGCGACCCGGCCAAGAACGCCGACGCCGTGAAGTTCGACGCCATCACCTATGACGAGGTGCTCAAGCGTCATCTGGCGGTGATGGATTCCACCGCCACCAGCCTGTCCATGGACAACCACATCCCGGTGCTGGTGTTTGCACTGAAAGACCCGTATAATATCGTGCGTGTGCTGCGGGGCGAAAAAATCGGAACGATCGTGAAGGAGGCATAACCATGCTGAAGGAACACTACAAGGTATACGAGGAAAAGATGAAGAAGAGCGTGGAGGCGGTGGAGCGTGACTTCGGAGCCGTGCGGGCCGGACGGGCCAACGCATCCGTCCTCAACCGCATTCAGGTGGACTACTACGGCACCCCCACCCCCATCCAGCAGATCGCTGCGGTGGCGTCCCCCGATCCCCGGACGCTGCTCATCACCCCTTGGGACGCCTCGGCCCTGAAGGGCATTGAGAAGGCCATTCAGGAGTCCGATCTGGGCATCAATCCCCAGAATGACGGCAAGTCCATCCGGCTGGCCTTCCCCCAGCTGACGGAGGAGCGCCGCAAGGAGCTGGTCAAGCAGATCCGCAAGTACAACGAGGGCGGCAAGGTGGCCATCCGCAACATCCGCCGGGATGCGCTGGAGGCGTTCAAGAAG
>ERZ773228.3844-NODE-3844-length-11939-cov-4.125547_pt1 | contig 11939 bp, 10 predicted proteins | sample MGYA00580524_ERZ773228 | MGnify/ENA primary metagenome ERZ773228 (study PRJEB29015, sample SAMEA2737768) | human gut metagenome | biome: human gut; feature: human-associated habitat; material: faeces | place: China | collected 2012 ...
TAGGAACGGCAAAATTTTTTACACTTCTATTACTTCTTTATCGCACATCAATAAAAAGCCAGGGCGTCAAACAGCTCGTCGCGGGCGGCGGCGTCGCCCTGATCGGCGTGACCCTTGTCCCCCTGCTGTCCGGCCTGCTTGGCTGAGCAGCGGCAGGACCATCCCACCCGGAGGCTCCCGTTTCACGGCGGGAGCCCCCGAAAGGAGGTGTGACCACCCGTGATAATCGACACGATCCAGGAATGGTTCAAGGAGGTGCTGATCGACGGCATCATCTCAAACCTTTCCGGGACCTTTGATACCGTGAATACGAAGGTGGCCGAGATCGCAGGCGAGGTCGGCATGACGCCCTCCGGTTGGAACGGCGGTATCTTCAACATGATCCGCAGCCTGTCCGAAACGGTCATTGTCCCCATCGCAGGCATCATCCTCACCTTCGTCATGTGCTATGAGCTGATCCAGTTGATCGTCGAGAAAAATAATCTCCATGATTTTGACACCTGGCTTTTCTGGAAGTGGATATTCAAGACCTTTTGCGCGGTGCTGATCGTCACGAACACCTGGAATATCGTTATGGCGGTGTTCGATGTGGCGCAGAGCGTGGTCAATCAGAGCGCAGGCGTCATCATCTCCGACGCGGGGATCGACATTTCAGGCGTCGTGGGTGATCTGGAAACGACGCTGGCAGACTGGAGCATCGGTTCTCTGCTGGGCCTGTGGTTTCAAAGCGTCTTTGTGGGCCTCTGCTCCCATATCCTCACCATTGCCATCTTCCTTGTGATCTACGGAAGAATGATCGAGGTGTATTTGACCGTATCCGTGGGACCGATCCCGTTTGCCACGATGGTCAACCGGGAATGGGGTCATACGGGGCAGAACTACTTGAAGTCCCTGCTGGCGCTGGGCTTTCAGGCATTTCTTATTATGGTCTGCGTCGGCATCTATGCGGTGCTGGTACAGAATATCGCCGTGGGGGATGATATTACCGTGGCGATCTGGGAGTGCATGGGCTACACGGTGCTGCTGTGCTACACGCTGTTCAAAACCGGCAGCCTTGCAAAAAGCCTGTTCGGAGCGCATTAAAGGAGGTATCAATTTTGGCATACGTAACGGTCCCGAAGGACCTGACAAAAATCAAAAGCAAGATGCTGTTCGGCCTGACGAAGCGGCAGCTTGTGTGTTTCGGATCGGCGGCGCTTGTGGGAGTGCCGCTTTTCTTTTTGAGCAAGGGCAGCAGGGGTACGACCTCGGCGGCGCTGTGCATGATCCTTGTCATGCTCCCGTTCTTCCTGTTTGCCCTCTATGAGAAAAACGGACAAACGCTGGAAGTGATCCTGGGGCACCTGATCCAATGCAAGTTCATCCGTCCGAAGCGGCGCATCTATCAGACCAACAACGCCTATTCCGCCCTGGTGCGGCAGGCAAAACTGGAAAAGGAGGTACGGGCGATTGCTGAAAAAAGCGGCAAAACCGGAAAACGCGCAGCCCGCCGCAAGGCGTAAGCTCACACGGGCAGAGCGAAAACAAATTGAAGCCATCATCCGGCAGGCGAAGGGCGACGGCAAGCCCCATACCGTGCAGGACAGCATCCCGTTTCGGAACCTGTACCCGGACGGCCTGTGCAGGCTGGACGACCGGCTTTTCTCCAAGACCATAGCCTATGAGGACGTCAACTACCGTCTGGCGGGGCCGGACGACCAGCGGGATATCTTTGAACGCCTCTGCGATTTCTATAACGGCTATGATCCCTCTATCGGCGTGCAAATGACCCTGAGCAGCCGCCATGAGGACAAGAACGGAAACCTGTTCGGCATGGACGCCCAGGGCGACGCGCTGGATGATATGCGCGTGGAGGCGTCCGGCATCCTGCAAATACAGTATGAGCGCGGCAACAACGGCTTTGTAAAGCGCAAATATGTCACGCTGACCATCGAGGCGGAAAATCTTCCGGCGGCGCGGGCAAGGTTTTCCCGGATCGAGGCAGACACCCTGAACCGCTTCAAGGTCATGGGCGCGGGCGCAAGGGTGCTGGACGGCAAGGAGCGGCTGGCGCTGCTGCATGGTCTTCTCCATCCGGAGGGCGGACAATTCGCCTTTGAATGGGACTGGCTCCCGGCAAGCGGTCTGTCCGTCAAGGACTTTATCGCGCCTTCTTCCTTCGAGTTTGGCGAGACGCGGCGTTTCCGCATGGGTGAAATGTACGGTGCGGTGTCCTTCTTGCAGATATTAGCCCCGGAGATTCAGGACCGTATCCTCACGGATTTCATGGATGTGGAGGGGAACCTTCTCGTCACCATGCACATCCGCGGCATCAACCAGAACGAGGCAATCAAGATGGTCAAGCGCAAGATCACCGATCTGGACGCCATGAAGATTCAGGAACAGAAGAAGGCTGCACGCAGCGGCTACGATCTGGATATTCTCCCCTCCGACCTCTCCACCTACGGCGGCGCGGCGAAAAATCTCCTGCAGGATTTACAGAGTCGCAACGAGAGAATGTTCAATATGACCTTCCTCATGCTGCATCTGGCGCCCACGAAACAAAAGCTGGAGATCGCCGTTTCCCAGTCGGTCAGCGTCGCCCAGACGTACAACTGCATCCTGACCCGGCTGGACTTCCAGCAGGAGGACGGGCTTATGTCCTCGCTGCCGCTGGGCCTCAACCGTATCAAGATCGAACGGAGCCTCACCACATCGGCGCTGGCGGTATTTATCCCCTTCGTCACCCAGGAGCTTTTCATGGGCGGGGGCGCCATGTATTACGGCCTCAACGCTCTTTCCAACAACATGATCCTGCTGGACCGCAAGCAATCCCGTTGTCCCAACGGTCTTGTGTTCGGCACGCCGGGCAGCGGCAAGTCCATGAGCTGCAAACGGGAGATCACCTATGTCATGCTGACCACAAAGGATAATGTCATCATCTGTGACCCGGAGGATGAATATTCTCCGCTGGTGAACCGGCTGGGCGGCCAGGTGATCCGGCTCTCTCCCAACAGCCGCGACTATGTAAATCCGCTAGATATCAACCTCAATTACAGCGAGGAAGAAAACCCGCTGGCGCTGAAAAGTGATTTCGTACTGTCCTTCTGTGAGCTTATCATGGGCAGCAAGACGGGGCTGGAGGCCATCGAGAAAACCGTCATTGACCGGGCCGTGCAGATGATCTACCAGCCGTACTTCGCAGACCCGCGGCCGGAGAATATGCCCGTGCTGGGCGATCTGCTGAACGCGCTTATGGCGCAGGGCATCCCGGAGGCGGAGCGTGTGGCCCAGGCGCTTGACCTGTATGTAAACGGCTCGCTCAACTTCTTCAATCACCGTACCACCGTGGATATCCGAAACCGCCTTGTCTGCTTCGATATCAAGGGCCTCGGCAAGAATCTGAAAAAGCCGGGGATGCTCATTGTCCAGGACGCGGTGTGGAACACCGTCACGGTGAACCGCTCCATTGGACGGGCCACCTGGTATTTCGTGGACGAATTTCATCTACTCTTGAAGGAGGAACAGACGGCGGCATACAGTGCGGAGGTCTGGAAGCGTTTTAGAAAGTGGGGCGGCGTTCCGACCGGGGCGACACAGAACCCCAAAGACCTGCTTTCCTCGCCGGAGATCGAAAACATTCTGGAAAACAGTGATTTTATCTATCTGCTGAACCTCTCCGCGGGCGACCGCAAGCTGATGACGGAGCGGCTGAACATCTCTGCCGAGCAGCTTGCCTATGTGACCAACGCGGACCCCGGCAGCGGCCTTCTGTTCTTCCAGAATGTGATCCTGCCCTTCCGGGACGAGTTCCCGAAGGATACGGAACTATATAAACTTCTCACGACCAAGCCCAGCGAGGTTATGCCGGAAGAATTACGATAAACTTTCTTTTTGTGGGAGGAGGTGATATAATTTCAAAATGAGGAAGTGAAATAATGAGCGATAGAATAGATTTTTCATCATTTCGAGATAATGCTCCAATAATCACAATTTCATTGTCTGGGAGAGATGCAAACATCTGTGTTTTCTTTAGCATGAATTGTTGCACAAAAATGTTTGAGCATCATGAGCAGGGGGACGATTTTCGCACGGCATTTGCAAAAGCTGTTTTTCTCATGTTTCAAAACACAGAATGTAATGATGGCGAAGGTCTGACTGAAACGGATTTTCTGAGTGCGCCGGACGACAGCTTGCTTCTTGTATTAAATGCGATTCTCGAACAAGATAATAAGCTGAAAAATGAATATGATAAGGCAACTGGAAGTAGTGCCTATGAGCAATTTTTTACAGCTAATGAATCTATACTGAAAAATGCATCGGCAGGCCTTTCAAAATCGTTCGAAAGAATATCCGGAATCTTTGAATCACAGAACAAGTTACTTTCAACATCACTTGGCAATGCTTTGAGTAATCTGACTATACCTCACGATTACCTTCCTGGGTTGACTTCCGCAATATCAAATATACCCAAATATGAGTTGCCACAATTTCATTCAGCACTGACCGACATTCCTAAAATCCCGGCATTAGAAATATCTTCTGCTATGCAGTCAATGTCGAAGATTAATTTCGCTCAGCTGCAATCCGCATTAGTAAATGTTCCTGATATCCAGTACCCCGAATTAGCATCTGTCATAGCAAAAATTCCAGAGCCAGTAATAGATGTGCAAGCCATACTAGCTCCTTTACATGATCTAGCAGAAAGTGTCCAGCACATATCTGAGGCTTTTTCACAGGCCATGCAGTCTTCGGTGCTGCAACTGGCAAACGCAACGCAATCCATACTGTCCAATATCGACTTCTCTTTGTTGACCTATCGCAAAAAGTGGAGCGCACAAAGAGAAACGCTATTAAAATATGGCTGGTTTTATTCTGATGAGCTTCCGGACGAACTCGTAAACCATATCCACGACAACCAAGAAAAATTAAGTACTGATGAAGTTAACAAGTTAATTATTGCGCATTTTCGGAACGATCGATGCAAGGCTTTAAAGACGGTAGTAAAGGGTTGGGATGAATTACCGTACTTTGCTTGTCGCAAACGAATTTTTCATGAAGCCCTCGTCAATCATTCTAGGCGCTACTTCATTTCTTCTGTAACGCTGTTAACCGTGCATACAGAAGGGGTAATTACGGATTTTGTTAGAACATCTCTTAAAAATCCACGTTACAAAGTAAAAAAAGCGATAGAGGACATCAAGAGAGAACTTGAAGGAAATAATGATGTATCAATTTATGAATATGAGGTGTTTCACGATGTAATTGATCGGATAGAAAAAGCCTTTACAGAGGGTTTTGAACATTCCAATCCCGATGCGGCTTCAAATGAATCTCGGGATAAAATTGCGCATGGTCACGTTTATGAAGCAGAAAACGAGGTCAATTCGTTAAAAAAGTTTTTATATTTAAATGAATTGTATTCATTGTTTTTATACTTGGACAAAAAAACACAGGACTAATATTCTAATGGAAAGGCCCGCCTCAGCCGAGGCGGGTTTTCTTATGCCCAAAATTCAGAAAGGAGCATGAAATGAAACAGGAAAAGCTGTATGTCATTGAGGAAAAGACCTACGAGGCCCACATTGACGAGGAAGTGCATCTCTACGGGCTGCTCCACCAGCTTGCCTTCCTTGCCGGGAAAATCAAGGACCGCCGGGACATGGAGAACCTGATCGACACCGCCCGGCGGTACGGCGAGATCGCGGAGGAAAAGTTCACCGCCTGGCGCATCCCCGGCCGCTATCTGGTGTTTGGGGACAGGAAGGACCTTGCGGAGCTGAAAGCGGCGGAGCTCACACCCTTGACCGCCGTGCTGAAAGAGCATGACGCAAAAATCAGGGAAAAGCAGCGTGCCGCTTCCAGCAATGATCCCGCCTACATCATTTCCGGCAGCGCCTTCCGTATGCTGGTGGGCGATCTCTTTGGCCTGCTGGCGCAGTATGGCTTTCTCCACAATCGTGTTCTGGAAGTGAAAACGGAGCGGCAGCTTGCGCGGCTGCAAAAGAATCTCTCCGGCGAGCATCCGGTGATCCGCAGAATGTACCGCAGGTGGGGCATCCCGGACAGTACGGGCGTTACAGGCTTCGATATGCTGGAAAGTGCCATTCGCAGGACACACCTGACGCCGTATGACCAGGACGGCAGAGAGGACGTCTATGACTGAGCTGACCCATGTGAGCCTGTTTTCCGGCACTGGTGACCGAACTGCTAAAATGACAAAATACTACATTTTCCATAGGAGGTATGTTATAATCAATAAGAGGTGATTAGGATGACGGATGTATTCTTTACTGCCACAAAGCGAGCGCTAAATAATATTACATCGAACTACGATATGGTTTGGCCTACTGCGGTCGGCCTATGGAACCTTCGCTGTATGGTCAATGGTGTTAAGAAGGAATTTCCTGAAATCACCGAGGCTGAATTAGCGGCGAAGTTCAGTCAGGGCAGCGGTATACATGGAGTGAACTATCAACGAGCGTTTATTCAAACAACATGGACGCAGCAGCAAACAAAATTCGCCTGGATTCTGTTAAATAGTACAATACCTATTTTTGAAGGTTGGTTAGAAGAACTGAAACAAAACTATTTCACGGATATGGATGTCAAGGCCCTACAATTTCCTACACAGGCACAAGCAGAAGTTGCCCGTTTGACAGCTAATTCATCCACCATGTTGCATAACTCATTTTATTCGACCTATCTCGGAAAAAGAGACAGGTGTTACGCACAGCTTGATGCTTTACTGCACTGTTATCGAGTGTTCAAAGAGGCGCGAAACTGCTATATGCACAATGGGTCTATAGCGGATCAAAAATTGATAAACGCATATACAGACTACTTGCCGTTTGCAACTGCATCATCGTTATGTGTCTCGGAAGTCCCAGATTTTCCTGCACCTGCTTTAGGAACAGAAGTTCAAGTGAGTCTAAGAGGTGTAGTTGGATTCTCATACATACTGATTAAACTTTTAGTGTCGTTAGATACAGAATTGCTTTGTGCAGCCGATGCAGAAGCTGAATTTATCGCTCGTTATCAACAAAAGCACAAAATCATGCGAACATTAAAGCCTAATGCAGATGAATCCAGACGACAGGTGAAACAGTATGTACAGCAGTGCGGCTTCCCTAAACCTTTGGCTGTCGATGATATAATTACTTTTTTACTCAATAATCACTTAATATCAAAATAGAGTTCTCAACATGATTAGACCTCGCTTCAATCGAAGCGAGGTTTTTCTATATCAAAAATCAGGAGGTGAACACAAAATAGAAAACCAACTGACCCATGTGAGCCTGTTTTCCGGCATCGGCGGGCTTGACCTTGCGGCGGAGGCGGCGGGCTTCCGCACCGTCTGTCAATGCGAGTGGGCGGACTACCCCTATTCCGTTCTGGAAAAGCACTGGCCGGAGGTGTCGAGATTCCGGGATATCACGACTTTTACGAAGGAGGCGTTTTTTGAAAAAACAGGACTTGAAACAGTTACCGTTATCTCAGGCGGATTTCCCTGCCAGCCCTTCTCCACCGCAGGACAGCGGAGAGGTTTTGCGGATGAACGCTACCTGTGGCCGGAAATGTGCCGCGTTATTACCGAGCTGCGGCCCCGTTGGGTGCTTGGGGAAAATGTTGCTGGCTTCATCAATATGGGGCTCGACAAAACGATTTTTGACCTGGCAAAAGCGGGATACGCTGTTCTCCCATTCGTATTTCCGGCTTGCGGCGTCGGCGCATGGCATGAGCGCCAGCGAACTTTTATCGTCGCGGCTGATGTTTCCCACGCCCCTTGCCTCCGACAAGAACACCTGCAGGGACGCGGCCAACCTGGATGTGTACCTCTCCGACAACGGAATATTCCGCAAGGTGAACAAGAGCGGCGCGATCTGGAGCCTGAGCCTGTCGGCGGCGGTGTTCTATCTGACCCCGGCAGCGTCGGAGGGCTACCGCTCCACGCTGAAACCGGCGGCGTTTCGCAACAGCGCCCCGTCTGCCAACCTGTCATCCCAGGTGATCCGGCAGGAGCAGCCGCTATCCGAGACGGCGGCGCTGAACCCGGATTGGGTGGAATGGCTCATGGGCTTCCCCCGGAAATGGACGGACGTATCCTCTGGGCCGCCGAACCAGAGGGAGTCCCCCGTATCACCGAAAACACCGCGGACCGCGCCCTACGGCTGAAAACCCTGGGCAACGCGGTCTGCCCGCCGCAAGCATATCCCATTTTCAAGTATATCTCCATGATCGAGACGGGCGAGTGCGTGAGCATTTGCCCCTACGGAAAGGCAGGTGGTGACGCATGAAGGAATGGAAAGCCTCCGAGAATGAGGCGCAGAAGATGACCCGCGACGGAGCCATTTCCGTCAACATGGTCACAGGCGAGGCAAGCCGGGTATCCGACCGTGCGCCGGAGCAGGACTATTCTCCATCAGGCGATTCCGTAGCGTTTGTTCACAGCGCGGCGGAGCGGCTGGATGACCGGCGTATCCATAAAAGCGAAAAGAAAAAGCGCCGGAAACGGCGCAAGTCCTACCGGGAGGGTACGGCGGCCAATGACCGTCCATCCTCCCGTTTGCAGTTCTCGGACGAGGAACGCGCCGCGCCGGAGCTGCAAAAGGTGATCCGCAAGTCCGATAAGGCGGCGGATAAGCTGGACGCGGCACGGGCCGCCGTCCCCGAAAAGCAGCCCTCTTTCCATCAGCCGGTGAACCCGCTGGCGCGTCCGTTACAGGAGATCGGCCACGCCGCCCATGCGAAGGTGCATGAGGTGGAGCAGGAAAATGTCGGCGTGGAGGCGGGACACCTGACGGAGCGCGGCATGGAAAAGGCTGTCCGCTACGGAAACCGCAAGCTCCATAACTGGCAGGCGGACCGCAAGCTGAAACCCTGGCGGGAGGTGTCCCACGCGGAGCAGGCGACAGTCCAAGCCAACGCGGATGCGCTGTACCAAAAGGCTTTGCGGGAGAATCCCCAACTTGCAGCCAGCAACCCCATTTCCCGGATGTGGCAAAAAAAGAAGCTGCAAAAGCAGTATGCCGCCGCATACCGGGCGGCGCATAGCGCCGGGGACGCGGCGGCAGCGGCGCAGACAGCAGCGAAGGGCGCAAAGAAAAGCGCGGATGCGGCGAAGAAGGCCGGAGAGTTTGTTTCCAAACACAAAAAGGCGTTTTTGATTGTTGGCGGGATCGGCCTGCTGCTGGTCATGCTGCTGGGGCTGCTGCAATCCTGTTCCTCCATCTTCGGCGGAGGCGTGTCCAACATTGTCGCGTCCTCCTATCTCTCTGAGGATTCTGACCTGCTGGCGGCAGAGGCCGCCTACTGCGCGATGGAGGATGAATTGCGGGAGTATCTGGACACCTATGAGCAGACCCACGATTATGACGAGTACCATTTTGATCTGGACGAGATCAAGCACGATCCCTATGTGCTGCTGTCCATCCTATCGGCGCTCCATGAGGGCCAGTTCACCATTGACCAGGTACAGGATGATCTTCAAATGCTGTTCGACAAGCAATATATCCTTACCGAGACGGTCACCACGGAGACGCGCTACCGCACGGAGACGAGAACGGACAGCGAGGGCAACGCATATGAAGTGGACGTCCCGTACACGTATTACATCTGCACCGTGGAGCTTGAAAACTTCGATCTGAGCCATGTCCCCGTTTACATCATGGATACTGAAATGCTTTCCATGTACGCCGTGTATATGTCCACGCTGGGAAACCGCTCCGACCTGTTCCCGTCCTCCGGGTATGTGGACAAGTACATCACGAACCCGCCGGAGGACTATGAAATCCCTGCGGAATACCTCTCCGATGAACGCTTTGCGGCGCTTATTACGGAGGCGGAAAAATACTTGGGATATCCCTACGTCTGGGGCGGCAGCAGTCCTTCCACCTCGTTTGATTGCAGCGGCTTTGTCAGCTATGTTCTGACCAACAGCGGCCTATGCAATACCGGGCGGCTGGGAGCGCAGGGGCTTTACAACATTTCTACACGGGTATCCGATCCGCAGTCGGGCGACTTGGTGTTTTTCGTTGGGACTTATGACACCGCGGGCATCTCCCACGTCGGCTTCTATGTGGGGCTGGACGATGCGGGCAACCCCATGTTTCTGCACTGCGGCGACCCAATCCAGTACGCAAGGCTCAATACAAGCTACTGGCAGCAGCACTTTTACGCCTACGGCAGACCGCCGTATGATTGATGGAGGTGAGTTTATCAATATTGTTTCCTATGGCGGCGGTGCGAACAGCACCGCCCTTCTTGTTGGGCTGCACCAGCACCGTATCCCCGTTGACCTGATTCTGTTTGCGGATACAGGCGGCGAGCATCCCCATACCTACGCCTATCTGGATATCATGGATCGCTGGCTGAAGGATCACGGTATGCCGGAGATCACACGGGTCTATAAGACCACGAAGGACGGCAGACGGCTAACTTTGGAGGACGAATGTCTGAAAAGCGGTACGCTGCCCTCCATCGCCTACGGCTTCAAGCGGTGTTCTCTGAAACACAAGATCGGGCCGCAGGAAAAGTTCTGCAACAACTATCCTCCGTGCCGCAAGGTCTGGGTCAGCGGGAAAAAGGTGGTCAAGTTCATCGGCTATGATGCTGGCGAGCATTACCGCAGCAATACGCAGCTTCCCAACGGAACGGTGGTAGAGGTCATCGGCACGGATGGCGACTGGTACATGATCCGGCTGCCGGAAAAGATCGGCTATGTCTATTCCGGCTATATGACACTCAGCGATACGGGCGGCGAGGCTGACGGCGGCCTATCTCTGTCCATTGATCCTGATAAATTGAGCGAGTTGCTTGAGCAGCTTATGGGCGGCAGCGGAGGTGTCGCCCTGACGCCGGACGGGAACCTGTCGCTGATCGACGATATCGGCAGCAGTACCCGGAGCGGCAAGCAGTTTATCACGGTGGAAACGAAGAACGGCAATGTGTTCTATATCATTATTGACCGTGACGATGAGGGCGAGGAAACCGTGCATTTTCTGAACCAGGTGGACGAGGCTGACCTTCTGACGCTCATGGGCGACGATGCGCCCGCGGCGGAGACGCCCGCCGTCTGCAACTGCAAGGAAAAGTGTGCGGCTGGCGCGGTGAATACGAATTGCCCCGTCTGCAAGAACAATCTCTCCGAGTGCAGCGGCAAGGAGCCTGTGACGGAGCCGGAGCCTGAACCGGAGCAGCCGGAGAAAAAGAGCAGCGGCGGTCTGCTGGTCATTGTCCTGCTGCTGGCGCTGGCGGGTGGCGGAGCCTTTGCCTATGTGAAATTCATCAAGCCGAAGCAGGGCGTGAAGGTCAGCGCCGATCCCGACGATTACGATTTTGAGGATGAGGAATATCTTACCGAAGATGAAAGTGGCGATATAAAAGACAACTGACCCGTATAGTAAAATCCATTAAAAAAGAACTGTGCGTACCTGTCAAAACAGGTCGCACAGTTCTTCGATTATATTCCTTGGATTGCGGCTTTAACCATTGATGTAACGATTGCGGACGATATTTCCTTTACGGCATCAAGGACAAGTGGTATCCCCTTGGACTTAATAGTTTCCTTTGTCTTATTCCAAACGGTATCACTCTTGATTTTGTCTAAAAGCTCATGTCCTTCCCAAGTTAAGCGCCCAACACCAAAAAAGTAAAGTCCATTTCCCGCATACTGAGCTTTATAGTCATAAATTAAACCGGCATCGTGAAGCAATGCACAATGATATGCAATAGTTTTCATGTCGTAGCCATCAATTTGAACATCGCTCCCTGGGAGCCAAGTATCGACATATTTTCCTTCGATGACAAAAAGAATTTTCCTGATAAGATCCATATCGCGTTGCATTTAATCACCTCTTTTGAATTATACACTATTTTACTACTTATCGCAATGAAAGGAGTAGCTTATTTGAAACTGATTATTGCCGAAAAACCGAGCGTAGCAAAATCTATCGCGTCGG
>ERZ773228.3845-NODE-3845-length-11918-cov-3.657001_pt1 | contig 11918 bp, 8 predicted proteins | sample MGYA00580524_ERZ773228 | MGnify/ENA primary metagenome ERZ773228 (study PRJEB29015, sample SAMEA2737768) | human gut metagenome | biome: human gut; feature: human-associated habitat; material: faeces | place: China | collected 2012 ...
CTGGGGCTTCCGCGCGCCTACCGCGATCCCTATACCGACGGAGTGCCGGAAGAGTTTTTCCGTACGGTGCCTCGCGAAAGCGTCTATGCGAAGACGGGCATTCAGGTGATGAATTTCAATTCGCTCTACCAACTCTACGCACTCAACCGCGAGCACAGCCCCGCGCTGGCGGCCGCCGAGCATGTGCTCTTCATGCCCGATGCGCTGTCGTACCTGCTTACGGGCGAACAGGTGTGCGAATATACGATCCTCTCCACCTCGCAGCTGATGAATCCCCGCACGCGGGAGCTGGACGGGGAGCTGTTGCGTGCGGCCGGCGTCGACGCATCGCTGTTCGCCCGACGGGTGATGCCCGGCGAGCGTGTCGGCGTGCTGCGCGACGAGGTGGCTCGCCGCACGGGACTGGGGCGTGTGGAGGTCTTCGCCGTGGCGGGACACGATACCGCTTCGGCCATCGCCGCCGTGCCCGCCGCCGACGAGTGCTTCGCCTATCTCTCGTCGGGCACGTGGTCGCTCATGGGCATCGAGTTGCCCGCTCCGGTCATCACGGAGGAGTCGTGCGCGATGAACTTCACCAACGAGGGCGGCGTGGACGGTACGACGCGGTTCCTGAAAAACATCACCGGCATGTGGTTGTTGGAGGAGTGCCGCCGCATCTGGGCGAAGGAGGGGCGTACCTATACCTACGCCGAGATCATGGCCATGGCTGCCGCCAACACGCTCGGCATCCAGATTTCCCTGCCGGCGGCCATCCTGCTGTCCGTGGTCTCCGCGCTCGGCGCATGCGGCGCGTCCGGCGTGGCAGGCGGCTCGCTGCTGCTCATCCCGATGGCCTGCTCGCTGTTCGGCATCAGCAACGACATCGCCATGCAGGTGGTGGGCGTCGGCTTCATCATCGGCGTCATCCAGGATTCCGTGGAAACCTGCCTGAACTCCGCTTCCGATGTGGAGTTCGCGGCCACCGCCGAATACCATGCCTGGCTCAAGCAGGGCCGTCAGCTGCCGGCCTTCATGTATTCCAAGAAGGAACGCGCCAAGCTCGGCATCGAAGCTTGATTGCGTACCGGCTTAGCCGCCGATGCGATATCGCAGGGAACCGCTTTGGAAGTTCGCTTCCGGAGCGGTTCTTCCGCATTCGGCGTATTTGGGTGGATATGGGGAGTCTTTCCAGGCTTGTGCGTGGCTTCCGCATGACCCGTATAATCTTATGGTGGTAATCGCAGGCGAAATACAAAACGGAGGTCCGTGGGCGTGGTGCTGAAATCGGCGAAACTGGTGAAGCAGCTCATCGCCATCTGCTGCGCGGGCGTCATGGCGGCCAGCGCCGCCGCATGCGGGGCCAATACGGACACACGCACACAGATCACCGTATGGTCGTGGGAGCCGAGCATGAAACAGGTCATCGCCGGCTTCGAAAAAGACAATCCCGACATCCACGTGGTTTGGAAGAACACCAGCGGTTACGACAAACTCAACAACGCCATCCAAGACGGTTACGGCATTCCCGACGTGGTGCAGCTGGAATATTACGCATTGCGCCAGTACGCGGTCAGCAGCCAGCTCGTGCCCATCACCGGCAGAACCGAAGGCTATGCCGATTTCTACACGCCCGGCACCTGGGCGTCGGTGCAGCTCAACGGACGGGTGTACGGGCTTCCCATGGACTCCGGCCCGATGGCCTTCTTCTATAACAACAGCGTGTTCGAACAGGTTGGCGTGGACGCGTCCAAGATCCGCACATGGGACGACTACTACGAGGCCGCCAAAAAACTCAAGAAAATCGGCGTGTACATCACCGCCGATTCCGGCGACGCCAGCTTCTACGACACGATGATCTGGCTCGCCGGCGGACGCCCGTTCTCCACGTCCAACGATGGCAAGAACGTGACCATCAGACTCACCGAAGATAAAGGCACCCGCGAATTCACCGAATTCTGGCAGAAGATGATCGATGAGGGTTTGGTGGCAACAAACCTCACGTCATGGTCGGATCGATGGAAATCGGCCGTGGGACAAGGCAAAGTCGCCTCGCTGTTCTCCGGCGCATGGCTGCCTTCGCTGCTCATGTCCGACATTCCCGGCGCGGCCGGCCTGTGGCGCGTGGCCCAGATGCCGACGCCCGACGGCAAGGCCACCACATCGGAAAACGGCGGTTCGGCCCTTGCCGTGCTGCAACGTTCCCGCAAACCCGAAGCCTCATACCGTTTCATCGAATACGCCTGCCACAATGCCAAAGGCATCACAACCCGCGTGGATGGCGGCGCGTTCCCAGCCGACAAAAACACCCTATCCGACTCGAAATTCCTCAGCAAGACCACGGTGACCGACGACCGTGGCATCGAAGTGCCCTATTTCGGCGGGCAGGAATACAACCGCGTGCTGTCCCAGGCCGCGGAGAACGTGTCGACCGGATACCAGTATCTGCCGTTCGAAGTGTATGCGCGCAGCGACTTCCGGTCCACGGTGGGCAAGGCCTACAAATGGTCGAGCCTGCTGCGCAAAGAGCAGAACAGGCTCAACATCATCGCCGCAGGCGGTCAGGTCTCCGACACCTCCAACATCGGCGATGCGTTGAAGAACACCGAATCGTCCGACCGCATCAAACTTAAGGGCGGCATAGCCCTATGGCAGAAGGACCTGAAAGAATACGGAGCCAACCAGGGCTTCACCATCCAATAGCGTCTGTGTAATTGGTTTAATCGATTGCGGCCTGCGGATAGCGCATTATCCGCAGGCCGTCGGTTTTCAGATTGCCGGGCTATGATCGCCGGTTCCCGTCGCTGGCTCTTGAATCAGCGGACGTTGCGGTCGTAGATGTGCCGCATGCCCTTGAAAATCAGGTCCGGATCGTAAATGTCGATCATGTTCGTGTCGTCGGCGAACACGCGGCTCAATCCGCCCGTCGCCACCACACGGAAATCCTCGTCGATCTCCTTATGGAACTGCGCGATCGTGCGTTCGATGCCGCCGAGGAAGTTGTAGTACAGGCCCGCCTGCATGGCCGGTTTCGTGGACTTCGCCAGAATCGACTTCGGACGGGTGATCTCCACTTCCGGCAGCTGCGCGGTTCCCTCCCACAACGCGGCCGCCGCGGTACGTATGCCGGTGGTGATCAGTCCCGAAATCACCGCCGCGTCCCCGGTGACGTAATTGAACGTGGTGGCCGTGCCGAAATCCGCCACCAGAATCGGCCCGCCATACTCGTAATACGCGCCCGCGCAGTCGGCGATGCAGTCCGCGCCCATGTTCTGCGGATTGTCCATGCGGATGTTGAGTCCCGTTTTGATGCCCGGTCCCACGATCATCGGATCGATGTCGAGGAACTTCACGATGCTCGCACGGAACGAATGCATGACCTTCGGCACCACGGACGAAATGATCACATCATCGACATCCGCCGGCTTGTAGCCGCTCAAAGCCAGGAACTGCGTGATCATCAGCCCGTATTCGTCGGACGTGTGGTTCGCCTTCGTGGTGATGCGGTACGTGCCCGCGATGCGCCCATCGTCGATGAAACCGATCACGACGTTCGTGTTGCCGATATCCACAGCCATCAGAAGCATGTTGCGTTCTCCTTCGCGTTTTGCGGAAGTTCCGTTGAAATATTGCGATTATTGCGATTGATACGGTTATTGCGATTCGAAAATGCTGCGGTTAGCGCCGTTCGCCGTCCGCACGCATGGCTGCGAGCTTGACAAGAATACGTTTCGCAAGTGCGTCCTTGCCCATCTTGCTCCATCGTTCGATGCTTGGCCTGTCGGCGGTTTCGCCCGGCGTCAGCACCGTCACCACGTTCGTGTCCGCTGCGAAACCGGCGCCGGGGGTGCGCAGATTGTTGGCCACCAGCATGTCGCAATGCTTGCCGTTAAGCTTCTTCGCCGCGTTGGCCTCAAGGTCGCGCGTCTCCATGGCGAATCCGCACAATGTCTGGTCCGGCCGCTTATGTTCGCCGGCCCAAGCCAGAATATCCGGATTCGAGGTGAGTTCGAGTTCGATGCCGCTGCGCCCGTTCTTCTTGATTTTGTCCTGCGCCTGCTCGACCGGACGGAAATCGCCGACGGCCGCGGCCATGACGGTGATGTCCGTGTCCGCGAACCGGTTCGTCACCGCGTCGAACATATCCTGCGCGGTCGTGACATCGACCACATCCACGCCATACGGGGCGTCCAACGCCACCGGACCGGACACAAGCGTCACCTGCGCGCCCAGATCGCGTGCCTGTTCGGCCAAGGCATACCCCATCTTGCCGGTGGAATGGTTGGTGAGGAACCGCACCGGATCAAGCGGCTCCTGCGTCGGGCCGGCGGTGACGAGCACGGCAAGTCCCTTAAGCGGCAGCTCGCCGTCCGGACGATTCGCAAGCAGCAGCGCTTCCACCGCCGTTTCGATGCGTGCCGGCTCCTCCATACGTCCCTTGCCGGCGTCGCCGCAGGCCAGCATGCCGCTTTCCGGCTCCACAATCGTCCAACCGAGCTCACGGCAGGTATTGAGATTGCGTTGCGTCACGGCGTTTTCATACATATGCACGTTCATGGCGGGGCACAGGATCTTCGGTCCCTTGTCGTACGCGAGTATGGTGCTGGTCAGCTGGTCATCGGCGATGCCGCAGGCGATTTTCGCGATGATATCGGCGCTCGCCGGAGCGACTGCCAGCAGATTCGCCCACTTCGCGTCGGCCACGTGGCTGATCTGCAGCGGACCGTCCGGTCCGGGTGCCACGTCGGACGTAGCGCCGGGACGATGTCCGGCGGCGAACATGGACGTGCGTGTCGGCGTGTGGGTGAGGGAATTGAACGTCAGGGGAGTGACGAACTCCTGTGCGGCGGCGGTCATCACCACACGCACCTCATGCCCCTGCTTGCTCCAATCGGAGGCGAGATGGCAGGCCTTGAACGCGGCGATGCTGCCGGTGACCCCCAAAAGAATATGCGCCATGGATCAACCGTCCTTCTCGTTGTGACCTGCCGCGACTGCGTCAAGTATATAACCGGGCCGAAGCCTCCGCGCGCTTTGCAGGCGAATCCGAACGGGCCGCGGGTATGGCGGACAGTAGAATCAGGCCGTGGTGATCGACCTCACGCAGGCGGTCAACCGCAATCACAACACATAATCGAAAATACGAAGAGGAGAAATCCCATGTCGTCACCTACCGGTGCGCACGGCGAAGCCGACGCAACCAAACAGGAGAACGAACAGCAGCCGCAGTCCACGGCAAGCACCGACGCCACGCTGAACGCGCGTGCGAAATCGTCGAACGGCGCGAAATCGCAAGGCCCGAAGAAGTGGCTTATCGCGTTGATCGCCATCATCGCCGCCGTCGCGGTGATTGTCGCCATTGCAGTGACGTGCGGCAAAAACGATGACGCGAACACTTCCGGCGTAACTAAAGCCGACACCGTCACCATCGGGCTCAAACTCGCCCCGGTCAGCCTCGACATCCGCCACCAGTCCGGATCGGCGATCGAACAGGTGCTGATCGGCAACGTCTACGAAGCGCTGCTGTCGCGCGACTCCGACAACAAAGTGCAGCCGGGCCTCGCGAAATCCTGGGACATCTCCAAGGACGGCAAGACCTACGCCTTCCATCTCAACCAGAACATGACCTTCTCCAACGGCGACAAGCTCGACGCTGACGACGTGGCCTGGTCCATCAACCAGCTCAAGGAGAAGCAGTACTACAACGCCAACCAGGTGGCCAGCCTCGACAAGGCCGAAGCGGTGGACGCCAACACGGTCAAGCTCACCCTTTCCACCCCCGACTCCAACCTGCTGTGGTATCTGACCGGACGTCCTGGCCTCGTGTTCGACAAAAACGCCAAATACAACGCGAAAACCGAAGCGGTCGGCTCCGGCCCGTATACCGTCGAATCCTTCGACTCGGCCAGCAAAATGGTGCTCAAAGCCAATGCGAAATATTGGGGAACCGCGCACAAGCCCGCCACCCAGAACGTGGTGATCCGCTTCCTCACCGACGACAACGCAGCCGTCAACGCGCTGAAAAGCGGTGACGTCGACGTGCTTTCCCCGGTGAACGCCACGCTCGCCAAATCATTGGATGCCAGCACATACACGGTGTCCGCGGCCGACGGCAGCGACAAGTTCGTCCTCGCCTTCAACTGCACGAACGCCAAACTCAAGGACAAGCGCGTCCGCCAGGCCATCCGCTACGCCATCAACCACAAGGAGATCATCGCCTCCCGAGGCAACGTCGACTACGCGCTCGGCGGTCCGATCCCGTCCGTCGACCCCGGTTACGAGGACCTGACCGGCCTGTACCCGTACAACGTGGACAAGGCCAAGGAACTTATGAAGGAAGCCGGTTATACCACCGACAAGCCGTTGCGGCTCACCCTCACCTACGCCAACACGTACGGCACCGAACTGGGCGACCAGCTCAAGAGCCAGCTCGCCAAAATCGGCATCGATTTGAAGATCGACTATGTGGAATTCTCCACATGGCTGCAGAACGTGCACGCCAACGGCGACTACGAGCTGTCATTGGTGGACCACGCCGAAAGCCACGACTTCTACAAGTGGACCACGCCGGACTACTATTACCACTACGACAACAAGAACGTGCAGGCGCTCTACGCCAAGGCGCTCGCGGCCACCGACGAGGAGGAAAGCAACGAATACCTCAAGCAGGCGGCGAAGGCCGTAAGCGAGGACGCGCCGGCGGACTGGCTGTTCGGCTACCGCGTGACGGTGGCCGTCGACAAGCACGTGCAGGGCTTCCCCAGCAAGCTCAGCCAGACGGTGCTGCCGTTGTGGCAGATCTCCAAGAATAAGTAAGGGAACGGTATTTCCATGCGATTCGTGGGAAAGCGGCTGGCGCTGTTCGTAGCGGCTTTGGTGGGCCTGTCCGCGCTGGTGTTCGTGATGCTGCGCGTATTGCCGGGAGACGTCGCCGCGGTCATCGCCGGCACGAACGCCACCCCCGAACGCATTGCGTCGCTGCGCGCCGAATTCGGCTTGGACAAGCCGCTCGTCGCACAATATGGCGATTGGATGGCGGGCCTGCTGCATGGCGACCTCGGCGTGTCCACAGTCGGCGGACGGCCGGTCGCGCGGCAGATCGCCATGCGCGCCGCCGTAACGTTCCCTCTGATTGTGCTGAGCCTGCTGATCGCGCTGGCGATCGGCCTGCCGCTTGGCTGCGCGGCCGTCCTGACTCGCAATCCGCGGCTGCGCGGCCTGTTTCACGGCATTGCGATCGTGGGCGGCGCGGTGCCCGCATTGTGGGGCGGCCTACTGCTGATCCTGCTGTTCTCCCGTGGCACGGGACTGTTGGGATTGCTGCCCGCGCAAGGCTTCCCCGACACCGGCTGGGCCACGCCGGGAAAGGCCCTGTCCTGTCTGCTGATGCCGGCGCTCACCACCGGCATCACAGCCGGCGCGTCCATCATGCGCTACACGCGTGCCGCAGTGGGGGATATGGCCTCATCGCAGGCGGTGGACATGGCCATGGCCTGCGGCATGACCCGCAAACAGGCGGTATTGCGCGTGGCGTTGCGTCTGGCCACTGCGCAACTGGTGTCGGTGGTCGGCCTGACCTTCGCGCAAATGATCACCGGCGTGATGGTGGTGGAAAACCTGTTCGCCCTGCCGGGTCTTGGCGCCATGCTGGTCACCGACGTCGGCAACCGCGACCTGATCGCAGTGCAAAGCGAACTGTTCCTGCTGGCTGCGTTCTTCCTGCTGCTGGGTCTCGTGGTCGATCTGACGCACCGCGCGCTCGACCCGCGGTTGAAGCATTCCGGCGTCGTTTCGGGAAAGGCGGAAGCATGAACGCATCGAAACCCGCACCATCCTCGCAACCGGCGTCGTCCGCGCAAACTACGTCGAGACCCGTGCGATCCGTCACCGACGTGACATCCACTGCCACCATGAAAACCGTGCTTTCGACCATCTGGGCCAAGGCCGGCGGCAAATACGCGCTGATCGTCATCGGAGCATGGCTGCTCGTATCCGCCCTGTCCCTCGTATGGACGCCGTATTCGCTGCTCGACACCAACGGATTCAACGCGTGGGCTTCCCCGTCCGCAGCGCACCCGTTGGGCACCGACGGCACCGGTGCCGACGTGCTGAGCTGGCTGATGGCCGGCTCCCGCACGAATCTCATGATCGCCGTGCTCACCGTCATCGTCGCCGCCGCGATCGGACTGCTGCTGGTCGCCGCCATGGTATCGCGTTCCGGTGCGCTCGCGTCCACATCGGTGGTGGTGGTCGACGCGCTGATCTCCATTCCGACGGTGCTCATCGCATTGATTCTTTCCGTGCCGTTCGGCGCGTCCGCCGCGGTGGTCATCGCCGCCTGCGGTTGCGCGTACGGGCTGAACCTGGCACGCATCCTACGGCCCTCCGCACTGCTCGCCGCACGTTCGGCATACGTCGAATCGGCATTATGGTCGGGGGTAAGCTCCGTGCGCGTGTTCTTCACACATATCGTGCCGAACACGCTGCCGGTATTGTGCGTGCAGTTGTCCATGAGCGCCGGCACCTCGCTGCTGGCGGAGGCGGGACTCACGTATCTGGGCGTCGGCGTCGGAGCCGGCGTGCCCAGTTGGGGGCATTCGCTGTCCACGTCCGTGAAATTCATCAGCATCTATCCCATGGCCGTCCTATGGCCCGGCCTGGTCGTCACCATGGTGGTGGTCGCGTTGAACCTGTTCGGCGACGCGTTGCGCGACGCGCTCGATCCGCTAACCAATCCCGCGTTGAGGGAGGCCGCATGAGCGCCGTCATACGCCATCTGAACATCGCCATCAACGGCAAGCCGATCGTCGATGATGTCGATTTGGACATCGCCGACGGCGAACGTGTCGGCTTGGTCGGCTCGTCCGGTTCCGGCAAATCGATGATCGCCCGCGCCATGATGGGTCTGCTGCCGGCGACCGCACAGGTGACGGGCAGCGTCGAATTGGGTGGTACGCAGATTGTCGGCGCGTCGGACGCAGCGGTCGCCGACCTGCGCGGACGGTACGTGGGCATGGTGTTCCAGAATCCGTCCGCCGCGTTGAATCCGGTGATGACCGTGGCGCAACAGGTCGGTCTTCCGCTGTACCTGCATTACGATCTGTCGCTTACCGAACGGTCGGAACGCGTCACAGCGATGCTTGCCAAGGTCGGCCTCGGCGAGGACGTGCTGGCGAAATACCCGCATGAACTGTCGGGCGGCCAACGGCAGCGTGTCGGCATCGCCACGGCGCTTGTCACTTCGCCGCGGCTGATCATCGCCGACGAGCCGACCACCGCGTTGGATTCGATCACGCAACGGCAGATCGTGGACCTGCTCACGTCGCTGGTGGACGAGTCGGGCGCGTCGATGCTGTTCATCACGCACGATTTCGCGGTGCTGAACAGGGCCACCACACGCTGTTATGTGCTTGAATGCGGGCGGATCGCGGAATCCGGCGATACGACCGCGCTTCTGGACCATCCGCACACCGACGCGGGACACAGGCTGGTCCAGTCGGCACGCGCATTGTCGTTGCACGCAGGGCAGGATGTCGGGCAGAAACCCGTGCGGAATCCCATGCACAAGGAGGTGGACCATGACTGACACAGATGAGGACATGGTGCTGTGCGGCCGCGGCCTCGACAAATGGTATGGCGCGAAACATGAGCGCCGTCAGGTGCTGTTCGGCGTGGATGTGGACGTGCGTGCGGGGGAGTGCCTCGCCGTGATCGGCGGCTCCGGATCGGGCAAGACCACGCTGACCCGCGTGCTGCTGGGACTTGAATCCGCGGACGGCGGCAGCGTCGAATACTGCGGCGAGCCGGTTCGTGGCGATGTGGCGCGCAAGTTGCGCATGCAGTCCGGATTGGTGTTCCAAAGCCCGTTCGATTCGTTGGATCCGCGATGGCGCATCGGCCGATCCATAGGCGAGCCATTGCGAATGCATCATCCGGATTGGCCACGGGAACGCGTCGCGGAACGCGTGGCCGAAGTGCTGGAAATGGTGAGCCTCGATCCGGAAACGTATCTCAACCGTTTCCCCGTCGACCTGTCCGGCGGGCAGGCGCAGCGCGCGGCGATCGCCCGCGCCATCGTGGACGGGCCGAAGGTGTTGCTCGCCGACGAGCCGATGAGCGCCATCGACGTGGCCGCAAGAGTCCGGATCCTTGAATCCTTCGAAGCCATCCGCAACGCTGAACCCGATATGGCGATCATCATGGTGTCCCACGATCTGGGCGTGGTGCAACACATCGCGGACCGCATTTTGGTCCTGCATGACGGGCGCGCGGTCGAAGTCGGCCCGACGGACCAGGTGCTGGGCCATCCGCGGGATGAATACACGAAACGCCTGGTGGAAGCCGCTTCGCTGTAATTTCGCCATCTCCTGCCGCACATGGCGTCAAACGATTGACGTCGTTATGTGCCGGACGTCGGGCGTTCCATATCGTGGACGGGCGCGACATGCCGGTGTCCACGTCCGTGCTATCGTATGAGCCATGTTCAATCGCTCATGTTGTTGCTGTCGCTGACCAACCGCCCGAGGGGCGCGTGGTTCATCGACGCATAACTTGAGATAGGACATTCCAACAAGCGGTCGCGCATATCGCAGGCCGTATGCGAATCGCCAAACGATCATTCGAAATAGCGCATCAGCCGAGGTTGGCGCACGCGACGCACGCGACGCACGCGAATGAGCAAGGCAGCATCGCAACAGGTCCCGTTTCAACAACTGCACGCGACGGACGCGAGCTTCTCGAACATACGAAACCAAAACCATTCGAAAAGCCCACGAACCGCACCGTGCAAAGGAAACGTCATGACCATCCACAATTCCCTGTCCGAACTCATCGGCAACACCCCGCTCGTCAGACTCAGCCACGTGACCGACGGCATCAAAGCCACCATCGCGGTGAAGGTCGAATACCTGAACCCGGGCGGCTCGTCCAAGGACCGCATCGCCGAACGCATCATCGACGCGGCCGAACGCAGCGGCGAACTGAAGCCCGGCGGCGTGATCGTGGAACCGACCTCCGGCAACACCGGTGTCGGACTCGCGCTCGTGGCTTTGCAGCGCGGATACCGTGCGATCTTCACCCTGCCGGACAAGGTTTCCGAAGCCAAGCGTGCGGTGCTGCGCGCATACGGCGCCGAAGTGGTCGTAACCCCCACCGACGCCGGTCCGGACGATCCGCGCTCCTACTACCAGGTGGCAGACCGCCTCGCCAAGGCGATTCCCGGCGGCTACCGTCCCAACCAGTACGACAATCCGAACGGTCCCGAAAGCCACTATCACACCACTGGTCCGGAAATCTGGGAGGCCACCGACCGCAAGGTCACGCATTTCGTGGCGGGCATCGGCACCGGCGGCACCATCTCCGGCACCGGACACTATCTGAAGGACGTGTCCAACGGCGCGGTGCAGGTCATCGGCGCCGATCCGGAAGGCTCCATCTACTCCGACCCGAACGACGTGCACCAATACCAGATCGAAGGCGTCGGCGAGGACTTCTATCCGAAGGCCTTCGACCGGAGCCTTCCCGACGAGATCGTGCAGGTCACCGACGCGGAAGCCTTCGAAATGACCCGACGCCTCGCCAACGAGGAAGGACTGCTCGTCGGCGGCTCATCCGGCATGGCCGTGTTCTCCGCGCTGAAATACGCCCGCGAGCACGACCTCGACGAAAACCAGCTCGTCGTGGTGCTGATGCCCGATTCCGGCCGCAGCTATATGGAGAAGATCTTCAACGACGACTGGATGCGCGCCAACGGATTCGCCGACGTCGTGGAACGCACCACCAAGCCCAGCCTCGCCGAACAGTACCTGTAAAAGACCGTCAAACGACTGTCCGGCAGCCCGATCGCACCTTTGAAACCAATGCCCATCATCCGAACGACCCAAACCATCCGCTACTTCCAAGGAGTTCCCATCATGACTATCTCGACCAACACCGAAGCCCTC
>ERZ773228.3853-NODE-3853-length-11885-cov-23.625528_pt1 | contig 11885 bp, 10 predicted proteins | sample MGYA00580524_ERZ773228 | MGnify/ENA primary metagenome ERZ773228 (study PRJEB29015, sample SAMEA2737768) | human gut metagenome | biome: human gut; feature: human-associated habitat; material: faeces | place: China | collected 2012 ...
TGTGGCAGTATGTCGTTGTCCGCTCCACTAAGCCCCGGAACTATTATAAGTATGTAAATGGGGAGAGTATCAAATATACGGTTACTCCAACGCTGGGTATGACCCAGAAGAATCAACCCCAAATCAAATATACGCTGGACTTTGATGTGACACCTCATCAGCTGCGGCACACTTACATCACCAATCTTCTCTATGCGGGCGTTGATCCAAAAACAGTACAATACCTTGCCGGACACGAAAACAGCAAAACAACTATGGACATCTATGCAAAAGTGAAGTACAATAAACCAGAGGAGTTGTTTGGGGTAGTAAATGGTGCGTTTCATCAGGCTATCGCTGAATGAAAAAAGGCGATTTTTTATGGTCCGCATACCGGATAACCGAGAAGCAGAAAGCCGGAAAAGCCCGGAATATCAAGGAAAAACAGCTCAAAAACTCGCGCAGTACGGTCTCAAAGCAGCTCGTAGAGCTCCTCAGTTCTCAAAGAGATAATCTTTCAAGAACGAAGATATCAAGAAAAGCCCATTTTTCAAGGGTTACAGAAGTTGTGGAATGCCGTCAGATGTGCTGGAATTTACATCGAATGCAACACATATGCAGCAGGTATGCAACAAAGATATTGATATGTATAGGACATTTTTCAGTAGTGATATTGGGAAATGTCCTTTCTTTTTGCGCATGGCACCGATTGTTTCCTAAATTTCATTAATCGCATCTACAAGCTCCTTTATATCAAAGTGGGTATATACTTTCTCTGTGAGTGTCATAGCACCAGAGTGTCCCACAATCTTCTTGATAATCGTCTGATTAATACCGGCTTCTGCTAACATAGATATACATGTATGTCTGCAGCAGTGTGGTGTACGATTAATATTAAGTTGTTCCATAAGTGGCTTGAAATAGCTATCATAGTAGTTCCTGTATTCAAAATGTTTTCCGTCTTCTGTATGAAGCAGATATTCACATTCAGGGCAGGATTCATACCAGGCTTTGTAGTATGGCAGAATCTTGTCGGCGATTGGAACTTTTCTGATACCATTCTCTGTTTTACTACAGATAACATCAAAATACTGTTCGTCCAGATGAACATTTTCTTTCTTTAAATCGAGCAGTTCTGAAATTCTGACTCCACTATATATGAGCATCAATACTATCTGATAATATTTGTCTTCTTTCTGCTCCCATAGAAGGTCAATCTCATTTTTCTCGAATTTGTTTCTGTCGTATTTGTTAGGATTGCGATCCTTGTACTGAACAACATCTACATAGCCTGAATAATCTTTGTTGCATATATCATTCTTTAAGGCGTAATCATATAGCTGATTAAACAAAACTTTGATTTTCTTTAGTGTGGGATAATTCTTTCCACAGGTATCAATAACTGTCTGTAAATCAACAAGTTTGATATCCTTAAATACTTTGTTGTAAAGGGATTCACATGTCTTACACGATGCAGTATATCCTTTTACATTAGATTCAGAAATTGTAGGAAACTTACGCTTTGACCATTCATCATATACATCTGAAAATGTCATCTTGGCGGCAGTAGTATCAAATGGATTGTTGTTATATTCAGCAAGCATCTGCAAGCCTTCAGCTTTGGTTGCTGTATATCCAATTGTTATCATTTCCTGAACCTGTTTGTCTTTTTCCTTATCATAGTGCCAGCCTACAGTCTTTCGCACGATATAAGGCTTTCTTCTCTTACCGGAAAGTTTTACAACGCTTCCGTATCCGTTGGGTAACTTCATAAGCACCATCCTTTCGCTATTTACTAGAAAGCTGATAGCAAACGGATAAAATGATTATTATTCGTGGGTTACCTTTGTCACGCTTGGGCGAATTGTTTTCCATATCTCATAGTTGTCCTTTGTCTGGCTGCCAGATGCAAGAAGCTCTTTCATAGCCTGCCAGTCCTTTAAGAACTGTACAAGATTCTTATCAGAGAAAAATATTCCCGGTTCGCCATCAATGTCTTTGAGAGACACATCAAACTTTTCATCAATTGCAAATAGTAATGGTAGTACATCACCATCAGCTTCAATATCAAATTCTGCTAATGAATTGACATTTACATTAAGTGCTTCTGCAATCTTTCTTAATTGTTCCGGTTTAGGAATATTTTTTCCTAATTCATACTTGCGGATTGCAACTTCGTGTATTCCACATGCTTCACCTAGTTCCTTTTGGGTTAAACCACGAAAGGTTCGTATCAATTTAATCTTTTTACCTGTATTCATTGCTTCAACCTCCTGTGATTGTAAATGTAACACACTAATATTTAATAGTCAACATTAAATTTTAAACTATTGACAGAGCAAATAAAGGTCTGTATAATACAAAACATAACAGAGCAAGAAATGCTCTATATAAAAAGAGGAGGTGGTAGAGATGCCAGAAGTTATCTATCAGGGTGATTTACCAGCTTTTACAGGGAGAAATGTACCAATAAAAGAGATTGCAAGTGCAATAGGGAAGGACGCACAGTATGTAAGGCTGGGAATACAACAAGGATTACTCAAATTTGGAACGGCAATAAAGGTAGGGAGCTCAAATGAGTTCAGCTATTATTGTCCGGATAAAAAAGTTTGGGAAGAAACAGGATATTTTAACAAAGAAGCAGTATAGCAAGGAGGATGAATATGGTTGAAAAGCAGAATGTTGAACTGAAACTTATTCATATGGAGGATGTGGTTTCAAAGGAGGTGGAATGGCTATGGTATCCATATATACCATACGGAAAGATAACAATTATTGAAGGAGATCCGGGAGAAGGAAAGACAACTTTGGTTCTCAAGTTAGCGGCAGCTCTTAGCAGGGGCTTGCCGCTCCCCTGTGATGATGATAAAGAATATGAACCTATTCATATCATTTATCAGACCGCAGAAGATGGAATTGAAGATACGATTAAGCCCAGATTAGAAAAGGAAGGAGCAGATTGTTCCATGATTCGTGTTATTGATGAGACAGATAAGGAATTATTAATGACAGATGACAGGCTAGAGCAGGCAATAATTGAGACTAAGGCGAGGTTAATCATTCTTGATCCGATTCAGGCATATATCGGAGCTACAGTTGATATGCACAGAGCAAATGAAATAAGACCGGTGCTAAAGCATCTTGGAATAATAGCAGAAAAGCATAATTGTGCAATTATTCTTATCGGTCATATGAATAAGGCATCTGGCAGTAAATCAACATACAGAGGACTTGGTTCTATTGATATACAGGCAACTGCCAGAAGTGTTCTGCTAGTGGCAAGACTCCGTGATAAACCGAATATCAGGATAATGGCACATGATAAATCTTCATTAGCTCCAACAGGGGATGCAATAGGATTTGAAATGACGGAGGATAATGGAATGGTCTGCATAGGACCTTATGATATCACCATAGATGAGCTTCTGTCAGGTAATGAAGGAAGAGGAAAAAAGAAGCTCGACATTGCGGAGAATTTTATTAAAGAATACTTTGGTACAAATAAGGTGATTCCATCTAATGAAATAATGATGGAAGCTGCAAAAAGGAGCATTAAGAGAAATACTCTTCTATCGGCAAAGAAAAAGTTGGGTATAACATCAGATAAAGAAAAAGCAGAAGATGGAACAATTTACTGGACTTGGGTAATGCCGGAATAAAGAGTTTAACAATCTGGATGTTTGGAAAAGCAGATTCTAAATTCTAGGAAGAGTTTAGAGTCTGCAACTATAAAAAGTACAGATTATTAAACTCTTGGTAATAGTAAAGATAATATATAAAACCCTCGGAGAGCCCACTGCAATTTTGGCTTGCCAAAACTGCTAGGGGGTTATCATCTGTGGCAGAGCCAAGATGATAACTGCACTGCTCCGATAGATTTAACAGATAAAAAGGTAGTACAGATAAGGAGATGCGAATGGGAAATATTTCATATACAGCTCATGTGAGCAATAAGAAAAGTGCCATTACATCGAAATCTAAGCTTGCAGCTGTTGCAAAGCATAACCTGAGAAAATACAAATCATCAGATTATAGCAAAGACAACATCTGCATCATATATGGTACATCAAATTTGATTGATGATGTGAAAACAGTATATCATAAAGAATTCGATGAGGCATTAGAAGAATATAATAAAAAGCAGACACGACAAGACCGGAAAATCGAAGATTATTTTGAACATGTGGCAGGTAAGGAACAGGATATGGCAGTTGAAATAATAATTCAAATAGGCGACAGGGAGTTCTGGAAGCAATTTGATGATATGAAGTCATATATGAAATTGTCATATCAGATAATACTGGACGAGCTTAGAAAGAGGCTTCCACAGTTTGTAGTTGCAAATGCTGTGGTTCATCTTGATGAGGACAGTCCGCATATGCACATTGTCGGAGTTCCTGTGGCAGATGGATATAAGAAAGGTCTTAGCAAGCAGGTGTCAAAACGTAAGGTATTTACTAAAGATGTGTTATCACGAGTGCTGCAGGATGAGCTTCGAGAGGTGGCGAATAAAGAAGTGAATGACTGGTTTGGGAAACAGATAAAAGAAAAGTCGAAAGGTCGAAATCATGATTTATCTGTTGCAGAGTATAAGGTAGCTCAGGAGACAAAGCATTTGACACAATTACAAGAGCAGGTGGAAGAATCGGATAGGGCAGTTAAGGCAAATAGAGCTATTGAAAAAGAATATACGGATAAAAAAGATAAACTGGAGTCTGATATTTCATGCCTGGAAAGTATGCGGCGGATTAGTAAGTCGCTATCAGAAATGGATAGTAGAGAATCAAAACAGATATCAATGGAACTCGATGAAAAAAGATCTGAACTTCAATCGGTAAATGAAGAGCTGGCAAATGCTATTGAAAAAGCAGAAGATGCAGCGAAATTGCTTGATAGAATCAAGAATTTTGTATCGTCATTCAGATTATTTGCACCTACGATAGAAGAATATGCTAATCAGGTAGAAGCGGATAAGACAATAGAGGCAGGAAATTCATTCCGTGGAATATTGAATGAGCTAGGCAAGCTGCTTGGGGCATTCAAGGAACTGATTAAAGAAGGCTTATGCTGGTTTCCAAGACTGATGATATGGAAAACTTCTAGAGGAGAAGTGGCACCGGTATTCATAGAGAAAAGCGATGGCTATTCATATTCATTGTATGGATATATGAATGTGGGCACTAAGGAATATTACTCAAAAGAGAGTGTTCAATGGGAGATTACGGCAGGTAATCGTACTGGTACAGTTGAACAGATGGATGCTAATGTTGAGGCAATGGCAAGAGATTTGCAGGAGATATTGAGGATAGGAGCGGAGCAGAAGAGATTGTGGGAGGTGTATGAGGGGAGATAAAAATTATCAAAGGCTATTGTGACTGAAAAAGTTTTAATAGCCTTTGTGATACTTCTAAAGTGCAATAAAGGTATTTTCTTTATAAGTGGAAAAAACGGAAGATATATGTTAAAATTTATCTTGGATTTTTATATGAAAAAACAGATATAGGAACTTGTGTTCGACAAAATAAAATGATATACTATGAACAGAAAATATGTTCGAGGAGATAAGGCATGAATAGTGAAAAAAATAATATAGATATGAGTAATGTGATCAACAAATTGTTTGAAGGCGATTGCTTAGAGTATATGAAAAAAATACCAGCTGGAAGTGTGGATATGATTTTGTGTGATTTACCATATGGTATGACACAAAATAAATGGGATAGTTATATTCCTTTAGATGAGTTATGGAAACAATATAATCGAATAATAAAACCCAATGGGGCAATTGTTTTAACATCTAATGGAGTTTTTACTGCAAAGTTGATTTTGAGCCAACCTAATATTTATAAGTATAAGTGGGTATGGGAAAAATCAAAGCCAACTAATTTTTTGAATGCTAAAAAGCAACCATTAAGAAAACATGAAGATGTTTGCGTTTTTTATAAAAAACAGCCAACATATCATCCTCAAATGACAAAGGGAGAACCATATGATAAAGGAATAAGAAAAAATCAGCTTAGTGGTAATTATGGAGACTTTGAACCAGTGCATGTAGCAAGTGATGGAGACCGTTATCCTACAGATGTTATTTATATTAAAACAGCAGAATCAGAAGGTGCAGTTCTTCATCCAACACAGAAGCCTATAGAACTGGGCAGATATATGGTAAGGACATATACAAATCCAGGGGATATAGTACTTGATAATACTTTTGGTAGCGGATCATTTTTAGTGGCAGCATTGATGGAAGGGCGAAATTTTATTGGAATTGAAAAGAATGAAGATGTTGCATTGTTTAAAAAAGAAGAAATAGATTATATTGATGTAGCAAAAAGAAGATTATTCTTAGCATGGGAAGGATTAGATAAAAAAACTCGTAAATATATAAAAGAGGAAAATCTTATAGCAGAATTTAAAGAAAGATGAAGGTGAAATGTATGGGGACAATTATCAGAAGAAATGAAAGAAGTTGGGCAATCGTAATTATTTCAGAGATAAAAGTAATGCTGAATGGATTGGGATTAAAGATTAAGAGTGCAGGTGGAGAAAGCACACTCTCTGTAAATAAGAAGAGTATGTTTCCAGATGTTTTATTGTATGAAGATGAGGCACAGACTAAAATATTACAAGGCTGGGAACTCAAAATGCCCGATGTATTAATTACGGATGAGGCATTGATTGCAGATGCAACAAGGAAGGCAAAGGCATTAGGATTAAATAGTTTTGTCATATGGAATTTTACATATGGTAAATTATATTTACAGAATCAGCAAGGTGTTTTTGAGGAAGCTAAAGTATGGGATGGGACAAGTCATATTAAATCAAGAGAAGATGTTAGTACATATAAGGATGAATGGTTACCAATTATTAAAGATATTGTATTAACCGTAAATGATTTTTTAGTTACTGGAAAAATTACTACATCATCAATAACGGGAACTGTTTCAGAGTCAATAATGGCGGAATTGATACAGAGAAACAAAGAGATAGTTGCAGAAAATATCACAATAGAAGCAAGTCGTAATACAAGAATGGAAAGTAGAATTAAAGTATGGTGGAATGCTTTTCATGAAGAGTATGATAAAGATGAAAACAATATGTATTCTGCATATGCAAAAACAATATTGTTAAATTGGACTAACAGAATTATGTTTGCTAATGCAATAAAGAAATATCATAATTGTGCATATAAAATTAATCAAATTGATTTTACAATATCACCAGAGAATGGAAATCAAATTATTCAACAGATAATTGATGAAGGAGACTTTTACAATATATTCAAAAAAGTTGATTTCAATGAGTTAGTACCAGAGGATACTTGGATAGATATTGTGGATTTTAATCAATTTTTAGTTGATAACAATATAGATAAAATAGATCAATCAGTATTACAGGAATTACTAGAGAAAACAGTTAATGTTTCAAAAAGAGAGATAAGAGGACAATATGCAACACCTACAATATTGGCTGATTTCTTATCTAGAATCACAGTAGATGATTGGAATAAAGATTGTGCAGATTTATGTGCTGGAACTGGTACAATTGCAAAAGCTATAATTAAGAATAAGGCTAAAAGATTTGCAATGACGGAAAAGGCTTTCGTTAGTACTTGGGTCTCGGATAAATACGCATATCCACTTCAGATTGCTAATATATCAATAACAGATATTCAGGCAATAAATATACCATTAAATATGTTTCAACGAGACGTTTTTTCTGTTAATGTTGGCGATGAAATTAAGATTAAAAGTCCAATTGATGGAAGGGAAATAAAAAGGATTATTCCGAAGTTTGGAGCAATTATTTCTAATCTACCATTTGTTGAATATAATAAAATCGCGAAAGATGAACAGGAGTTTATTACTCAAATAAGAAAGAATATACAAGATAATACAGGTATAGAATTTACGTTAGGTAAAACAGATTTATATAATTTTATACCATTTAAGTTGTATGAATTATTAGATACTAATGGAAAACTTGGAATTATCTTATCAAATTCATGGTTGGGAACAGATATTGGAAGAAAATTTTTTGATGCACTGCAATATTATTATGATATAGAAGCAGTAGTTGCAAGTGACAATAAGAGATGGTTTAAAAATGCCGATGTTGTTGGTACATTATTAATAATGCAGAAGAAAATTATTTCACAACCTGATATACAACATAAAGTATCATTTTGGTTAGTAAGAAAAGATATACATAGTATAGGGGATGACGAGGTTGAAGTATTAGTAAATAGCATTATTCTGAACGAAATGTTGGATCCTAAGTTGGCGACATTTAAAAAGTACAGTTATGAGGAGATTAATAATATAACAAATTATGGACTTACAATTAATACTCTTTTTCATGATGTGTTATGGATGAAAAAGTTGGTGAATAAATTAGTACCTGTTTCAAAATTCTTAGATGTTAGGCGAGGAGAGCGTAGAGGCTGGAACGATTTATTTTATCCTTCCGATACAAATGATATTGAAGAAGAATATATACGTCCGGTTCTAAAAAATCCAGCTAGATTAAAATCATATGATGCAGAAACAGACATAGAAGCATTTTGTTGCCATAGAAGTAAAAGAGAATTAGAAGAGTTGGGGCATGAAGGGGCACTTACTTGGATAGAAAAGTTTGAACACATAAATAATGGCGTTGGAAAACCACTTCCAATTGCATTAAAAAAACCTGGGTGTTATTGGTATGAAATGGATGATGCGTCAAGAGCTGATTTTGTTACGGCATTGAATCCTGACAAAAGGCTGTTTGTGGCAAAATTTAAGGAAAGAACTTTTGTGGATCAGCGATTTACTAGAATGTTATTAAAATCCGAAAGGTATGATTCTGATTTGGTACATGCTGTTTTAAATTCTATATATGGAATGTTTGCAATAGAAGCGATAGGATTCGGAAGAGGGTTGGGAGTGCTTGATGCAAGTAGTGCTAGACTGAAAAATATGTATATGATAGATATTGATCAAATATCTCAACCGGATGCTGAAGAGATTATTAGACTATTTGATATTATTAAGAACAGAGAAGTTATGGATATTGAAGATGAATTAAAAGATCCGGCACGTAGAGAGTTCGACAATAAAGTACTTCAATCAATTGGGGCACAAGATTTATATGATAAAATAAAGGATTCTCTTTTATCACTTCAGCACACAAGACATTGTGTAAAATGAAAAGGAGCTTTTATAGAAGAAACAAGAAAATGTATATATGATTGGTTTGATAGAGGAGAAAACAATTGATAAAAGAGATAGTTATAAAAAATGTGGCTACATATGATGATAAAGGAGTTACCATAGATAATATTGAAAAAATTAATTATATTTATGGTGCAAATGGATGTGGTAAAACTACTATTAGTAATTTGTTAGGAAATTTTGAATTAGAAAAATATTCTGATTGTCAAGTTAAGTGGGCTAATAATGTAGCTGAAAGAGTATTTGTTTATAATAAAACATTTAGAGAAAAAAATTTCAAAGAAAGTGATATTGCTGGTATCTTTACTCTTGGACAAGCAACGACAGAAGAAATACAAGAAATCAATAAGAAGAAAGCAGATTTGGAAGATTTAAAACGAAATATTATTGCTAACAAAAATACCATTGAATCATTAAACAGTAAAATTCAGAAAGAAGAGGCGGATTTTAAAGAAATAATATGGAAGGATGTATATAAAGCCAATGAAGATAAATTTAAGGCAGCTTTTGTTGGCTTTATGAAAAAAGATACTTTTGCTTCTAAAGTGAAAGGAATAGAACTGTCAAGAAATGAGAATGTTGATAGGGACGAGATAGAAAAACGAGCAATTAAATTATTAGGAGATCCACCAGAAAAGAAAGATGGATTTAATAAATTAGCAATTGCAAGTATAAAACAGATAGAAAATTTATCCATATGGGATAAGTGTATAGTGGGTAAAAGAGATATCCCTATTGCGGACCTGATAATAAAATTGGGAAATAGTGATTGGGTAAATCAAGGAAGAAAGTTTCTTTATTCTGGAAGTCAATGTCCTTTTTGTCAAAAAAATACAATAGATGATGCATTTAAAAAGCAATTAGAGGATTTTTTTGATGAAGAATTTGAAAGAGATGTTGAGTTACTAAAAACAAGTAAAAGTCAATATTTGTGTCAAAAAGAGGTGATTATTTCATTTTTGGAATCTATTGAAAATTATGATTTTGAAGATGACGAGAAGCTTAAAATACAACAATTAAAAGAAAAGTTAGTTAATTGTTTTAGAAATAATGAATTACAAATTGATGAAAAAATAAATGAGCCAGGAAAAAAGATAAAGATTACGAGTGTTGAAGATATTGTTGATGAAATTAACAAAATAATTGAAATAAAGAATATAGAAGTAAAAAAACATAATAATCTTGTGGACAATTATCAGGAAGAAAAGAAAAAATTGATTTGCGACATATGGTATTTAATTGCACAAGAAAATAGTGAATTAATCAGTCAACATAAAAATAAAGTGGCAGGATTTACAAAGGGTATTCAAGCTGCTTCTAATAAAAAGATTCAATATGAAAATCAAAAGAGTACTATTGAGTTAGAAATCAGACAAAAGAATAAATCAGTTACAAGTATACAACCAGCGGTTGATGAAATTAATAGGATTTTAGTAAGTTATGGATTTAACAATTTTTCAATTGCGCCATCAACAGAAAAAAATAATCATTATCAAATAAGAAGACCCGATGGGACATTGGTAGAGTCTACATTAAGTGAAGGAGAAGTGACATTTATTACTTTTTTATATTTTCTTCAATGGATTAAAGGTAGTCAAAATGAAGAAGAGGTTACACAGGACAGAATAATAGTTATTGATGATCCTATTTCAAGCTTAGATAGCAATGTACTATTTGTAGTAAGTTCACTTTTAAAAGATGTGATTAATAAAGTTTTAGATGGAAATGTAAATATTAAGCAGGTTATTGTATTGACGCATAATGTGTATTTTCATAAAGAACTTTCATTTATGGGAAATGGAAATAACCCTAATAAGAATATTCATTATTGGATTCTAAGGAAAAAGGATGGTGTTACAAATATACAGTATTATGGAACTGAAAATCCAATATCTTCTTCATATGAGTTGTTGTGGAAAGAATTGAAAGAACAAAATGCTAATTCTGTCATTACTATACAAAATGTTATGAGACGAATAATTGAGAATTATTTTAAAATATTGGGGAAATATAAAGATGACGAATTGATAAATAAGTTTCCTGATTACGAAAGTCAGGAAATCTGCAGATCATTATTATCTTGGATAAATGATGGATCACATTGTATGCCGGATGATTTGTATGTTGAAGCATTGGATGATTCATCAGAAAGATATCAGGAAGTATTTAAAAAGATATTCGAATATACAAATCATATTGAGCATTATAATATGATGATGGGAATTAATGAAAATACCGAATGATTGTAGTACATTACGGACTCCAATCCTCATCCATAGCATCAGCCCAAGCTTGCAACTCGCAATCAAGAGCAAGTGCAGCATACATAAGTGGATTATCAATTGCAAGGTTATCAATAAGCCTTTGAGAGTTAGGTGTAGTATGGAGATTCTTTTCAGCATCAGCACAGGATAAGAATAGAAGTGTATTATCAGCAAAAGCAATATCAATTCCGTTCTTGTATTGATTGTAGTAAGCAAAATGTATTTTCATAGTATTAGTCCTTTCTTTGTCAAAGATATGAGTAGTTCAGGGAACATGTGGGCAGTCAACCGCATACAACACATATGCAACACTGTCATACACAAATCCCCTATTTGTGGGCTTTTCAAGCTATCAAAACATTCTCAAAGAGATAATTTTTCGGAAAAGAGAATATCAAGAGTATATTACACCTCAGAACTTCGGTTCTGG
>ERZ773228.3873-NODE-3873-length-11838-cov-4.603412_pt1 | contig 11838 bp, 8 predicted proteins | sample MGYA00580524_ERZ773228 | MGnify/ENA primary metagenome ERZ773228 (study PRJEB29015, sample SAMEA2737768) | human gut metagenome | biome: human gut; feature: human-associated habitat; material: faeces | place: China | collected 2012 ...
AAGAAATCCAGAGACGGGAGAAAGGCTTGGAACATCCGGCGGCCTCATAGACCAGTCGGAAAATCAGCTCACCCTCACGTCCCGCGTCGCAGGCGTTGACCAGCTCCGTCACATCGGGGCGCTCGATCAGAGAACGGAGAATGTAGAACTGGGCGGCCTTTTCCTCGGACACCACATAGCGGAAGGGGTCGGGCAGGATGGGAAGGTACTCATACCGCCATTTCTTGTAGCGGTCATCGTAGGCGGCCGCGTCCGCCAGCCCTACCAGATGCCCGATGCACCAGGAAATGAGCCAGCCGCCGCCCTCAAAATAGCCATCGGCCCTGGATGTGACACCCAGGGCTGATGCGATACTCTTTGCTACACTCGTTTTTTCACAGATCACAAGTTTCAAACTGTTACCTCCTTGATTGTTCTTTGCATTTTGTCTAAAATTAAAATAGACTGGCGAAGGGAGTACTTGTATGGACGCAGATAAAAACATTCTTGATGATGAATACATGATGGCTTTGTTTTATCTATATCTTCAAGAACAGACAAACACACGGAAACTACTTAATAAATTGGAATCTGATTTGCGTCTTTCAAATAGATTTTTTCCGGAGAGCAAATTGTGCGATGCAATTAAAAATCTATCCAAGGTATCTTTATGTACTTTAAAAAAGGGAAGCACATTATATCGTTGCCGGTTGATTAGCAAGGAAGATGAAAATTTGCTGTTTTCAAAGATAACTACTGAGTGGTTTTCTTTAGCTCAGGCAGTCGTTCCTACATTTGATGTAAACGGTGGCGACGAAGAATGGATAAAATTCTGCCTATATGTTAAAAATCATCCGGAGGCTTTACCCCCTTGGCAGGAAAGACACGAACAACTCTTAGAAAAGTACTCCAAAATATCTTTTTGGGGATACGACGAAAAAGGATCTGATGCTCCACCTAAAGGAACCGCGTCCCCTGGGAGAATAAACCCTGATGGTATCAGTTATCTCTATGCGGCAAATGATATTCAAACAGCCGTATTAGAAGTTCGTTCAATTCCAACTCAATTTGTTAGCGTTGCTCAGGTCGAATTACTTGAGGACGTAACAATTTACAGCTTTATAAAACCATCTTCTTTAGAAGCTGATAAGTCGGATCCTTTTGATTGGGTAGATTATGATGAAATATCCAGATATTTTGGTCAACCTAACTATGGAGGAAAATCGTACTATTTAGCTACACAATACATCAGCGAATACATAAAACACTTAAAAGACTCTAACGACCAGACAATTTTTGATGGATTGTGTTTTCGTAGTTCATTGAATCCAAGCGGAACAAATTATGTGCTGTTTGATGTATCTCAGAGCAAAAAATACCGCATTTGTAATTCGAGTATATATCAAGTTAATGACTTATTAGGAAATACTTCTTGTATATTACCTTTGAGTGACTCCCATTTCTAATCCTGAGATAGATTGTAGTGGTCAAATAGCCTCGATCATGATAAATCAAGCCTCTGATGAGTTGTTTCCTAATAAGCATTATTGTTCCTTACTGAATGTCGACTTTTTAAAAAGGCGGCATATTGAAGACAGAAAAGCCCTCATCTCTAAAATTGGAGATGAGGTAGCTTTTCGTAACGGATACAGTAAAAATAATCATTTGAGTATGCTCAATTCAAAAAAGCAAAAGAGTTTGAGAACGATATATAGCAAATTCGCAAGAACACCAACATACTTGTCGCTTGATTTTGAAAGTGGTGGATTTGAAGTGTTCGATAAAAATGGGCAGCATTTAGGACAGTATTCATTTGACGGAGTTCGTACAAAGCTTCCTGCTCCCAATACGCATAAATTGTATTTTTCTTGATTAGCTATAGTCGAGTTTGCTGGAAAATAAAATTCTTGCAATTTATGATTTGGACAACTCCCACCTTAAAGGCAAAGAGGGCCATAGGTTTAACTACCATGGTCCTCTTTAGTGCTAGTGCTATTCTTACTCGATTTCCTCCATCTTCAGCCAATCCTCAAAGGACTTTCTGGAGATGCGGATCATGTTACCGATGCGGATCGTCTTGAACGCTCCGGAGTTGGCGAGTTTATAGGCCGAGGCGCGGCCGATACCGAGAATGGCTGCGATGTCATTCACGGTGTATGTCCTGCTTTGGGGCATCCCTTTTTCGTTGGTGCTCATAAATGATCCTCCCTTGCTAATAGCATTTTGAAATGGCCCCAGGAAGCCCTCTGTCACAAGGGGTTCCTGCTAATACTTTGCTAATACGACATTTGAAAAGCCGTTGTAAGGCAGCATATTTCAGGGGAATTTGTGCAAATTGACCTGCCTCCAGGCAGCACAATTTGCGAAGAAACAACACGGGAAGATATGATATGAACAAATTACGAAATGGTACGCCATACTTCCGTAGCACAGCTTGTTGAGTCCGTGCTCTGGGATCGTTTTACTACTATATAAAGCGGTTCGGAGTTAATCGTTTTTCAGGCTCGTTTTTGGATATATGCAAAGGCAGAACAGGAGTAGAACAAAGTGGAACAAAGGTAGAACAACTTGGAATCAAACGGTGATTGTCAAGAGAATCTTTCGGGTGTATAATAGTACTATCGAAAAGTGGGTAAAGTGGCTCTGCTACCGCAAAAAGATGCGGTAGTGGAGCTTTTTGTATATCAAAAAGTCAATAGTAAGACCAATAAGAGAATGGCTTATTGGTCTTTTTTTATACCATTTTTCGAGAGTATATACACGAAAAGAGTGAGAATCGTGGGGAGAAAATGCAAAAATTCGCCTAATGTGAAGGTGCATGGAGTACCTTTCCGTGTGACAGAAATGGGGATGACGACTAAAGGGCAGACTAGATGCTATATCAGTATGAGGCAGCCAGATGGGAGTATACTGCATGGGGAAGGCGTAAGTAAACTGGTTACGGCAAAGAGTATGAAGGCTGAGGCTGTCATAAAAGCTGCAGAAAACATTATATGGAAGAATCGTGGACAGGTGCTTGAGTGGTTACGAGCTGGTCGACTGCAGAAAGCGACACCGACGCTGTTGCTTCTGGTGCTGCCGGAAGAAAGCATAGAGCGCGTATACGGAAAGAGTGATGAAGCGCATCGAGAGTTGGTGCGGCAGGCAGTAAAAATGCTTCCGCCATTGCCTGAGCTACAGGAAAAGATGGAAGCTGTAACTTTCCGCGCAGTAAAAGCCGTGGCCGCGAACCAAGAGAAAGGTGACATACTAAAGCGTGCTCTGAATCGGCTGTATGATGAAGCCGTTGAACAAAGACTTTTAAAAGAAAATATGGTAAAAAAGTTGCTTGTAACGGTGCGCAGCGAGGTAGAAAAAGCGGATCGAAATATGCGTCAGCGCATCCTTACCTTTGAGGAGATGCGACTGCTAACTGACTTATGTATAGAGGGGATGAAGACAGATATAAGGTATGCGGCCGTGCTGCTTCATCTGACCACGGGTGTAAAGACAGGAGAGCTGTGTGGACTAAATATTGGCGATTTGATGCGATATAAAGATGTGATATATATCGAAATTGGTGCAAAATCCGTACAAAAGCGAGGTAAAGTTGCGGAGTGGAAGCCATATGAGCGTGAAAGCGGAAAGCTGCGGCGCATACCGTGTACCCCTTTAGCACAAGCAGCACTAAGTGTGCTTTTGAAGTCGCGGTTGGAAGCGGGTGCAAAGGTGGATGCTCCGCTGATTGTAGACGAAAATCGACGTCGATGGGATGTGTTGAAACTGCGCGCTTTTGAAAAAGAACTGCTGCAAAAAGTAGTACCGGAATATGCGAAAATATCACGAACTGACGTAATTCGTACAAGTTTTGAGTATTACTGCCGGGCTGTATGCGGTATGCCAGATGGTCAAGTACAGAAGATATTGGGGTGTAAGGCAGGTCAGACGTACGAAGAGTGGTATGCGGACTACAATTCTAGGGTTGCGCTGATAACGCTATGTGCACAGCTTACAAGATTCCATAATTTGTTAGCGGAAAAGGGGGATAGATGGAAAGTGGCCATGCACCTGCATCTGCGGGTGAAACGTGGGGCAAGTGTCAAAATTCAAACTGAACATGGCATTAAAATTGAAAAATGGTAATGTGTGAGCCGAAAGGCTCTTTTTTAATGCCTGTAGATAAGGACTTATTGTATCTTGCAATAGGTCCTTATGTTGCATAATGAAATTTGAGTTAACCAATAATGACATTTATTTGCTAAAATGTTATTATATAAATATAAAGCAGCAGAATAAGGAGTGAAATAAATGGCATTTTTCACAACTCAGCGAAAAGAAACCGGTAGTTATAATACAAAGCGAACTAAGCCATGCCGCAGCAGACGCAAGGGCAAAATATATAACGAAAAAACGAAAAATGGCAAACTAACCGTTTGGGGTGCTTACGAGCGGGTAATTTTGGCTATACAGAATGCGCGCAAATGGGCTGACAGCACATGCAGGGCATATGATAGTGTTTTCTACCATTACATTGCTGAGATTTATAATGACATTGAGTATGCTTCGCTGACAGAAGAAACGGCGGAGCAGATTTGGTCGTCTAAAATTGACATTTTTGAAGGCAGTGATGCACAGGATCAAAGAGCGCGGAGTATTTTCGTGAGCTTTGTGGAGCAGGCATGTCGAGCGGGACTTTCCTCGATGCGGTTCAGAGACTTGGCGCCGTTTGTGATTCCGGCAGACCTGAATCAGCTGACTGTGGAGCAGTTGTTGGCAGTACGCGAAGCAGCTGAACTTTGCAAGTGGCGGCCCAAATCGCTGACGATTGAAGCAGAAATTAAAATTTATAACGAGTTGATCAAGCGGGCATCGACGCAGGGAGAGTGCATTGCTTTGCTGGTCATGCTTTTGCTGGGCTGCCGTACATCAGAAGCTGCGGGTTTGTCCTTTGGAAATGTCCGTAAGATGGCAGATGATTTGTACTCCATAGAGCGACGGGAAGTAGAAGAGCAAAGCTCAAGAACCGTTAAAGCTGGCAGTAAAACCGCAAGCGGTTACAGACTTTTGCCGCTTTTGCCGCAGTTTTATGATCTGCTGGAAGAGCGTAAGCGTATGGTGCAGGAGTACATGGAGGAAAACGGCTATACGGACTTGGATATAGACAAAATGCCGCTTGCTTGCCAAGGTACGAATCTGCTGACACGGTGTACAGCAAAGGAAATGAACCGCGTTTTTAAGGATATTTGCATTGATGTGGGTGTCGAAGAAGGTTTTTTCTTTGAAGCCGAGGCAATGATGGCCATTGATAAAGAGGCAGGGGTGGAGTACGAGAATACAGTAGTAGCCTACATTTTACGGCATCAAGCTGCAACGGAGCTGATTGCGACTGATGCTTCTCGGGCTGCAATTTCTGTGCTGATGGGTCACAAAATCGAAGATCCTAATGTAAAAGCATTTGACTATGCCAATGCAGACGGTCAGCGTGAACTGCTGCATATTTTAATGCAGCGCCCGTTATACCGATACATTTGCGGTGCGACAGATATGGAGCAGACTACGCTTGAAAAGGGTCAATCGGCAGTATGCGGAGGATCGACTCGTTTGGTCGCACAAGAGGACGAGGAGTTTGATCTTTATATTGACACGCTGGAACCATATGACACAATGCAGATTCAGCTTGAGGGCGATATCCGGTTAATGAAGAAGGATGCAAGAAAGACAACCGCATTGCCGTATCAAAAACCGAGCGGGCTTAGTATGGTGAATGCAGTGACTCAGGTTGTGACAGAGGCCGAAGAGAATGTAAGAGCTGGAAAGCTGGCGGATAAGCCAGTTATGATCGCGCAGTGTGATGATCCTCTGAGCGAATTGCTTACTATTGATGATCTGCATATCGATTGGAAGCCTCAAATCACCAATGGGAATGGAGATCCGATTGCAGATTCTTCGGAAGAAGTGAAAATGGCGGTTTGCGAAGATACATTGATTGCAGTTTTGCCAGGCGGTGCCTTAAAAGAAGTGCCGAAAAAGGAGTTCGTTTATAACTGGACAAAGAGGGCACGCCGTGATGAGAAGATTTTTGCGGATAAGACCATAGACCGCGTTAAAACGATATTGCCGTTTTCACAATCTGCGGATAAAATTGTAATTAGCAGAGAAGGAACGGCATGGTATTTGCTAGCCGAGGTCAGTGCAGAAGAATTTTTACAGGCAGATGCGTGGGAAGAATGCCGCAGAGCGTTGGCAGCGGGCGGTATCATGATTCCATGTGAAAAGGATGCAGATTCGCTGATTTGTGGAGCGAAAAATGGCGATATAGTACGCTTACCAGCAGACAAACTGTGTGCATGGCAGGGCCAGCGGCAGGTCGTACGTATAGGCGAGGCACCTCTGGCAGCAGCTTGCTTCTGTAAGGCTACTGATGATATTCTGCTGATTAGCGAAAAGGGACAGGCACTACGTACGCATGTTTCGGATTTGTACAAGCGCGTAGACATTGGCGGTGGACTGACCAAAGGTATGCGTATGAAAACAGGTACAGACGATAGATTATGCTGCTGTTTGGTTTATCAGCCAAAGCGTAGTTTAACAGTTGTTTCTCAGCAGAGGAAGCTGCTTGTGCTGCGTGTGGACAGTGAGGAAAAGGCGCAGCTTAGAGCGCAAGGACATGTCGGTGAGGGCGTTTGCCTGGTGCGTGTAGAAGGTTCGGATCGCTTGGCGGAGGTGTTGTATACAGATCAGGCAGTGTTACTGTTGTCAGACTCCGGATATGCGCAGTGTCGTGACGTTAGTGTGCTGAGAGAGAAGGGACGCGGTGCAAAAGGCATTGAGGGCATGAAGCGTGGTCAGATTATAAGAGCGGTATGTGCGAAAGTTAAATAATGGGGAAGGCGCAGCTTTTGAGCAGATATCTCAAAAGCTGCGCCTTTAGGCTTGTATGAATGTAGTTAGAGGACCTCTGAGCAGAAAGATAGCGGCGAAGACTGAAATTCACGGACTATTATTGCGTTTTGTATGTTGTGAAAAACATCGCACGAATGTGGGGCGCGACCAAGTATTGGGGAAATTGATATATGCTCAGCCAGTGCTTGCGTTGGCTGAGTTTTTAGTGGCAAGGTGCTCCGGTGAGGTGGCAGAATCGCTGCGAGTTATGCAGAAAAGAAATTTCCAAGTGTAACTTAAGTCATTTTAGGTGAAATTCCATGCGCTTTTCAGACGCCATCCCAAATTTTGTGTAAACCTCTGCGAAGCCTGCAAATAAAAAGTCAAGCCCCAAGCGGACTTGACAAAAGAAAATATCGTAGGCAGCAGGCAGAGAAAAGCGCAACCCCAAAAGGCCGCCGCAAATGCGCCGACCTGAAGATCCAGATTACAGTGGGTTATTTCGTGTGATGCAGACCTGTGGAATCCATATCTACAGGCGGCAGATCCTCCAGCGAAGAGAAGTATGCCATCACCTTGCCGTAATAACGGCGCAGAAACTTATTGCCCGCAGCTATCATGTAAACATAGTACGGCTTGCCCTCGGCACGCTTCTTGTCCATGAACTGGAACACTGGTTCGTCTGCCGGAGCACGTTGCAGATGTACTTTCATAATGTTGAACAGCGTTCTGCGCAGATATGGAGAGCCACGCTTGGTGGTCCTATTGCTACGGGAGCAGTAATTGCCTGATTCGCTCGGCGCGGGGTCAATACCTGCAAAAGCAACAAGCGACTGTTTACGCTCAAAGCGGCGCACATCACCGATTTCCGCCATAAGCTGCGGTCCGAGGGATTCACCAACACCGTACATTTCCATGACGACAGAGTATTCGGGCAGCTGAGATGCCAGCTTGTTCAACTCGCTGCGGTAAGTTTCTACGCTGCGTGAGATCGCAGTGAGCTGGTCAGCAGCGGCCTGAACGAGAGTTTTCGTGACAGAGGTTTTCTGCACCAGTACAACAGCGGACTTTGCCAGAGCGTATACCTTGGCAGCTTTCTCCGTGCTGAACTGGTAACGGTTTCGTTTGCACCATTTGCGGTAACGCTCAGTAAAAGCGTTCAGACTGCCGCTGCGAACGCAATCAACATGCCAGAAGTCATGGGTGAAATCAACCCATTTCTGCGTGCCGTCACTGCGCACAGGGCTGTCAAACAGCTTGCGGATACCGGGAAAAGACTGTTCCTGAAGTGCGATGAGGCTGTTTGCGGTAGCGGTTTTCTGCTTAATGGCCAGCTGAAACTGACGGTTCATAGTTTTCAAATCGTAGCGAATTGTATCCATAGGAGTATAATCACGCAATTCGCTCCAATTGTCAAGAGCATATTTGGCAATCTTCATCGCATCTGCCTTATCGGTCTTGACCTTGCGGAGAGAATTATTGCCGTACTCTTTGATAAGCAAAGGATTGACTGCCGAAACGTAAAGTCCGGCTTCATGGAGAACCTTGGCGATGCTCTCATAGTAACATCCGGTGTGCTCCATAACTACTCGTGTTTCGCCCTCAATGGATTTAAGCTGTTTGGCCAGAGAGGCCAGCTCCTCGACGCTGTGGCGCACATCGAATGGCAGTTTTACCACCTCGCCAAAAGGACGAAGTACGGCCACGGTACTCTTGCTGCTGGAAACGTCAATGCCTGCTGCGTTCATGTTCATCACTCCTGAAAGAATTTGCAATGGACAGAGCCATCTTTACCCATTGTCGATTCTATCTGTTTGGTGACACGAACACGCGGTTCTACCTGCACAAATCGAACGCTGCGAACAGGAGGATGGCTGACTGACTTAACAACGGGCACGAAGCCCTTGGAAGAAAGGGTCAGACCATTACCTTCCTATTCTAACAGCTTAAGCAACGAGACGTCTCGGCTCGTAGCTGGCTGCCACTTTTCCGAGGCAAATATATTGTAACAGGACGTTTACCTGAATAATTGGAAGACCGGTCAAGAAGACAGGCAGGAAACCGCCTGTTCTTGACATGTCTGCATGCAGCTGTTATATATAAGACAAGAGCAACAAGCCTAATCCATAAGCTCATCGCCCTTAATTATCATAGAAGAATCTTATTTACAGAGTTTTTCTCACGCACTCGCAGTATCCATATAATGGTGCTCAGAAGAGAATGCATAAAGTCTAAAATAGTTCAACAAATCAACGAATATATTCCAAATTCACGAGTTATACCATAGTTTCGAGATTTTTACGCGAATCTCAAAAAGGTTCTTGCACTGGTACTGGCGTTTGCTTGTGCATTCACCATGTTTGCTGGTGCAGCGTTCACGGATTCGGCTGACATTAAGGTTGACGCTGATGTAGTGGACACTCTGGTATCGCTGGGTATTGTAGAGGGCTTTGAAGATGGCTCTTTCCAGCCGAACGGTACTGTAACCCGTGCGCAGATGGCAAAGATGATTTACGTTCTGCGTACCGGTAAGTCCGATGCTTCGGCTTACAACAACGACAAGACTTCCTTCACCGATATCAACGGCCACTGGGCTGCTGGCTACATCAAGTACTGCCAGTCCCTGGGCATTATCGCTGGTAAGTCTTCCACCATCTTTGCTCCGAATGCTTCTGTAACCGCTCAGGAAGCTGCTAAGATGCTGCTGGTAACCCTCGGCTACAACGCTGAGAAGGCTGGCCTGACTGGTCCGTCTTGGGCATCCCGCACCAACGCACTGGCTGACGAAAACGGCCTGCTGAAGGATGTTAACACTGCCTTCACCGCAGCTTGCCCGCGTCAGTACGCTGCACAGCTGATCTACAACACCATCTTCGCTAACACTGTTGTTCTGCGCGATGGCGAGTACACCAACCTGAGCTTCACCGGCAACGGCAAGAACGACACCGTTGGTGAGAAGTACATGAACCTCAAGAAGGTTGATGGCGGCATCATGGAGAAGTGTGCTGCAGTTGATGGTAAGGATTACTACACTGTTCATACTACTACCACTGCTTCCCCGTACAATAAGGTTCCGACTGATGCTTCTGATCTGCTTGGTCAGCAGATCAAGGTTCTGGTTAAGCTGGATAGCGACAATCATGTTGATTCCGTATACGGCGTATATGCTGATGAGGATTCTAAGGTTGTAGCTACCGGCCTGCTGGGCGATTTCGAGCTGGACGGTTCCGACAAGATCAAGCTGAATGGCACTTCCTACAAGCTGGACGGTGCACAGGATTCTAACGTAGTTTATACTGCACAGCAGAAGCCTGCTTCTGTTGCTAAGACCAATTTCTCCGCACTGGCTGCACTGGCTGTAAAGGGCACCATCACCCCGACCACCGCAGCTACCAGCATCAAGCTGATCGACAACGACGGCAACGGCAAGGTTGACGCTGCTGTTATCACCCCGGCTAAGGTTGCTAAGGTTACCGCTGTTTCCAAGACTTCTGTAACTCTGGACTTCCTGACCTCTGGTGAAGCTAACAAGGCTATCAAGTTTGAGGATGCTGACGTTTACGACGGCATCAAGAAGGACGATTATGTAACCGTAGTTGACAATGCTAACCGCTCTTCTGACAACGACCTGATTACCAAGCTGGACGTAGTTTCTGCTAAGGCTGCTTCTGTTCGTTCCGCTTCTAGCACGAATGTTGAAGTTAAGGTTGACAACACCTGGTATAAGCTGGCTGTAAAGGAAGGCACTGCACTGGCCACTACCACCGGCAACACCTATGATTTCGTAATCGTTGGCAACGTAGTTGTTGACGCTGACGAGACCGCAGCTTCTGCTTCCAACATTGCTTACATCAGCGCTACTAAAGAAAATGCTGATAATCTTGTTGGTGACACTGAGAAGACCCTGAAGGTTCGTATGTACTTCCAGGATGGCAAGGACGAGGAAGTTAAGATTTCCAAGCTTGCTGGTGACAAGATCAAGACTGCTGAAAATGTTACCGCTGCTAAGGCTCTGGCTCATCACATGGTAACCTTCTCTAAGCTGTCTGATGGCACTTACGATGTTAAGGAAGTTAACGCTTCCAACAAGGTTGGCATGGATTGGGTAACTACACCGGCTCTGAACGCTACTGCTTCCAGCACCTACTACAAGCAGAAGATTGGTAACTATACCATCGCTGATGATGCTGTAGTATTTGTACAGACCGAAGACTCTACCAAGACTCTGACCGGCAAGCAGGTTAAGAACTGGGCTGATAATCCGACCACTAAGTTCGTTGCAGATAACACCGATATTCTGACCAAGGATACCAACGGCGTTTCTTACGTTAAGTTTGCAGTTCTTTATACCGCTGCAACTGATTCTAAGGTTCCGGGTGCTTCGAACGACAAGCTGTACGCTTACCTGACTGCTGATCCGTCTCAGGCTGACGTTGACGGTGAGAAGAAGGCTGCTTATGATGTATGGACTGGTTCTCAGAACGTAACTCTGTATGTTGATGCTTCCAACGACTCCACCGGCGCAAAGGCAGGCAACGTAATTGAGTACTCCGAAGACGGTAAGTACATTGATGACGTAAGTGTTGTTGGTAAGATCGATACCAATACTGCTGGTTCCACCGGCATGGTATTTATCACCGGTATTAACAATGATGTTATCACCTACCGTGATAATACTGGTCATACTCAGACCATGGATCTGGATAAGGATTGCCAGTACATCGCAGTTAATGATGATAAGACTGAGGGTCTGGAAGGCTCCAAGGATACTGTAACCAAGGCTAACGAGGTTGTTATCTCTGGCGCTACCTACCTGGTACCGAATGCTTATATCAAGCTGAACGATGATGGTGACAAGGTTGTAGCAATCGTATTTGATGCTGACGACAGCCAGCTGAACGTTGCTACCAACGTTAACACCTTCTTGCTTGCAAAGTAAGTAATTTCTTAAAATTACTTTCGCAGCAAAACCGAAAACCCCCGAGGAAAATTTCCTCG
>ERZ773228.3876-NODE-3876-length-11831-cov-2.775391_pt1 | contig 11831 bp, 8 predicted proteins | sample MGYA00580524_ERZ773228 | MGnify/ENA primary metagenome ERZ773228 (study PRJEB29015, sample SAMEA2737768) | human gut metagenome | biome: human gut; feature: human-associated habitat; material: faeces | place: China | collected 2012 ...
CGCCGAGACCTGCGCCTCTCTGGCGTCCGACTGCGTCTATCTCATCAATGAAGATGATGGAAGGTGTCTTTTTCTTAGCCTGCTCGAACAGGTCGCGGACTCTCGACGCACCAACGCCGACGAACATCTCAACGAAGTCCGAACCGCTTATTGAGAAAAACGGAGCGCCAACTTCGCCGGCAACCGCCTTTGCAAGCAGAGTCTTACCTGTTCCGGGAGGGCCAACGAGCAGAACGCCCTTAGGAACTCTCGCGCCTATCTCGCGGTACTTGCCGGGGTTCTTCAGGAAGTCGACGATCTCCTCAAGCTCCTGCTTTTCCTCGTCTGCGCCTGCAACGTCGTCAAATGTGACCTTCTTTCCGGTGTTCTGGCGCACGTTCGCCTTGGAGAAGCTGGACATCTTTCCTCCACCGGTGCTCTGGCGCATTACTATGACCGTAAAAATGATCATCACGCCGACCAGCAGCAGGTAAGGGAGTACGTTTGTCAGGAACGTATTATCGGATATCGGGATATAATCCTCGACAAGCGGGCTGTCCGGGTTCGCCTCGTTGTATCTCAGGCGGTAGTTTGCCGCTTTTCCGTCGGAAGTGTATCCGGAGTTGATATCGTTGATGAAAATGCTGACATTCGGCACGGTGTACTGATGAGCCGGAGCGCCTGCAGCCTCGCCCTTGAGCTTATAGCTCAGCGCACCGCTTCCGAGATCGAGCTGATACTGTGCAACGTTCAGGTCGTCGAACTCAGAGATAACGCCGGAATATGTGACCGTAGTGCGCGAGGAATTGCTCGCAATGTTAAGTACAGACACCAGTCCGAAAATCAGAAGGAAGATAATTACCAGATAAATAATTACACCTTTTAATTTGTTAGAATTCATTAATACCGCCTTTCCGGAAGATATTTCCTTGATACGCAATATATAGTATACCCGATTTGAAGCATTTTATTTTCATAATTAATTTGTGCCACAAATGTGGGTAGTTGTCCCTTATTCTATTTGGACAATGAATATTATATCACACTTTTAATCAAATTGCAAACTATTTCGGTGAATATTAGCTGAAAATTTAAGTGAAAAACTGTGATTATTAATTACTTTTCGTGCTTGCGGTAGTGCTGCTCCGCATATTCAATGTAAACAGCGCTGCGTCTTACCACGAAGAATTTTCCGCGGCAGGGATTGAATTTACCCTTTCCGGAAGCGATGATTTCCCTTGCAGTGTTGATTCTCAGCGCGCTCGGCTCTATTCCTCCGCTCTGGAGTATCAGCTTTATTGCGCGGCTCTGCACCGGCTTCGGGAGCTTGGCCAGCTTCTCTGCGCTCCAGGCTGGCTGTAATTTCCATATATCCTCGCCGGGGGTTCTCAGCCTGACCGTAGTTTCAGCCTCGGAAAGCGCCTGACGCGCCATGTCGTCCAGAAAGTCGCTGTCCTCCCGGAGCGACAGCTCCATTCGGCTCATCGTGGAAAACAGCGAGCCGTTAATTTTCAGCATTTCCGGGAGTATTATATGCCGTATCTTGTTGCGGGTGTAGTCCGTGGAAAGGTTCGTTTTATCCGTGACCCACGACAACCCGCGGCTCCGGCAGTACTCCTCGACTTCCTCCCGGGTGCAGAATATCAGCGGGCGGATTATATTCCCGCGCACCGGCGGAACTCCGCACAGACCCTTCAGACCTGTGCCGCGCATGAGGTTCAGCAGCACCGTTTCGGCGCAGTCGTTGGAATTGTGCGCCGTAGCCAGCTTCTTTCCTTCCGAGACCTCCGCAAAAAAATCGTACCGCACCCGGCGCGCGCACTCCTCCAGGCTTTCGTGCTTCCGCTGCATAGAAGCAACGTCGACCTCCAGAACCCGGAGCTCCACGCCGAGCCGCCCGCAGAACTCCTCGCAGAAATGCATGTCAGCATCGGATTCCGCACCGCGCAGATGGTGATTAACATGACACGCTGAAACGGTTATCCCAAGCTCCCCGGAAAGCTCCGTCAGGGCATGGAGAAGCGAAACGCTGTCCGCCCCGCCCGAAAGCGCGGCAACAACAGCGTCCCCCTTTTCTATCATTTTGTACTCGGCAAGCGCCGACCTGATATTATCCAGAAAGTCCATTCCGATCTCTTACTGCCCCTCCTGGCGCACCAGCTCCGCATTTGTGAAGCGCGTGAACTCGCCGTCCCAGCCGAGCGGGACCGTACCCGGTTCGCCGTGACGGTTCTTTGCCACGATGCATTCGCAGGAGTGCACGTTGGGGTCTGTTTTGTCATAGTAGGAATTGCGGTAGAGGAACATAACGATGTCCGCGTCCTGCTCGATAGAACCGGATTCACGCAGGTCTGACAGCATGGGGCGCTTGTCAGGGCGCTGCTCCGGACCTCTTGCGAGCTGCGACAGCGTGATGACCGGAACGTTCAGCTCCTTCGCCATGATTTTCAGGTTACGCGTAATGTCGGAGATCTCAACTACTCGGTTGCCGTTGTAGTTCTTGGTCGACGACATAAGCTGCAGGTAGTCGATGACCACCAGTCCGAGATTCTTCATTCTGCGGAGCTTCGACTTCATCGCCGCCACCGTGATTCCCGGCGTGTCGTCGATGTAGATGTTGAGCCTTGAAAGCACGTCCGAAGCCCTGCCGATATCCTTCCACTTTTCGGGAGGGATCGTGCCGGTTTTCATCGCGTCCGACGTCAGGGAGGCCTCGCTGCTTATCATACGGCTGACTATCTGCTCCTTTGACATCTCAAGGCTGAACACGGCAATGGAAGTATCCTGGTATTTCTTTCCGACATTCGTTACGATGTTCATTGCAAACGAGGTCTTACCCATACCGGGACGAGCAGCAAGGATTATCAGGTCGGAGCGGTTCAGACCGTAGATCCTGCGGTCGAGATCCATGTACAGCGTGGACAGTCCCGTGATGGTCTGCCCCTTGCCCTCCTTCGCCGCCTTGTAAAGCTCGTCAAGAGCCTTGATTCGGTCAAGGACGATTCCGCCGATGTGGGTGAGTCCCTTTATCTCAGCGCCGCTTCTGATATCGAAGATCTTCTGCTCTGCGAGGTCGATGAGGGTATTTGCGTCCTCGGTGCCCTCGTTTACAGCGTCGATGATGTCCTTGGAAGCAAATATCAGGCTTCGCGCCATGTACTTATCAACGACTATCGCCGCGTATTTTCCAACTGTGGAGATACTCGGAACTGCGGTCATTATCCGCGCGAGGTACTCCTTCGCCTGCTCCGGGGTCTCGAAGATGTTCTGGCGCATTACAGCGTCGAGCACCGTGACGATATCTATTTTGTCGCCGGCGAGATACATATTCAGCATTACGCCGTAAACCGAGCGGTTCAGCGCAACATAGAAATGATCCGGCTGGAGAACGGTCGCAAGTTCGGACATTGCGCTGCTGTCCATGAGGACGGCGCCAAGCACCGACTGCTCCGCGTCGATATTGCACGGGACGTTGATCCCCGAGAGATCATACTCTGCCATATCAGCCCTCTACTGCGCTGACTGTGAACTTCGCGGTAACTCCCGCATAGAGGCGCGCCTCCGCGGAGAAATCGCCGAATCCCTCGATCTTGAGGTTAACGGAGATCTTCTTCTTGTCTACGTCGCAGCCAAGCTCCTGCTTGATCGCCGCGGAAATCTCCTTTGCGGTAACTGTTCCGAAAAGTCTGCCGTTCTGACCCGCCTTTGCAAGCACGGTGATTTTCTTATCCTGGAGCTTCGCGGCGATCTCCTTCGCGTTTGCGATGTCAACGTCGATCTTATGCTGAGCGGAATCCTTCTGCCCCTGAAGCAGGTTGAGGTTCTTTGCAGAAGCCTCCTGCGCAAGTCCCTTTTTAATAAGGAAGTTCACGCCGTAGCCGTCCTTGACCTCGTGAACCTCGCCCTTCTTGCCTGTGCCCTTAACGTCCTGAAGTAAGATTACCTTCATCTTGAATACCTCCTGTATCAGTCCTGCGGAAGATTGTTGTAGTACTTGTCGATAGCGTCGTAGAGCTTCTGTACTGCATCTTCCTTGTCAATATTGTAGAGCTGTGCGCCGGCCATTGTGAGATGTCCGCCGCCGTCGTCCTTTTTGTTTCCTATATTCTCCATGAGAACCTGCACGTTGACCTTGCCCAGCGAACGCGCGCTGAAACTCCAGCCGTTATCTATCGGATAGACGGTCACGGAGGCGTCAACGCCGGTTATATTGAGCATTTCGTCCGCCGCCTGGGAGCATACCACACGGATATCCTCGAAGGACTCGCCTACCACGGATATCGCGAAGCCGCGGTACATCTCCGCAGAAGCGACCACCTTCGACCTGCGCATGCGGGACTTCATGGAAGTCGCAAACAGCTTCTTGACGAGTATCGTGTCCGCGCCGTACTTCCTGAGCCTTGCCGCCGCCTCGAACGTAGCTTCTCCGGTACGCATAACGAAATCCTTCGTGTCGAGGGTTATGCCCGCGAGCAGAGCCTCAGCCTCCAGCGGAGTTAGGTTCCCAGCGTCGCCGAAGTATTGCAGGATGTCGGTCACCATCTCCGAAGCCGAGGACGCGTTCGGGTCGACCCAGCTTATTACTGCGGGGATCTCGTTATCCGCCTTGCGGTGGTGGTCGATGACTATAACGCGGGTCTGATCCGCCTTTTCGTACAGCTCCACGCTGTCGACCTTTTTCTCAATGTGCGTGTCAACTATACACAACAGCGAATTTTCACTGAACCGTATCGCGGCGACCTTAGGCTCGATAACGAGCGGCGGGTCGTACTCCGAGAACCTGCCCAGGAGCTGCTCCGAAAGGTTCTTCACGTTGCCGCTGCGGTCAAGCTCGCGGCTCACGCAGGCATACGCCTGCTTGCCCATCCGGCGTATCGAAGCTGCAAGTCCGATCGCGGCGCCCACGCTGTCGTAGTCCCCGTAGGCGTGTCCCATTATGTAGACTGCGTCTGCGGAGTTTATCAGCACCTTAATGCGGTCGGCGGTTATTCTGGTTCTTACGCTGCCGCCGGTGCGCTCGGTGCGCTGGGTCTCTGCGCCGTAGTAGTCGTACCCGGCTTCCCTGCCCTTGCTTACCGCCGCCTGGTCGCCGCCTCTGCCGATGGCCTTTTCAAGCGCCTGCCATGCGAGGCTCTCGCTCTCGGAATGGCTGTCGGAATTCCTGCCCATGCCTATTGACAGCGTAACACAGGAACGGTCGTTGACCTTTATCTGGTGCGCCAGTTCGAGCAGCTTTATACGCTCGTCCACCATCTTCTGCGCGAAACGCTCCTCGGTGACGATGATGAACTTATCGCCCGACATCTTGCGGAGCACGGCATTTTTATCCTTGAAATACTCCTCAAGCAGCCTGTCTATCTGAACCGTTACGAAAGTCTTGTCGCTCTCGCGGTTGGAGCCTGCGATGTCGTCGTAGTTATCGACTGCAACGATGATAACCACCGGCTTAGACCTGCGGTGCTCCTCCTGGAGGGACTTGAAGCCCGTGATGTCGCGGAAAAACATGATGTGTACCGGGTCGGTCGCATTCGCTACGTTTTCCTTGATCAGGCGGCTGCTTGAGTCGCCGTCGTCGGAATTGTACTTTATCTCACGGGAGCAAACGCGGTACCATCTTCCATTCTTATAGACCTCCATGCCCTCGCCGGAAAGCATTGAAAAATGCTCTGTGGTGATGCTGTCGATGCTGCTTTCATCGTCATTCGGACGGAAAAAGCAGGAGCCGAACGCGTCGTTGCACCAGAGTATACGCCTGTCGTTGTTGACAAGCGCAACAGGGAGCGGGAAGCTCATCAGCGCCTTATGGTTCGTGTTGTCGATTATCTTGTCAACGCGGTCATAGTATGCGTATTCGTTGACCCTGATCTGGAGCAGCTTGCCAACTGCGATACCGCCAGACAGCAGAAGAAGCGGCAGTGTTATCCAGAATAGCTTCGGCGAGTATCTGAGCATGAAAGAGTCAAGTGCCACAAGAAGCACCGTAAGCGCAATGACTGAGACGAGCAGCAGCTTGCTCCTGTAAAGATTCTTCACTAAAAGACCCTCCAAAAACGAGTTACTTAGTCAAAATGCAGTCCAAAGCGGACGCTGAACTCAATCAGCCTTTCCCTGGACTTCCATTATAATTGGAAGTATCATCGGGCTGCGCTTGGTCTTTGAATAGATGTAATCGCTGAGCGCGTCGCGCATAGCGGACTTGATGTTGCCCCACTCGCGGATATTTCTGTCGCGGCAGTTGTCCATTACCTGCTTCATGAGCTGCTTCGCCTCGTCTAACAGCGCTTCGCTCTCGCGTACGTAAACGAAACCGCGGGAAACGATGTCAGGCCCTGCAAGCACGTTTCCGGTCTCGCGGTCGATGGTTGCTACGATTATCATTACGCCGTCCTCGGCAAGGTGTTTTCTGTCGCGGAGCACTACGCTTCCGACGTCGCCGACGCCGTAGCCGTCCACCATTACCCTTCCCGAAGGAACTGTACCCGTAAACTTCATCTCAACGCCGTCGGTTTCAAGCACCTGACCGAGATCCGCAATGAAGATATGATCCTCAGGTATACCCATGCCTATCGCGAGCTTGCTGTGCTTCTTCAAGTGCTTGTATTCGCCGTGTATCGGGATAAAGAACTTCGGCTTCGTCAGCGAGATCATCATTTTCAGCTCGTCCTGGCAGGCGTGGCCGGATACGTGAACCTCGTACATCGACTCGTAAATTACCTCGGCGCCCTGCTTCATCAGCTCGTTCACAACCTTTGTCACCAGCTTTTCGTTGCCGGGTATCGGGGTCGCGGAGATGATTATAAAGTCCATCGGTGTTATGGTGACCTGCCTGTGGTCGCCGCTGGACATTCTGGAGAGCGCTGAGAGCGGCTCGCCCTGGCTGCCGGTGGGGCAGATAACAAGCTTCTCCGGCGGGTACTTGTTCACGTCCTCAATGTCGATGAGCATTCCCTCCGGAATGCGGACGTAATTCAGCTCGACCGCCTTTGCGATGACATTCTGCATGCTTCTGCCGGAAATAGCGACCTTCCTGTCGTGGATTATCGCCTGGTCGATTATCTGCTGAATGCGGTGGATATTACTCGAGAAAGTCGCGATTATGATGCGCTTTCCCTCTGCGGAATTGAACAGGTTCTTAAAGCTCTCGCCCACCGAGCGCTCGGATTTGGTGTAGCCGGGACGCTCCGCGTTGGTGCTCTCGGACATCAGCGCCAGTACGCCGCGGTTGCCAAGCTCGCCGAAGCGCGCGAGATCAATTATGCCGCCCTCTATCGGGGTGTAGTCTACCTTGAAGTCGCCAGTGTGCACGATAACTCCCGCGGGGGTGTGGATAGCAAGCGCGCACGCGTCCGGAATGGAGTGGTTAACGCGAATGAACTCCACGGACATACAGCCCATGCGGACATTCTGGCGCGGCTCCACAACATTAAGCGAAGCCTGTGAGAGCAGGTTGTGCTCCTTGAGCTTGCCCTCTACCAGACCCAGCGTAAGGCGGGTCCCGTAGATAGGAACGTTGACCTTCTTTAAAAGGTACGGCAGGGCGCCTATGTGGTCCTCGTGGCCGTGGGTGATAACGATACCGCGGAAGCGGTCTTTGTTCTTCTCAAGATAGGTGAAGTCCGGTACTACCAGATCAACGCCCGGCATGTCCTCGTCCGGGAATGCAAGTCCGCAGTCAACGATGAACATATCGTTGCAGCACTCGTAAACGTAGAGGTTCTTGCCGATCTCGTTAAGTCCGCCAAGCGCCGTGAACTTCACGGGAGCATAGCGAACCTCCCTGGGCTGCTTCTTCTGCGAGGTGCGCTGGCCGTTGTCGCGCCTGGAGCGCTCCGGGCGCTCGGAACGTTCCTGGCGCTCAGCGCGCTCGGCTCTGTCGGAACGCTCCTGAACCGGCTTCAGGACTGCCTTCTGCGCGTTCTCCTTTTTCTTCACCGGTGTGAATCTCGCGCGGTAGCGCTTGTCGTTCCTGCTCTTCTCAGCTGCGGAGCGCTCCTGCTTCGTGGGCTGTTCCGGCTTCTTCTTGGGGGCTATGTTCTCGGTTTCTGTGAGCAGCTTGTTGTTAGTCAATAATCCCATTAATTACGATCCTTTCTCCGTTGCAGGAACTATATCCGGGCTGCAAAAAGGCGCAGTACACCGCCTGTTGTATCAGATCAGGAGCCGAACACGGCATGAATAAGTAAGCGTCCGCACATTGATAAAGAGGAGCGTCCCGCTCCGGGCAAATGACTGCCGGGGTCGGAATGCATGCGGCGAAGCCTTCCGGCAGAACGGAGCCGGCAGACAGCGCCATGTGAGTAAAACGGCAATACGGAACAAACCCCTGCGCCCCGGCGAATGGTGCCGTTTGGCAGAAGGTCAGCCATCTTTTCCGGAGCAAATCGCGCCGGAGGTCATCGTTTCATGCTGTTCAGATGATATATGTTAACTGCAAAAAATTACCTATATCTATATTTGACCGGCAGGGCGCAAATATACACATACGCCGACCGGTTTAATACCTTGAAGGACATCAGATCCGGCAAAAAATCCACATTTATTTACCGGACATATGTATTTATTATACCGCTTTTCTGCCCGATTGTCAAGTAGTAGCTACGATTAAATTATCTACATAAGCAGTATTAGGAAACCGTAACGTATAAAGCTTCTTTCATTTATAGATATCTTGATGAGTGCTTTTGTTCTCCACACTCAGCCACTATTAATTTCAGAGAACACTCCCATCTCAAGCAAAAATCCGGCGCTGGATATCCAACGCCGGAAATTTTATTTATCTTGCGGAACTGCTTTAAATCAAGCCTTGAGAGCCTCTTCAACGAGAACTGCGCAAGCAACGGTAGCGCCAACCATGGGGTTGTTGCCCATACCGATAAGACCCATCATCTCAACGTGTGCAGGAACGGAGGAAGATCCAGCGAACTGCGCGTCGGAGTGCATACGTCCCATTGTATCGGTCATGCCGTAGGAAGCAGGACCAGCAGCCATGTTATCAGGGTGCAGGGTACGGCCTGTACCACCGCCGGAAGCTACGGAGAAGTACTTCTTGCCCTTCTCTACGCACTCCTTCTTGTAGGTACCTGCAACGGGGTGCTGGAATCTGGTCGGGTTGGTGGAGTTACCAGTGATGGAAACGTCAACGCCTTCCTTCCACATGATTGCTACGCCCTCGGTAACGTCGTTTGCGCCGTAGCAGTTAACCTTAGCGCGCAGACCGGTGGAGTATGCCTTGCGGAATACTTCCTTAACCTCGCCGGTGTAGTAATCCATCTCGGTCTCAACATATGTAAAGCCGTTGATTCTGGAGATGATCTGTGCAGCGTCCTTGCCAAGACCGTTCAGGATAACGCGGAGCGGCTCCTTACGAACCTTGTTTGCCTTCTCTGCGATACCGATAGCGCCCTCAGCAGCCGCAAAGGACTCGTGACCTGCCAGGAAGCAGAAGCACTTTGTCTCTTCCTCGAGCAGCATCTTGCCGAGGTTGCCGTGACCGAGACCAACCTTACGCTGATCAGCAACAGAGCCAGGAATGCAGAATGCCTGGAGGCCTTCGCCGATTGCAGCGGCAGCGTCGGCAGCTCTGGTGCAGTTCTTCTTGATAGCGATAGCGCAGCCTACTGTGTAAGCCCACTTAGCGTTCTCGAAGCAGATGGGCTGGATCTTCTCAACTTCATGATAGATGTCAAGGCCCTTTGCCTTGCAGATATCAGCACATTCCTCGATGGAGTTGATGCCGTAGTTCTTCAGAACAGCAAGGATCTGGGGTTCGCGTCTGTCGTAGGATTCAAATAAAGCCATTGTTTTCTACCTCCTATTACTGCTTTCTCGGGTCGATGAACTTAACAGCGTCAGCAACGCGGCCGTACTGACCGTGAGCCTTCTCGAATGCTGTGTTAGCGTCATCGCCGTTCTTGATGAATTCCATCATCTTGCCGAAGTTTACGAACTTGTAGCCGATGATCTCGTCATCTTCGTTCAGAGCAAGCTCAGTAACATAGCCGTCGGTCATCTCGAGGTAGCGGGGACCCTTCTTCAGAGTACCGTACATTGTACCGATCTGGGAACGGAGACCCTTACCGAGGTCCTCAAGGCCTGCGCCGATCGCAAGACCGTCCTCAGAGAAAGCGGACTGGGTTCTGCCGTAAACGATCTGGAGGAACAGCTCTCTCATTGCTGTGTTGATAGCGTCGCAAACGAGGTCGGTGTTGAGAGCCTCAAGAATGGTTCTGCCGGGGAGGATCTCAGCTGCCATAGCAGCAGAGTGAGTCATACCGGAGCAGCCGATGGTCTCAACGAGAGCCTCCTGGATAACGCCGCCCTTTACGTTGAGGGACAGCTTGCAGGTACCCTGCTGGGGTGCGCACCAGCCGATACCGTGTGTGAAGCCGTTGATGTCGGTGATCTCCTTAGCCTTTACCCACTTTGCTTCTTCGGGGATAGGCGCAGCGCCGTGTGCAACGCCCTGTGCTACGGGACACATGTTTTCAACTTCATGAGAATAAGTCATTGTTGTTTGAACTCCTTTCAACATTTTGTCCGGAGAAGTCTGCCCGGACATACAACTGTATTATACAACATTTCTCGTCATTTTGCAATAGGTTAGAAGCATCTAACTGCAAAAAAGTTTGTTAACCATCTCTTACTTGGCTCAGCAGTACGCCAAGCAAGGCTAACCGGCGCTTCCGGAGGCATGAATCCGGACTCCCGTCAATCCGCATAGCAGCGCGAAATCAGCCGGAGCGCGCCACGAATCGCTCCGGCTAATTCATATCATACTCGCCCTGTCGAAAAACTCGATTATCAGCCGCTGACTGTCCGTCAGCGCCTCTGCGCACTCCTTTGGCCGGAGCCTCCAGGCTTTAAGTCTGCGACTGACCTTATCCATGCGCTTTTCGCTGATGGTACAGCCCAGAATGTGGCTCCCGTGCTCATAAATGCGCGTTACCACAAGGTGCGGGTAATCCGGCGTGCGTATCGCTTCCTCAATGCGCCGGGCGGCTTCCTCGGCGGGGAGTACGTCGTCGTTTTCAGACGCCAGTATCAGTATGTCGCAGTTCATCTTTTCAAGCGGCAGAGCCGACTCCGGAACTGTTCCATTGATGTCAAATATGTACCTCGGCAGACGGTGCGGCCCGTAACCTTTTGAAAACAGCCCCTTTACGAACGCTCCGGCGCTTCCCTTCCGCAGGACGTCCCATGGCGTGAACGGCATATCCCCGCCGCCCCGGGATATCACGGAACTGCCCGCAGGTCTGCGTCCCGCCGTCCCTTCCATCATGTGATCGAACGGCGAGCACACCGCCGCGCAGACTATCTCCGGAATGAAGCATGCGCAGGTGAGCGTATACAGCGCGCCCCCGGAAGTACCGGTCATCGCAGTTCGGATATTCTCTCCGAGCCGCTCCCGGTGCCATTTTACAGCGTGCTCGGCGTATTCGGCAGGCACGGCGCTCCGCCGACCCTCCGGGCACAGGCACAGCACGAGCACGGTAAATCCCGCGTCAATAAGAAACTGACTGCTCTCCAAAGCCTGCTCCATGCTTTCATTCAGATCTCCCGCGCGTATCACCGCCATATCAGGACGGCGCGTCCCACTGAAAAAACACCCGATGAACCCGTCCCGCTCAAGCTCTGTCCGCTCCATGCCCGCACCTCCTTTACTAATAAAAAGCATACCACACATCGCACGATAAGTCAACTTGCCGCAGCTTTTCCGCGCTTTTGTACGATAATTTGCTGAATTATCATAAAAAACACTTGCATTAAAACGCGGAAAGTGGTATAATATTTAATAGCGTATGTACTCGGCTAAAGCGTATCCCGATCCCGGAATCCCCCGGGAGATGTTAATA
>ERZ773228.3880-NODE-3880-length-11822-cov-3.267273_pt1 | contig 11822 bp, 10 predicted proteins | sample MGYA00580524_ERZ773228 | MGnify/ENA primary metagenome ERZ773228 (study PRJEB29015, sample SAMEA2737768) | human gut metagenome | biome: human gut; feature: human-associated habitat; material: faeces | place: China | collected 2012 ...
AAAAATTTGTCATTCTAATGCAACACCGCACAAAATTTGTGCGGTGTTGCATTAATTATAGATAATTTCTAGGATTTACTGCTGAACCATTTTCCCAAATCTCAAAATGCAGATGAAAACCTGTTGAAAAGCCTGTACAGCCTACAGCTCCTATAGCCTGTCCTGCTGAAACATAATCTCCTACAGAAACGTATACTGCCTGCATATGTCCGTATAATGTTGAATATGTACCGTCATGTGAAATAATAACGTAATTTCCGTAACCATTTCCGCAGCAATTACTGTCCTTAGGATAATTATGTGTACACGATGTACTAACTGCAATTACCGTACCGGCTTTAGATGCACATGCTGATGCTCCTGCAATTGAACCGCCTGCAATGTCAAGTCCTTTATGAAGCGAACCCCATCTGTAGCCATATTCACTGGATACATAATATTGTCCGGGGACAGGCCATGAAAATCCTGTTGCAGAAGGCTGAGTAACCGTTTCTGTATTCGTGTTGCTGCCTGTATTATTACCAACATTAGTATTTGTATTGGTATCAGAACCAAAATTATTATTTGCATTATTTTGTGCAGTCTGTTGCTGACGAGCAGCTTCCTCTGCCGCAGCTTTTGCAGCGGCTGCTTCTCTGGCTTTTCTTTTTTCTTCTTCCTGATTACGTCTTATAATTTCCTCAATTTCAGCATCTGCCTTAGCCATTGCTTCCTTATGTTCCTTGATTTCATTTTCAGTCATTTCAGACTCACGATTAAGACGTTCAACCTCATCCTGAGATTTTCTCATTGCCTCATTGTACTGGTCGAGGTAAGAATTAAATTCTTCCTTTTTCTCAGCTTGTTCTTCCTGTTTCATTTCAAGTGTGAGCTTTTCTGTTTCCAAAGCTGACTTTGAAGTTTCTAACTGCTCAATGTCATTTTTAAGCGTTTCAATAAGGTCGCTGTCATGCTCTGCAATTCTCTTAACCATTTCAACTCTTGACAGCATATCATAAAAATCTGTTGACCCTAAAACTGCTGTAGCAAGGCTGTCGTTGCCTGTAACATACATTGCTCTTAATCTTTCCTTGAAAAGCTCTGTATTATCCGCAACATTGACCTCCTGAACCGCAATATCGTTATTCAGTGAATTAATATTATCTTCAGCAATAGTTATATCATTGTTGATTCTGGTGAGTTCTTCTTCAACTATCTGAATATTATTTTCCATTAAAGTGATCTGCTCATTTAATGTTTCCTGATAAGCTGATTCCTGTGCTTTACTGTTTTCAAGACTGTCAAGTGCTGATTCAAGGTCACTGATTGCCTGCTGATTCTTTTTTTTCTGTTCCTGAAGCTCAGCAACAGTTTGTGCATCAATTTCAGGACTCTCGTAAAAATTTAATGAAAATGACATGATTGATGTCATAGCTGCAAGACATACCATAAAAGTCAAAAGCTTTTTTAATCTAAATAATTTCTTCATAATTACTCGTGATTGCCGAAAATGGCACTCCTTTCGCATTTTTGAACAAATCCCAAGATAAAACAGCGTTTCAGAACCATAAAACGATTCTTAAACATTAATGTGTTTTCTTGTGAATACTACGCTTCCCAATGCACCTATAAATGCACCTGACAATACATATGCAATTATTACATATATTCTTATTGAACTGAACGGAATGATGCTTCCAAGTCCAATAACTGTCATAACCCCGACCTTTTCTGTGATAATGGTATAAACCGAATTATATGAAAGCCATGTTATAATGAATGCTCCCACTCCGGAGAAGAAACCTGTTATCATACCCTCAACGAAAAATGGAGTACGAATAAATGCATCATTTGCACCAACATATTTCATAATCTGTATTTCTTCACGTCTTGAAAAAATACTTGCCTTCGTTGTATTTGAAATCATTATCATAGAAACTACTGTAAGCACCATTATTACAGCACTTGCAATAATCGTTATAATTCTTCTCAGTTCCTTGAGAACATTTACAAATTCCTGTGATACACTTACATAATAAATATCATTCATGCCCCTGATAGTGTCTGTAATTTCTACAGCCTTGTCAATATCATTGACCTTAACTCTGAAACCGTCTAAAAGCGGATTATCTCCGCCCAATGATTCAAAGATTTTATTATAATCAGGCATTGATTCTATCATTCTGTCAAGTGCATCTTCCTTTGATTCAAACTGTACTGATGAAACACCGTCAATATCTGAAAGCTGCTGCTCTATTTCGTTAAGACGTTCCTCGTTTACATTATCATTCACAAAAACAGCAATTTCATTTTTATCGCTGATGCCGCCAATCATCGAATCAATGTTTATGTAAAAGAGTACAGAAGCACCGACAAGCATGAGAGAAATCAAAAGAACACAAAATGTTGCAAATGCCATCATTTTATTTTTCCATACATTCTCCACGCCCTGATCGACAAGATATTTAACACCGCTAAGCTTCATTTACTCCTCCTATCACTTCATCGAAAACAATTTCACCATCGGTTATATTGATTATTCGACCGCCGAAATGACGTACAAGGTCATGTTCATGGGTAACCATAAGAATGGTGGTGCCGCAGTCATTTATTCCCTTGAGAAGTTCTACAATTTCATATGAAAGCTCAGGATCAATATTACCGGTCGGCTCATCAGCAATAATAAGCTTCGGGTCATTTACCAATGCTCTTGCAATAGCGACTCTCTGCTTTTCACCGCCTGAAAGCTCGTCCGGATATGAGCTTGATTTTGCCTGAAGTCCGACAAGACTTATAACATATGGAACTCTTTTTCGAATATAGCTTTTCGGAGCGTCAATAACTCTGAGAACAAAAGCAATATTCTCATATACCGTCATTGACGGTATAAGTCTGAAATCCTGAAAAACAAAGCCTAAAGTACGTCTGAATTCAGGAATTTTTCTTCTTTTAAGCTTATTAAGATTATAGCCGTTTACCGTTACGACTCCGCTGGTAGCGTTAATCTCTTTAAGGAGAAGCTTAATCATGGTACTTTTACCTGCACCTGATGAACCAACAACAAATGCAAAATCTCCGTCATTGATTTTAAGGCTTACATTATTTAACGCATCAACACCGCTTGAATAAGTTACTGATACGTTCTTAAGCTCTACCACAGTTTACACCTTCCTTTGTGAATTTACCGCCTTAAAGCATGTCCGCTAAACTATAAAAGCTAAAGTCACACTGCACAAAATATAATTAAAAATGTACAGTATCGCTACAAAAACGAACATACCGGAATTTCAGTCTGAACGTCAACCCCACAATAATCAATTGCATCAAACACTAATTCTATCAGAATTTAACAGGATTAGCTGAAAGATACTTCTTAACCATGAGTGCTATTTTGAATATTATAGCATGGTCAAACTCTCTGAGGTCAAGACCTGTAAGTTTTTTAATTTTTTCAAGTCTGTAAACAAGAGTATTTCTGTGCACAAAAAGCTTTCTTGAAGTTTCTGATACGTTAAGGTTATTTTCAAAGAATCTCTGAATAGTGAAAAGTGTTTCGTGGTCGAGAGATTCAATGCTTCCCATTTTAAATACTTCATGAAGGAATGTTTCGCAAAGTGTTGTAGGCAAATGGTATATAAGACGAGCTATACCAAGATTATCATAGCTTACGATGACCTTATCAGTATCAAATACCTTGCCGACTTCAAGCGCCATCTGAGCTTCCTTGAATGAACGTGCAAGCTCCTTGACTCCGAATACAGGTGTACCTATTCCGACATTTACTCTTGTATAGAATTCACCGCTGAGTGTATCAGCAATTGAACGTGCAAGCTTTTCAAGGTCTTTGGAATCAACAGCACTTTTAAGCTCCTTAACAAGAACAATATCTGTTTCAGTAATATTGAAAACAAAGTCCTTATTCTTGTCCGGGAAAAGATTTTGAATAACATCATAAGCTGAAATGTCATTAGCAGAAACAATTCTTATAAGCAAAACAACTCGGCTGATTTCTGCATTAAAATGAAGTTCTCTTGCCTTGATCACAATATCTCCCGGCAGCACATTATCGAGAACTACATTTTTTATAAAATTATTTCTGTCATACTTTTCATCATAATACTGCTTAATATTTGCCAGCGTAATTGCCATAATGCTCGCATATTTTGCTGCTGCCTCATCAGTACCCTCAACAAAAACAGCGTAATCAGGCTTTACTCTTGAACCGAACGGCTTATATGTATAGCCGTCACGAATAAAAATGTCATGAGAATCATTCAAATCGAGTGAAACAAACTCATTTGTCGTACCTACTTTAGTTAAGTCACTGCATGCAATAATTGTAGCAGTTTCGTCAACAACACCTATAGTTGAATCAATTGTATCACGCATCTGGTGAACTAATCCCTGAAATAATCTGTTGGACATAATAACATCCCTTCTTTTAAAATTGTTTTATTTTACACTTTAATGTCACATGCATATCAATATATTACAAATTGTAACACACATTTGTGAATATTGTGTGAACAATTTGTTAAACATACAAAATTGTCTTACTCAAATGATAATTTTTAACTGAAAATCTGTATATTTCTGACAAGAAGTATATTTTTCTGTAACTTTTCTGTAACCTCTGGTTACATTTTTTCAGGACAATCTATTTTCAGAATTGTAAGTGCATTTTTCAATGTCTGCTTAACTGCACAGCAAAGAGCATATCTTGCAGCTCTCAGCTCATCTGTTTCCGCATTTTTCACGCTGCAGCCATCGTAAAATCTATGGAAAAGTGTTGCAAGCTCAATAGAATACTTAGTAATTTTTGCAGGGTCATAATTTTTTGCTGCCTGATTAATCTCATTAGGCAATGACGCAATATGACGTATCAATTCTATTTCACGCTCCGAATCAAGCAGCTCAAGGTCAGGCTGACCTTCCGGAATAAATCCCTCTGCCTTCAGATTGGCAATAAGGCTGCAAAGTCTTGCATGTGCATATTGAACGTAATATACAGGATTTTGAGATGACTTTTCAACTGCAAGGTCAAGGTCAAATTCAAACTGAGAATTTGCTTCACGCATATTAAAAAAGAAACGAGCAGCATCAATCGGAATTTCATCAAGCAAAGTAACAAGAGTTATTGCCTTTCCGCTTCTCTTTGAAAGCTTTGCAACCTCACCGTTTCTGAGCAGTCTTACCATTTGCATGAGAACAACATCAAGCTTATCAGCATCAACGCCGAGAGCTGTAAGAGCTGCTTTAAGTCGTGGAACATAGCCATGATGATCTGCACCAAGCACATTAATGGCTTTATCAAACTTTCTGGTTACTAATTTATCATAGTGGTAAGCAATATCAGGTACAACATAGGTAGGAATTCCATTTGCTCTTACTAGAACAAAGTCCTTATCGACTCCGAAATCAGTTGCCTTAAACCAGACAGCTCCCTCCTGCTCGTATGTGTGACCTGTTTCTTTAAGCTTTTCAACAATTCTCATTGTTTCGCCACTTTTGTGGAGTGTGCTTTCTCTATACCAAGTATCATATACAATACGATACTTTTTCAGGTCACGTTCAAGTCCTGCAATATTTTTTGGGAGAGCATAATCAACAAGAGCTTTCTTACGCTCCTCATCGCTTACTTTTTCAAGTATATTTCCGTTTTCATCAAAGTAATTTTTTGCATGTTCAATTATATCAACACCACGATAAGTATCATCAGGCATTGGAAATTCAGCACTGTTGCCGTCCTCGCCGTAAATAGTCTGACAAGCTGTTTCATTGTCGGCAGCAGCTTTACAAATTTTCTGTCCTGCTTCACTGCAAATCTGAAGATAGCGAAGTGAAAGTGACTTACCGAATTTTTCAATCTGGTTTCCTGCATCATTTATATAAAACTCACGCTCTGCATGGTAACCTGCCCACTGCAATACACTTGCAAGACAGTCGCCAATAGCTCCGCCTCTTGCATTTCCCACATGCATAGGACCTGTAGGATTAGCAGAGACAAACTCAACAAGTACACGCTTTCCTTTGCCGTAATCAGTTTTACCGTAGTCATCACCCTCGTCAAGTACTTCCTTAACTACATTTGCAAACCAACTTTTGCTCAGGAAAAAATTTATAAATCCGGGACCTGCTATTTCCCATTTGTAAAATAAAGTTCCATCAAGGTTAATTTCACCACAGATAAGCTCTGCAATTTTTCTTGGAGGAAGTCTGAATGCTTTTGCACATACCATTGCAGTATTTGCCGCAAAATCTCCATGAGATTTATCAGCAGGAATTTCAATATTAAATGCGGGGAGTTCTGTTGCAGGAACCAACTCCTTTGATACCAGACTGCCCAAAGCACTCATAATAATTTCTTTGAGCTGTTCTGACGCATTTTTTATAAGATCAGACATTTTATTATTGCTTTCATTTAAACTTATTCTATCAGAACACAGAACATAGACATAACAAATTTCATTAGTTATAATTCTGTATTTTTAAAATTATTTCATTATCCGAAACAAAGACAGAATTCATATCCAAAGCATATTTAAGATAAAGCTTTCCATCTGTATCAAGACTGTTGTCTATTGCCTTTGTGTAAACTCCGATTTGCAGTACTCCAAACGGAGTTTCATATTGACAAAAATGCTTTTTTCCCATTTCAAGATTGATAACGGAATTAGCCGTTCCCTTTCTGATAATTGAAGCCATTTTACTTTCCTCTGCTTCAATTGTTGTAACAGACCCATCAAAGCCTGTTGCTTCTGTATCCTCGTATGATATTATGTTTTTATTTCCTTTTTTTTCATAAAAAGCTTTTGTTATAAGCTCTGTTTCACTTTTTTCATCTTCCACCCATTGTATGCTGGTCAATGAAATCGTTATATTATCCTTCAATTCAAACTCCCTCATCAACGCTGCTGTGAACTTCTCCTTTAATTTCTGAACGAAGGAAATGACGTGCATTTTCCTCAAAAAGCTCTACGCTGTCGCTCACATAGAATTTATTGCAGCCCTTTTCTGTACGGTCAGTAAGCAAATCCTTTTCCATAAGACAAATTTCAGCATATTTTGCTGCTTCCTTTCCTGAAGAAATAAGGGTCACGGAATCACCCATGTAATCTGCAATAATATCTTCAATAAGAGGATAATGAGTACAGCCTAAAATCAAGGTATCAACACCCTCCGCCTTAATCGGAGCAAGGTATTCCTCAGCAACAAGCCTTGTAACTTTATTATTTCTGTCAGTGTATCCGTTTTCCACTAAATGAACGAACAGCGGACATGGATTTCCGATAACCGATGTTCCCGGTCTTATTGTCTTGATTGCTTTTGCAAAGCTTCCGCTTCTTATTGTTGCAGAAGTACCGATAACGCCAATTTTACCGTTTTTAGTCATACTGCATGCTGCCTGTGCCGCAGGGAGAAGAACTCCTGTAAAAGGCATATCATCAACCAAAGATGAAGTTCCGATGACTGAACTGACTGTTCCGCAGGCGGCAATTATCATTTTTATTTTATGCTTCCTGAGAAAAGCAATATCTTCATTTGCATATTTCAGTACCGTTTCACGGCTTCTGCTGCCATATGGAATTCTTGCTGTATCTCCGAAATAAATTATATTTTCATTCGGCATAAGCTTATTAAGTTCATTTACGGCAGTAAGTCCGCCGACACCGGAATCAAACACACCGATTGCATCATTGTTCATAAAAAGCTCCGTTACTGCAATACAGAAGTATGTAAAGCACTGCTCCATTTACGGCTGAAGCCGCCGAATTTACATGAAATATCAAACGCTGTGTAAATATTAATATGTCCTATCAGCGTTTTCAATTGCCTGTTCAATAAGTTTATCCACGAGGTAAGATTGTGACATTCCCAAATGCTGCATAAGTTTAGGATACATACTTATAGAAGTAAAGCCGGGCATAGTATTTATCTCATTAAGATAAAACTCTCCGTTTTCCGTAAGGAAAAAGTCAACTCTCGAAAGTCCCTTGCAGCCCAAGCATTTATACGCTTTAAGTGCAATCTCCCTTATTTCAAGCATTTTTTCATTTTCAAGTTCAGCAGGAATACAAAGCTGTGAATCCTCCAACACATACTTTGCATCATAATCATAGAAATCATTGCATGCCTTGATTTCTCCTGCAAATGAAGCAAATGGACTGTCATATCCGAAAACGGCAACCTCAAGTTCCCTGCCCTTTATAAATTCTTCAATTATAACCTTATTATCATGAGAAAAAGCTGTTTTTACTGCTGCATCAAGTTCTTCAAAGTCATTTGCCTTATTTATACCGATTGATGAACCGCAGTTTGCCGGCTTAATAAACATTGGAAATCTGAGGTCCTCAGCAATTTTTTCGTACTGTTCTTCAAGATGATTTATATCTCTTTGAGTTATCATTCTCCACTTTGCAGTTTTGATATTATTGTAATCAAGAATCATATGTGTATGAGCCTTATCCATACATGAAGCAGACGCAAGCAGTCCACAGCCGACATAAGGAAGCTTTGCCATATCAAGAAGTCCCTGCAAAGAACCGTCCTCTCCATTTTTTCCATGAAGAACAGGGAAAACAACGTCAATTTTTCTTACGGTAGCATCACCGTTTTCAATTGTAATAATTCCTTTATGAATAGGGTCAGGTGAAATAATAGCAGAAGCACAGTCAGGATTGCGTTCCCATTCTCCTGATTTTATATCTTTTGTATCTCCCGGATAATAAAGCCACCTGCCCTTTTTAGTAATACCGATGCAGGTTACCTCATATTTGTCTTTTGGAATACTCTCAATTACATTTGCAGCCGAAACAAGTGAAATATCATGTTCATTTGATGCACCGCCAAACAAAACAGCCACCTTGATTTTTGCCATAGTGAATTACTCCTTTAATTATCAACACAGCAAATAACACAAAAACTCCGAAAATCAAACTGCCGTATCAATAAAAACATATTTATCATTTTTTAGTATCAATATATTTTATCACATTTCACAAAAAACTGCAAGTATTTTTTGCATTAATAAAAAGAAATGTGTAAATTTCAAAAAGCACAATAAAACCTTAACAGTTTTCAACAATATTTTTTGTGTATTTTAACACTGTATTAATTTTCTTATATTAATTATTATATATTTTGTGGAAATATTAGAACTTAATTCTGGAAATAAAAAAGCAGATAACCATAAGATTATCTGCAAATTAATTAATCTATTACAAAATGTACCGGCATGCCGTTTTTCATTTTCGTTTCTGTTTCACCCTGAATAAGCGGCAGGAAATATTCAAGTGCCTCATCTGTTACATTATTATGCTCCGAATTTATCCATTCAATCGGGAAATATTGTTCCTTATTTGCAGTATCAAATACAGAAATATCACCTATATGCATCTTATAAGGTGAATTGCTGTCACGATTATAACACATCATTCTGCCTGTCTTTCCATCCAGTGCAGCCTCAACAGCAGCTTCTCCTATTTCTTCGGATTCACACAGGTCAGTTAATGACGCAATATGAGAACTGCATCTCTGCATAACGTTAAGCTCAATAGAACGAACCTTGCAGTTAAGCTCCTTGGATACTATATTTTCCAGACATTTTCCGATTCCTGAAAGATACTGATGTCCAAAAGCATCACTTTTCTGTGACTGAAACTCCTCAGCAGCAAAGCTTCCGTCCTCAGTGCGAACACCCTCTGATACTGCAACGATAACAGCATCATGTTCACTCTGGATACGCTTTACATCTTCCAAGAATTTCTCTGTACTGAAATGAACCTCAGGCAAATAAATAAGATGCGGAGCAATCTCTCCGTTTGTTCTAAGGCAGCAGCTCGAAGCAGTAAGCCACCCTGCATGTCTGCCCATAATCTCTACGATTGTTACCGATTTTACGCTGTAAACCCTACTGTCACGAATAATTTCCTGCATTGTTGCCGCAACATACTTAGCAGCAGAACCAAATCCGGGACTATGGTCTGTACCGCACAAATCATTATCAATTGTTTTTGGAATGCCTATAACTTTAATATCAATATTATTTTCAGAGAAGTAAGCTGAAAGCTTCATAACCGTATCCATTGAGTCATTTCCTCCAATATAAAAGAACATTCCTATATCATACTTTTTTAAGCACTCAACGATTTTCTTATAATCACTTTCATCCTTTTCGCACTCAGCAAGCTTATATCGACATGAACCCAAAGCTGTTGACGGAGTATTTATTAAAAGCTTAATATCTTCTTCACTTTTAATATAATCAGATAAATCAACAAGATTTTGCCTGATAATTCCGTTTATTCCATTAATCGAACCATAAATTTTGTCAATTTTATCAGATTTACAGCCTCTCTTAAAAACTCCTGCAAGTGAAGCATTAATAGCGCAGGTTGGTCCACCGGATTGTGCAACTACAATATTCATTCATCTTTTCAGCATTTATCAAGGTAATACCGTATAATATTTGTATGATATTACCTTTAAACAATAAATGCTATTCCTCTCATAATTTTATTGGCAGCACCGCAATTTTCGGTCAGCATTTTATAAAAACTTTTTCACTGCCATTATATCCCAAGTACCAATTATACCACAATATAAGCTTTTTTTCAATTGTTCAGACATACAAAAAAAGTCAGCAAAAAATGAACAATTGCAAAATGTTGACCAATCTTATACCATTTCACTAAATAATATTAAAATGTTTTAATGCAAATTCTATTCCGTCATCTTCAATATCCTTTGTAATAAAAGATACATAGTTATGAATAGCCTTTCCTCCGCCCATAGCTATACTGTTCGGTACAGCTTCAAGCATTGGCAGGTCATTTGTACTGTCACCGATTGCATAGGCGTTTTTCAGCTCAATTCCAAGACGTTTCAATATTACATCAATTGCAGTTGCTTTTGAATATCCTAACGGTACATTTTCAAAAAGTCCATTTCCACGGTCAATTACAGAAAAATACTTAGACGCTTTTTCCTTAAATAATTCTGCATTTGTTGTTTCATCACACCAAACAACAAATTTATCAAAATGAAAATCAGGTTCATTTATAGAAAGTGTAACATCAAATCCAAGCTTTAAAAAGCCGTTTCTGAACATTTCAAGCTGTTCGTTGCTTTGAAGCTCAGAGTCAAAGAAAACATTATCACGTCTTTCATACAGCGGAATAGCTTTGCATTCCCTTACCAATTCTACGATTTCATGACAAATATCAGACGGCATAGTATGATACAATATTTCTTCGCCATTGCACTCAATATATGTTCCGCATCCGCAAAGAAAGCCGTCAAATCCAAGATTTTTTATTCTGTCCTGAACGTTAAATATAGTACGTCCTGTATTTATAAATGTATAATTCCCGTTTTCACGAGCTTTTTTTATTGCTCTGACTGTACTTTCAGGTATTAACGCTCGCTCATCCTCTGTTACAATAGTTCCGTCAATATCAAAAAAAATAACTTTTTTCATTTTACTTCTCCTTTTATACAGCACCCCATAAAATTTGCGTGGTGCTGCCATAATTTCTGGAGTGATATAGAAAACAATCTTCCTGATTTTTATATTTTGCGTATAAAACAAATTTATTCGTTCAAAATATAATCGGAGGTGTTAATGTGAACAAAAATATTTTTTCAAATTCCAAATCAGGCAAATCATCTAAAGGGTTCTATACAGCACTCGGTATAAGTGCGTTAATGATTGGATCAGCATGTTATTTCTCATATTCTCAAGGAGATAAGCGAAAGGAAACAAAGCCTCAGACTTCAGTATCAGAAGCTGCTGTTGACCGCAATCAAACAAATATACCTAAACAAACAACTGTAATTTTTAC
>ERZ773228.3895-NODE-3895-length-11787-cov-3.594698_pt1 | contig 11787 bp, 11 predicted proteins | sample MGYA00580524_ERZ773228 | MGnify/ENA primary metagenome ERZ773228 (study PRJEB29015, sample SAMEA2737768) | human gut metagenome | biome: human gut; feature: human-associated habitat; material: faeces | place: China | collected 2012 ...
CTTTCCGAAGTCCCCTATAAGCGCGTCAGCGCTTAGAACTGGTGCAGGAATCGAACGTCGTTCTCATAGAACAGACGGATATCGTCGATCTTGAAGCGGCCCATAACCATACGCTCCAGACCGATGCCGAAGGCGTAGCCGGAGTATTCATTCGGGTCGATGCCGCTCATCTCAAGCACCTTGGGGTGAACCATGCCGCAGCCGAGGATCTCGATCCAGCCCTCGCCCTTGCAGAGCGGGCAGCCTTCGCCGTGGCAGCGGTAGCACTGGATATCCATCTCCGCAGACGGCTCGGTGAACGGGAAGTGATGCGGACGGAAACGAACAACCGTGTCCTCGCCGTACAGCTTCTTTGCAAACAGCTCGAGGATGCCCTTCAGGTCGCTCATGCGGATGCCCTTATCGACAACCAGACCCTCGATCTGATGGAACAGCGGAGAGTGGGTTGCGTCAACGGCGTCCGAACGGTAAACACGGCCCGGCGCAATAATGCGGATCGGCGGCTTGCGCTTTTCCATCGTGCGGACCTGCATCGGAGAGGTCTGCGTGCGGAGCACAACATTATCCGAAATATAGAAGGTATCCTGCGTGTCGCGTGCCGGATGGTCCTTCGGAATGTTCAGCGCCTCAAAGTTGTAGTGATCCAGCTCAACCTCCGGACCCTCAGCGATCGAGAAGCCCAGACCGAGGAAAATCTCCTTGAACTCATCGAGCACGATGTTCAGCGGATGCTTTTTGCCGATGACAACGTCCTCACCCGGCAGGGTAACGTCGATGGTCTCAGCCTCCAGCTTCTTCTCGAGCGCAGCCTGCTCGATCAGCTTCTTCTGCTTGTCAATGATGGTTTCGATCTCCGCACGAACGTCGTTGATCAGCTGACCAACAACCGGACGCTCCTCTGCGGCAACGTCCTTCATGCCCTTGAGCAGCGCGGTCAGCTCACCCTTTTTGCCGAGGAACTTGACGCGGTCCTCGTCCAGCGCGCGCGAATCCTTCGCGGCAGCGAGCTGCTCCTTCGCGGTCTGCAAAATGCCTTGCAGCTTTTCTTTCATACCAATTCTCCTTTGGAATGTGATTTTGTGATAGAGTGAGGGCGGATAGTTCGTAGGGCGTGACGACCTCGGCACGCCGTCTGAAATCATCAGCTGCCGTTCGATGCGGCGCGCCGAGTCGTCGCGCCCTACGGGTCATCCATTACAGTGGTAATAAAAAACGCCTTCCGTCCCCGTAAAATAGGGACGAAAGGCGTAAAACTTCCGTGGTACCACCCTGATTCCCGAAAAATCGGGCACTCATTGAACGCCGGTAACGGAGCGTTACTTCGCCGGCGCCTACTGCATCTATTCAGCACCGGTGCTCACAGGGGAACTTCGCGCCATACCTCGATAAACGGCTTGCAGCCATGGGACCGTTCTCTCTGAGAAAGAGGAACACAGCGTTACTTTTCCTGCTCATCGCATTGAAATATTTATAACAGAATAATTAAAACACATTTTGCGGGAAAATGCAAGAGGAAAACCGGATTTTTTCGTTAAAATGAAGATTTAACGTGATGTTTTCCTTTGTTTGGCGGTGCGCCGAGGTCGGCGCACCCTACGGAATGCACTGCCGGTTATCATAAAGCCAACGAGCAACAGCCATCCGCCAAATCCCGACTTCCACAGGAGGACGCCGCCCGCAAGGAGGACGAGAACGGACACGCCCGCAATCCCGTTCAGCAGGCGTGTAAACCGTCCGTCCGCGAGGTGCCGGAGCGCCATGCCGCCGTCGAGCGGGGGCACGGGCAGCAGGTTGAACAGCCCGAGCAGGGCACTCGCGCCGGCAAGCCGGTACGCGCCGAGCGGGTTCGCCAGTGCAGTGAGCGCAAAGCTGGCCGCCGGTCCGGCGAGGCAGATCGCGGCGCGCGAAAACGGCGATGGCGGCAGGCTGCACCGCAGGACAGCGCCGCAGGCGGTCAGGCACAGGGCGTGCACCGTGCCGCTGGACAGCCGAATGACGAAAAGGTGTCCGCACTCATGTACAGCCGCCGCCAGCAGGAAAATGGGCAGCACGCCGCTCTCATCCGCGCACCAGAGCGCAGCCATGAGCACAAGAAAGCCGTCACGGACCTGAATCCGGCTCACAGCGCAAGATAGTCGGCAGGATCGAGCGCCGCGCCGTTGTGCCACAGCTCGAGGTGCAGGTGCGGACCGGTGGCGTTGCCGGTCTGGCCGACCTTGGCAATTTCCTGTCCGCAGGTGACGGTATCACCGACTTTGGCGGAAATGCTGCTGCAGTGCGCGTATAGGGTTGCAAAATCGTCCGCGTGATCGACAATGACGTACAGGCCGTAGCCGGATTCGCCGGTCTCACGCACCGTGCCGTCCGCGAAGGCGGTGATGGGTGTGCCCTCGTCCGCGGCAAGGTCAAGCCCGTAGTGGAAGCCCGGCTGACCGGTGATGGGACTGAGCCTGCTGCCGAAAGAGGACGTCAGCGTGCCGGAAGTCGGCGTGGTGTGCTCGAACTCCATCGGATAGGCGGTCTGGTCAACCGTGTCGGGGAACAGGGTCTGGTCGCGGTCTAAAATATCGTCCGCACCGCCGGAGGATTCCGCGGGAACGGTATCTGCGGGCATGGCAGAGCCGCCGAATACCGCAAGAACATGGTCAGCATTTGCCGCGCCGGACAGGGCGGAAGCCGCCTTTTCGCGCACGGTCTGCGCGAAGGGGATATCGGCGTACTTTATCACACCGGCAGCGAGAACCAGCGTTACGATGAATAACAGTCCTTTTCCGTGGCGTTTTTCGGTCATGGGGTACCCTCCTTGAAATGTTGCACAGATTGAATGAACACCGCAGGGCGGGGCACCCCGCCCTACGAATATCTTATGAATAGCGAAGATAGTCTATGATGTTCTCAGCGTGAGAAAAATTTTGCGGGCTCTCCCTGCAAAAACGGCGGCAGGATGGAAGTAATTTGCAGGAATCCTTGCAGGGCGGACAAGTGTTCTTGTGAGAAGATACAAAAAACGTAAAGTTACTCAAAAGATAATCAGTAGATTATCTGAAATTGTATTCTCAGCGCAAAAAAAGTGAGCCGAAATACGGAAATGGTAGTATAATGTGAAGCATAATCCAAGACACCCGATAGGGTATGCCGATTCGGGGGAAACAAAGGAGAAGATTTCACCATGAAGAAAACACTCAGTATGCTTCTTGCCGGCGCTATGCTGGCTACGGCGCTGACCGGCTGCGGCGGCTCCGCTTCGAGCAGCTCGGATTCGCAGAACAGCGGCTCCGACAGCACCGCTTCCGGCACTGCCTTCAAGATTGGCGGCACCGGCCCGCTGACCGGCGCGAATGCTATTTACGGCAATGCCTGCAAGAACGGCGCACAGATCGCGGTTGACGAGATCAACGCTGAGGGCGGCGATATTCAGTTTGAGCTGAACTATCAGGACGACGAGAGCGACGCAGAGAAGGCGGTAAACGCCTACAACACCCTGAAGGACTGGGGCATGCAGCTGTCCCTCGGCTCCGTAACCTCCAAGCCGTGCGAGGCTACCGCCGCTGAGAACTACAGCGACCGCATTTTCGCTCTGACCCCGTCCGCATCCTCCGTTGCAGTAACCGAGGGCAAGGACAACGTATTCCAGATGTGCTTTATGGACCCGAACCAGGGCACCGCATCCGCACAGTACATCGCAGAGCAGAAGCTCGGCACCAAGGTTGCGATCATCTGGAAGAACGATGATGTTTACTCCACCGGCATTCACGACAAGTTCGTAGAAGAGGCAAAGACCAAGGGCCTCGAGGTCGTTTCCGACAAGACCTTCACCGATGCTTCCGCGAACGACTTCTCCGTTCAGCTGAACGAAGCAAAGAGCAAGGGCGCTGACCTGGTATTCCTGCCGATATACTATCAGCCGGCATCCCTGATCCTGACCCAGGCAAACGCAATGGGCTACGCACCGAAGTTCTTCGGCGTAGACGGCATGGACGGCATTCTGACCATGGAAGGCTTTGATCCCAAGCTGGCTGAGGGCGTAATGCTGCTGACCCCGTTCAACGCAGACGCAACCGATGACAAGACCGCTTCCTTCGTTAAGAAGTACAAGGAGCAGTTCGGTGAAACCCCGAACCAGTTCGCAGCCGACGCTTACGACTGTGTTTACGCTTACAAGCAGGCACTCGAGAATGCAGGCGCTACGCCGGATATGTCCGCAGAGGACCTGTGCGACAAGATGATCGAGCAGTTCACCTCCATGACCTTTGACGGTCTGACCGGCGAGGGCATGACCTGGGATGAGACCGGTGCCGTATCCAAGTCCCCGAAGGGCATGGTTATCGAGAACGGCGCTTACGTTGGTATGTAAGACAGAACCGTAGGGTTCCAACAGCATAAACGCAAGGGCGAGTGAAGGAGGTCTGGCAGCAGTCCTCCTTTACCGCTATTATAAAGAAGATAGGAGGTAGGAGATAGGAGGTAGGAGTGGACGACGATAAACGTTTCCCGTAGGGCGCGACGACTCGGCGCGCCGTATAAACCGTATGCACATCGTTACGAACGGCGCGCCGGGGTCGTCGCGCCCTACGGTACGGGTAAATCATCGGATAAACTCCTACCTCCTCCCTCCTAACTCCTACCTTAAAAGAAAGAATGAGGTGTTCCAAACCATGAGCTTTTTGAATCATTTGATCAGCGGCATCAGTCTGGGCAGCATCTACGCCATCATCGCACTCGGCTACACGATGGTTTACGGCATTGCAAAAATGCTGAACTTCGCGCACGGCGATGTTATCATGGTAGGCGGCTACATGTGCTTCTGCGCTACCACCTATCTCGGCTGGCCGGCGTGGATGGGCGTTGTGCTGGCTGTTATTGTCTGCACCGCGCTCGGTGTTGTTATTGAGAGACTTGCCTACAAGCCGCTGCGTATGGCGCCGTCGCTGGCGGTGCTGATCACGGCCATCGGCGTTTCGTACTTTCTGCAGAATGCGGCGCTGCTGATCTGGTCCTCCAACCCGAAGACCTTTACCTCGGTCGTTACCGGCGAGGCGCTCAGCCTGTTCGGCGGTCAGATGCAGATCTCCAAGGTGACGCTCGTTGCCATTGCGGCGTGCGTTGTCATCATGGTGGCGCTGATGCTGTTCACCGGCAAGAGCAAGGTCGGCACGGCGATGCGCGCGGTTTCCGAGGACAAGGGCGCGGCACAGCTGATGGGCATCAACGTCAACACGACCATTTCCATCACCTTTGCCATTGGCTCGGGTCTTGCCGCTATCGCGGGCGTGCTGCTGTGCTCCGCGTACCCGACCTTGATGCCGACCACCGGCTCTCTGCCGGGCATCAAGGCATTCACCGCTGCCGTATTCGGCGGCATCGGCTCGATTCCGGGCGCGTTCATCGGCGGCATTCTGCTCGGCATCATCGAGATTTTCGCCAAGGCATACATTTCCACGCAGCTGTCGGACGCGATCGTGTTCGCAGTGCTGATCGTGGTGCTGCTGGTCAAGCCGGACGGCCTGCTCGGCAAGCACGTCAGCGAAAAGGTTTAAGGGGGCAGTCATATGAACAAGTTAAAATCCTATGCTGCGTCCAAGCGCGGACGTGACACGCTGCTGTGCTTCGGCATTGTCATCATTGCGTACATCATCGTGCAGGCAGCCATCGCGGGCGGCGGCATCTCCAGCCAGATCAAGGGTCTGCTCGTGCCGATCTGCTCGTATGTTGTCATGGCGATCTCGCTCAACCTGACCGTCGGCATCCTCGGTGAGCTGTCGCTCGGCCATGCGGGCTTTATGTCGGTCGGCGCGTTTGCGGGCATTGTCACCACCACCTGTCTGGCGGATGCGATTCCGCTTGCACCGCTGCGTCTGGCTGTCGCTATGGTCGTTGCCGGACTGTTTGCGGCGATTGCGGGTGTCATCGTCGGCGTGCCGGTACTGCGCCTCAAGGGCGACTACCTCGCCATCGTAACCCTCGCCTTCGGTGAGATCATCAAAAACATTGTAAACGTTATGTATCTCGGTCTGGATGATGCCGGTCTGCATTTCAGTCTGGTCAACCAGAATTTCCAGCTGGGCGACGGCGGCAAGATGATCATCAACGGCCCGATCGGCGTATCCGGCGTCACCAAGATCTCCACCTTTACCTCGGGCGTTGTGCTCATCCTCGTTACGCTGTTCTTCGTGCTGAATTTTGTAAACAGCCGCACGGGACGCGCGGTCATGGCGGTGCGCGACAACAAGATTGCCGCTGACTCCATTGGCATCTCCACCTCGCACTACAAGCTGCTCGCGTTCGTGGTCTCTGCGGCGTTCGCAGGCATGGCGGGCACGCTGTACGCGATGAACTTCTCCACCGTAACCGCTGCCAAGTTTGATTTCAACACCTCCATTCTGGTGCTCGTATTCGTCGTTCTCGGCGGTCTGGGCAACATCTGGGGCTCTATCATCGCCGCAACACTGCTGACGCTGCTGCCCGAGCTGCTGCGCGGCCTGAGCAACTACCGTATGCTCATCTACGCAATCCTGCTGATTGCAATGATGCTGTTCAACAACTCCTCCTTCAAGGTTCGCCTGCTGGAGAAGCGCGCAATGCGTCAGATGGAAAAGGCCGAAAAGGCCGGCGGCAAGAAGGAGGGTGCGTAAGCCATGGCAATGCTGGAAGTTACTTCGCTCGGCATTTCGTTCGGCGGTCTGCGTGCCGTTGACGAGCTGAGCATGAAAATCGAAAAGGGCGGTCTGGTCGGCCTCATCGGCCCAAACGGTGCAGGCAAGACCACCGCGTTCAATATGCTGACCGGCGTGTACCGCCCGACCGACGGCGGCATCCGTCTGGACGGACAGAACCTCATCGGCAAAAAGCCGCATGAGATCTGTAAACTGGGCGTTGCCCGTACGTTCCAGAACATCCGCCTGTTCTCGCAGCTGAGCGTGCTGGATAACGTAAAGACCGGTCTGCACAACCAGATCACCTACTCGTTCGCAGAGAGCATGTTCCACCTCGGCTCCTACCGCAAAAAGGAGAAGCAGATGGACGAAAAGGCGATGGAGCTGCTGCGCGTGTTCGATCTGGACGGCGTAGCCGACTACAAGGCAGCCAACCTGCCGTACGGCAAGCAGCGCAAGCTCGAGATCGCGCGTGCACTGGCTACCAACCCCAAGCTGCTGCTGCTCGACGAGCCTGCCGCGGGCATGAACCCGAACGAGACCGAGGAGCTGATGGAGACGATCGAAATCGTCCGCAAGAGGTTCGGCGTAACCGTCCTGCTCATCGAGCATGACATGAAGCTGGTCTCCGGCATCTGCGAGTACCTGTATGTGCTCAACTTCGGCCGTCTGCTCGCTGAGGGCACGCCCAAGGAAGTGCTGAGCAATCCGGAAGTCGTTAAGGCATATCTGGGCGAATAAGAAAGGAGGAAACACCAATGGCAATGTTGGAAGTAAAGGACATCAACGTGTATTACGGCCTGATTCATGCACTGCGCGACGTTTCCTTCGAGGTAAACGAGGGCGAGGTCGTGGCGCTCATCGGTGCGAACGGCGCCGGCAAGACCACCACGCTGCACACGGTCACGGGTCTGCTGCCGAGCAAGGGCGGCACGGTGACGTTTGAGGGCAAGGACATCACGCACAAGCCGGGTCATGCCATCGTAAAGCTGGGCATGAGCCACGTTCCGGAGGGCCGCCGCGTGTTCGCGGGTCTGACGGTCGCGGAGAACCTGCGTATGGGCGCGTATACCCGCCCGAAGAATGAGATCCCGGAGTCGCTGAAAATGGTCTACGAGCGTTTTCCGCGTCTGGAGGAGCGTAAAAATCAGGCAGCCGGTACGCTGTCCGGCGGCGAGCAGCAGATGCTCGCAATGGGCCGCGCACTGATGAGCAAGCCGCGCATCCTGCTGCTCGATGAGCCGTCCATGGGTCTGTCGCCGCTGTTCGTAGGAGAGATCTTCAAGATCATCGAGGAAGTGTCCAAGGCAGGCACCACCGTCCTGCTCGTAGAGCAGAACGCAAAGAAGGCGCTGTCCATCGCGGACAGAGGCTACGTCCTTGAGACCGGCAAAATTGTCAAGACCGGCAAGGCGTCCGATCTGCTGAATGATGACTCTATTAAGAAGGCTTATCTGGGAGAATAAAGGTAATCCTTGCATCGCAGGGCGGGATGACCTCACCCCGCTCTGCGGAAAACGTGACCCATTGATAAAAGGGGGTAAAAACAATGAAACCATACGTTATCACAATCGCGCGCCAGTACGGTTCGGGCGGCAAGACGGTCGGCAAGATGCTGGCGGACAAGCTGGGCATTCCGTTCTACAACCGCGAGATCATCACCATGGCGAGTGAGGACAGCGGTGTAAACGCCATGCTGTTCTCGGACGAGCGTCTCAAGGGCGATTTCCTGACGCGCCTGCGCGCGCATTATCACGGCAACACGCCCGTGCCGAACGACTCGTCCAAGTCCTACCTTAAGGATGAGGCGCTGTTCGCCTATCAGGTGAAGATCATCCGTCGGCTGGCGGATCAGGGTCCGTGCGTTATGATCGGCCGCTGCGCCGACTATATTCTGGCAGGCCGACCGGATGTTGTGCGCGTGTTCGTCCATGCGGACAAGGCTTTCTGTCTCGAGCAGGCCATGAAGGTGGACTCGCTGCCCGAGCAGGAGGTCGAGAAGAAGATCGCCGAGATCGACGAGTACCGCGCCCGCTACTACAAGCACCACACCGGCCACGACTGGTATGACGCGCGGAATTATGATCTGTCGCTCAACAGCGGCGTGCTCGGCTTTGACGGCACGGTTGAGGAGATCATCAAGTATATGGAAGTGCGCGAGCAGTTTCAGAAGTAAACAGGGGAGAACCGTCTGTGAGAGCAGGCGGTTTTCTTTTTGCGTTTGGCGGTTGAAAGGATTTACCGTAGGGTATCCCATAATCGTTATGATTTACAGGTCAAACCCTTTGGTGGAATGTATGCCGTTGTATGGTCTGCGCAACGCCAAATCCTACGCCTGCAATCCGCCCCAATTCGACCTGAAAAAACTTTTTCAAAAAAATTAAAAAAAGGGGTTGACGAAACGGGGATTCTGTTATATACTAAACAAGTCGTCAGCGATGAGTCATCAAAAACGACAACAACTTAACAAGATGGAGAGTTGGCTGAGTGGTCGAAGGCGCACGATTGGAAATCGTGTAGGCGTGATGAGCGTCTCTAGGGTTCAAATCCCTAACTCTCCGCCAAAAGTGAGCTGAAATCGTAAGGTTTCAGCTCTTTTTGTTTATCTGCGGCGTGGAAAAGTTGCAAGTAAATTTCTGACATACACAGGGTAAAAATCGAAAATGGCCCCAAAATGGCCCAACATTGATAGAGCATGTCCTCCGAATACGCGGAGGATTTTTTTATTTCCCGAAAAATATTTTTTCGGAGTTGACCATTTGTGGTCAATTTTTTATCCGTTCCGGCGGTAGGGTAAAGGGAGGTGCTCACATGGGCAGAAACAGAAAAGTTGGATTGGACTGGTGGCCGCGCGACATCGGCCTGTACCGTGACCCGAAGCTGAGAGCCGCACGGCAGAAATTCGGCGTGCTCGGGCCGTATGTGTACGAATGCCTGCTCGACATTGCCTACGGCGACAAGGGCTACTACATCGCCTACAGCGGCGAGGGCCGCGAGGACACGCTGTGGCAGCTCCGCGAGTACACCGCCGGACTGGAAAACGTGACGATCGAAACACTGGCCGCCGTAGTCGATCAGCTGGCGGCAAGTGGCCTGTTCCATGCTGCGTTATATGAACGCGGCTTTCTCACATCCAAAAGAATACAGATGGGGTATTTCATCGCAACCTTAGGACGAAATGCCCAGCAGATCAACTTTGACATTTGGCTGCTCTCCGAGGACGAAATGAGGGAGAAAAGCCCAAGTGGCAAGGCTTTTATTCTGCGCTCCTTTATTTCTCGCCAAGAAAAGGGCATTTCTCGCCAGGAAATCGGAATTTCTCGCCAAGAAAGTACACAGAGCAGAGAAGAGCAGAGGACAGAAGAGCAGAGAACAGTAGAGGACAGTAGAGCAGAGCAGACCAGAGAAGAGAAAGCAGTTACGGCTGATTCTGGTCTGACGACCGAACTGGAAGAAAAACTGAATTGTAAGTTTGACCATAATTTCTGTCTGGAACTGCGCAGGCTGCAGAACAAGGGTATGCAACGTGAGGTGTTCTTAGATACCGCCCGACAGACGGCTGAGAATGCACCGCGCAATCCGGCAGGGTATTTCCGCACGCTGCTGCAGAACTGCGAGCGTGACGGCATTCTCACCGCTGAGGATATGCAGAAACGGGCAAAGCCCGCACCGGCGCAGACCGCAATCGGACCGTCGAGCGAACAGCTGTCCGCGTTCGATCAGGAATGGTACGAGCGGGTCAAGCGGTACACAAGGGAAAAGGCAGTGCCGTCATAACCCTTTTCAACCGCGCCCGTGTCTGCTATAATGGGACAGACAAGAGAGGTGATTAGGATGGGCTACATTCGCCGTCCTGCGTATTACAAGGCATTCCGGTGCATCGGCTCGGACTGCACGGAAAACTGCTGTATCGGCTGGGAGATCGACGTAGACGAGGATTCCCTTGCGTACTACGAGACCGTTCCCGGCGATTTTGGCGAGCGTTTGCGCGCGAGCATTGCGCCTGCGGACGAGCAGACCGGAGAGCCGGCGCATTTTCGTCTGGATGCCGAGGAGCGGTGTCCGCTGCTGAACGACTGCAACCTGTGCGAAGTGCTGCTTCACTTAGGTGAGGACAAAATGGCGCAGATCTGCACCGACCACCCGCGGTATTACGAGTGGTTTTCGGACGGCCGCGAGGACGGTCTCGGCTTGTGCTGTGAGGCTGCTGCCGAATTGATTCTCGCGCAGACCGGCGCACCGGCGTTTGACGTGACCGAGGCGGACGGCGTATCCGAAACCGGCACGGAGGCGGAAACCGAACTGGAGAACGTGCTGTTTTCCATGCGTGATGCGCTGTTCCGGCTGGCGTGCGAGGACGCGCCGTTCGATGACAAGGCCGACAGGCTCTACCGCACGGCAAAGGCGCAGCAGGAGCAGTACGATGACCTGCTGTTCCCGTTCCCCGAGGGGGAGGACGAGGATGCAGACGAGACGGACGAGGACACGGCTTCATGGTCGCAGGCGTTCTGGCGGGAGAGCACGCTCACGAGCCTGCTTGAGATGCTGCTCGGCTTTGAGATCAACAAGGACGACTGGCGCACGTTGCTGACCGGCGCAAAGGCGCATCTGCCGGAGATTATCGCCCGCAGGAATGACTTTTTGCAGGCGTATCAGGGCAAACGCCATGAATACGATAACCTGCTGACGTACTTCCTGTACCGGCACTTTATGAAGGCGCTCGGGGACGACGCCGTGCAGGACAAGGTGCAGCTGGCGCTCGTGAGCACGGCGGTCATTCAGCTGCTCGATGTGTACGAGTGGCTCGCCAAGGGCGAGGTCACGCACTGGGCGCAGATCTGCATCTGCAAGGCGTACTCGCGTGAGATTGAGTATAACGAGGACAATACCGAGCAGCTTGCCGCGTTTTCCGTCCTTGACGAAATGGAATAAAACAGAACACCGCGGACTGGGGGTCTGCGGTGTTTTTGTTTTGCGGTGCTGAACCACAGCGGGGGGATTCGTCCCTGACGGGCGGCAGCCTTTTTCAGCACCGGCTGAGCGGGGGACTTGAACCGCGCAGGCGGTTCACCCTATTCGGGCGGGGAGTTTTTCGCTGAGGTTCAGCGAGGGAGTTGCGCTCTGCGGAGCGCGG
>ERZ773228.3901-NODE-3901-length-11767-cov-4.423327_pt1 | contig 11767 bp, 7 predicted proteins | sample MGYA00580524_ERZ773228 | MGnify/ENA primary metagenome ERZ773228 (study PRJEB29015, sample SAMEA2737768) | human gut metagenome | biome: human gut; feature: human-associated habitat; material: faeces | place: China | collected 2012 ...
TTTCTTCTGTCTGTACAGATGATTCGAATTGAGATTTTGCCCGGTCTTTTTGCCCGCATCCGGCTAATAACAAAAATATTATTAACAAAAAAGAATTATCGTGTTTCATTGTACCTGAATATTAGAAAGTTCATAAACTTAAATAAATAAGATTCTTGCCTCCAAATATAGAAAATTAATTTCATGGGAAAGAGTTTTGTAACTGTTTATATTTGTTATATTTGCGCAATCATCACTATTTGAACTCATGTCAGGTATTAAAGATTTAGATATATTATTATCCAATATGGAACCTGTATTGGATAAACGTGACTTTGTTTTTTGCTCTTTCCCGACATTTGATTGGGATAAAATGCGTGAATTAAACCCGGTCGGTTTTTTTCAGGAGAAAGAAGGTATGACCTTCATTCTTGACCTGAAAGATGCCATAGGCAAAGATATGGATTGCCAGTCTGTTTACAGGCTTATTACTCTCAATGTACATTCCAGTTTAGATGCAGTGGGCTTGACAGCTGCTTTCTCGGCTAAACTTACAGAGAAAAACATTAGCGCAAATGTAATAGCAGCATATTACCACGACCATATTTTTGTGCCTAAAGAGAAGGCGGAACAAGCACTGAATGCCATTCTCGAACTTCAGAAGATTAAATAAGAAAGGTACCCAACGCAATGTGGATACCTTTATATGATTCATTTACATAAACCGGAAAATGACTCGTCCGGTTTGTGGACCATTTACCCATTTCAGTTGTGAAGAGGGACCACACAAATCGGTGGAGTTTACTTTATTACGTACCGGAGGAATCACGTTCAGGACAGAGATTCCGCTTTCGGGAAGAGTATAAAGCAAACGGTCGCGGCCATCACGAGGCTGATATACTCCGATATATGCGTCGGGAGTTTCGTTTGTCAGGCTGATAGTGCCTTCTTTCGTTTGGATATTCATCCAGGAAACATCACCAAAGTATCCTTTGAATTCGGGATATGTGAAAGTCTCACCCGGGATAGGATCGTTATAGTCGTTTTCCCAGACATCGTATTGTGTTCCGTGAATACGGTTTTGCCATACACGGTAAGGTCCGGCACCCAGCCAGCGTTTGCTGATTACCTGATCTTCAGGATAGTCGAAACGAATACCCATCAAGTCTACGACACCGGAGAAATTATAGGTGTAATCCAAAGCCAGTTCTCCACTCGGGTTAATTGTCCATTGGGCCTTATCCAGGTTGCCCAGTTTATAATTGGCGGTAACAACCAGATTACCTCCGTCTTCTTTCACATCCAGTTTCGTAAATACGGCAGCATCAGGGAATTCGCTGTATGTGCGGTCTTTTTCTTTTGCTTTCTCATCATCATGGTTATAGAACTGATCCAATGAGCGGTCTGCACGACGGGCTCCAATGAAACGGGGACCATTGGCGAAGTTAATCTTACGGTTATCTACAGATACCCCTTTCAGTTGTCCGTCTTTCTTTGAGAAGATGAACGTACGCTTATTCGCTTTTACAGTAAGCTCATTTTCTGTCTCTGTATAAGCAGGACGACTGGACAAGGGAGAAAGCTGTTCTGTCTGCTGATTCAGTTTGTTGACCGGGAAAGTCCAGCGCCAAAGTTCATGGCCGTATGAGTCGATTGCTGTCAGGAAAAGGGCGTCTGCATTGGGGAGGATATTTGTTTTTATATCCAAAATGCCTGCCGAATGAGCAACCACGTCACTGCCTTGCACTTCACCCTCTTTCAACACTTGAATAGCAGCATTGGAAGCATCTGTTGCCAGCGGGAATTTTACTTGCTTCCAAAGGAAACGGCAAGTATTCAGATTCAGATAATCGTAACGGTTTTCTACGGAGAATTTGCCATCAAATTGCTTGTTGATAGAAGTATTCATGATTTGCACCGGACTCCATAACTGCTTGATAGTGTAGTAGCTACCCTCCTTTTCGTGATGTGGCCCTACAATACCGTCTGCTCCAAAGTTTCCTTGGTTATCAATGAATCCGTCCATATCCACACGCTTCACACCTTCGTCTGCCAATACCCAAAGGAATCCACCGATACAACGGGGATGCTTGCGCATCATTTCCCAATAATCATATAATCCGGCACCATGGCCGCCATCGTATAAACCATGCAAGAATTCCGTAGGCATAAAGATTTCCGGTAAGCGCATGTAGTTCTGGCTTTCTCCGTAAGAGCGGTAATGCATGGTTTCAAAACCGGAGAAATTGCCTTGCGGGTGAATAACCGGACGTTTCTGCGGATCGTATTTATGAAACTCTCCATCCAGTTCGGTATTCCATCCTTTTTCATTACCATTACTCCACCAAATAATAGACGGATGATTCACGTCACGTTCTATCATGCCTTCAATCAGACGTACTCCGGTGGGGGTATCATACTTGCCATGCCAGCCTCCCAATTCATCCATCACATAAAGTCCGAGAGAATCACAGGCTTCCAAAAATTCCGGGTCAGCCGGATAGTGGCTCAAACGGACAGAATTCATATTCATGCCTTTCATCAAAAGAACATCTTCGATATTCTTCTCTTTACTCAACGTACGGCCACTTTCAGGACGGAAACTATGGCGATTGACACCACGTACATTGATACGTACTCCGTTTATATAAAGTCCGTCGCTTTCGCGTACTTCAATCGTGCGGAAACCAAAATTTTCTGTTTCACTATGCAAAACCTTACCGGCCTTATCCAATAGAGAGAATTGCGCTTTATAAAGATTCGGAGTTTCCGCTGTCCATAATGCGGGGTTAGATACATTCAGTTGCAGGGAAGTCCAGTCGCCTCCTGCTTTTACGGGTACGGTGGTTTCCGTTATCTTTTTCCCTTTTTTATCTAAAATCTGTGTACGGATGCTCATTCCGTCATTAGAGATATTTGTGTAACAGTTGGCTCGGAAAGTTCCATCCATCTTTGCGTCAATGGCAATGTGCCGCAGGTTTACGGCTGGTTTCACCTCCAGGAACACCGGACGGAAGATACCGCCAAAATTCCAATAATCAGCACGACGTTCGGCAAGGTTCACACTGGCATTTTCACTCTCTTTGGCAACAGTGACTTCCAATAAATTCTTTTTGCCATATTTCAGGAAATCCGTGACGTTGTATGAAAAACGATAGAAGGCTCCCTGATGTTTGGAACCCACTTTGCGTCCATTCACTTTTACTTCCGTGTCTGTCATCGAAGCTTCGAATACAAGATTGACCTGTTTGCCGCGAAACTTTTCCGGAACTTCAAATTCGTACTTATACATCCCTTTTTCATCGGCAACGCCTTTAGGAAATGGCTTTCCATAGAAAGTGATCCCATACTGATAAGTGCCGAAGCCTTGCAATTCCCAACAGGAAGGTACGCCGATTTTCGTCCATTTGCCGGAATTGCGTCCGTCGGTACAAAAGAAGTCCCATTCAACCATATCGTCGCATCCGTGACCGGAGAGATATTGCCTTTCCGTTTGTGGAAGGTTTTGAGCAGCCAGGGTAGTTGCCAACGCTAAGGTCGATAATAAAGTGGTTACTTTTTTCATTGTTACTTTTATTATTGTGTTAGTTATTTATTGCTATTATTGTTTACTACTGATACGGAGATGCAACGTATGTTCTTTTTTCTCTATGGCATATTTCTTCAATACACCCGGTCCGCAACTACTGTTTCCTAATCCAAGTACGGCAGCATCCATACTAAGAATAACTTCTGCACGTGGTTTTAAATCGCAATCGTGAGTTTCTTCATAGATGTCTTGTACGGTGTAATGCAGGGCAGATGCAGAAAATGCGTTTTCTACCGCGTCAACACGAATGCCTTTATTCTGTTTGTCGGTCAAGGTAAGATAATGCACTTCCTCTTTGTTTCCACTGTCCTGCGGACGTGGATAATGTACGTATTGGTCTGCAACGCTTCCTTTCCAAAGCCCTATCATAGCAGATGTTTTGCGGTCAGGATAGTTATCCTGTGGTCCTCTGCCATACCAGGTAAATGTATCATAAGCAGGCGCCAGACAGAATGCGATTCCTAAACGGGGAATTTCAGGAAGAACTCCTTGTGGCAAGAAAGTTGTTTTCAGATCAATCGTTCCATCTGAAAAGACCGTATAGACAGAAGTCGTCACCACTTTTCCTTCTTTATATAAATTACTTGTTTGAATCCGGACAATGACCGCCCCGTCTGCACGTTTTTCATGGTGGAAAGATTCCAGATTTATCTGCGGATGATCCATCCCATGCAATTTCCAGTCTTTAGCCAACCAGTTTCCGAAGCTCTTGTCATTATCTGTCGGAGCACGGAAAACTTGAGTGACAGGCTGAACCGGAAAATCATCGGAGTGAGCCAGCATTTCTTTGCCCTTATATATAAGGGAAGTCATACTTCCGTTCACTTTCTTTTCCCACTGAACAGAAAAACTGCGTCCGCTAATCAATAAAGATTTATCATCCTCTTTCACCTGAAGCGCTCCTTTATTAATCAGATCGGCAGAAGCTAAATCTCCTTTCTGCAAGCAGAATTGTTCCCAGGCCACTTCATGTCCTGCCTTTGCCCAAAGAGCATCCGATTTCAAAACAATGCTTACTTTCAGTTGGCAATCGGAAAGAGGTTTCAATGAACGGAAAGCCGGCAAACCGATTGTGCCACTTTCCCCTGGAGCTATTTCCGGCAATGTTATTTCTCCCCGTTCTTTCTCCTTACCATCCACTGATAATGTCCACAGACAACGATAAAGTGATAAATCAATATGATGATTTCGGTTGGTTACTCTCAACTCTCCATTCTCAACTCTCAACTCAACCGGTGCATATACCTTCTTTACCTCCCAATATTTAGGCGTAGTTACACGGTCACTCATCAGTAATCCATTAAAGCAGAAAGCTTTTAAATTCGGCTTATCGCCAAAGTCACCGCCGTAAGCCACCATGGTACGGCCATCGGGTAATGTCTTGTAGATTCCCTGATCTACCCAATCCCATATAAAACCACCCAGCATACGGGGATTGCTATATATCTCATCCCAATATTCCTTGAAATTTCCTAATGCATTCCCCATGGAATGTGCATATTCACTCGTCATTACCGGACGGTCGTCATTGGTACGCTCCGCAATCTCCAGCAACCGTTCCCAACGTGCATTTTCAGCGCGTTCCTTGTCTTCTCCCTCTGCAATGCCGGGATTTAAGTATTCCTGTTTCACCCGGGTATAAAAGCGGCTGATAACATCGACCGTCTTCGGGTCAGGATTTCCGTCCACTCCCTGCGCCCCCTCATAGTGTACAGGACGAGTGGGATCGAAATCATGCAGCCATGCCGAAATAGCAGCGAAGTTCGGTCCGTAACCGCTTTCGTTTCCCATGCTCCACATTACAATACATGGATAATTCTTATCACGTTCCGCCATACGGACCGCACGGTCCATAAATGCTGCATGCCAGTCGGGGGTACTTGCGAGTGTTCCACGCAATCCGTGTTCTTCTATATCCGCTTCGTCCATCACGTACAATCCCAAGCTGTCGCATAGCTCGTACCAACGGCTTACATTCGGGTAATGACTGGTGCGCACAGCATTTATATTTGCCTGCTTCATTAAAAGAATATCCTGAAGCATCCGTTCTTCGCTCATGACACGTGCCGTCCGTGGATCATGTTCGTGGCGGTTCACTCCACGAAAACGAACCGGATTACCGTTCACTAACAGTTGTCCTTTTTTGATTTCTACAGAGCGGAAACCTACGGCCTGTTCTATCTGTTCTACGACTTTTCCTTCTCCATTTTGGAGAGTTAAGTGTAATTTATAAAGATAGGGTGTTTCTGCCGTCCATCTTTCCGGCGATTTTATAATGGCTGACAAACGTCCCATCTTACGCGGGCCACGCTGCGGATACCATTCATTCATCCGGCTTGCTTTATGCTCCAAATCAAGCATATCTTCCACATCGCCTTTCAATGTGGCAACTTCTTTGCCTGAAGCATCCTTTAATACTCCCTGTAAGACATACCCTTTTCCGGTCATCCCTCGATATACACTGAATTGCGGATCAATCTGCAAAATAAAGTCTTCATAATCACCAGCAGACGCAGGAAGAGTGCGTACCGCATAATCACGGACATGAATATCCGGCGTATGTATCAGATGAATACTACGATGAATACCACCAAAACGCCAGAAATCCTGATCTTCCAGATAAGAACCGTCACTATATCGGTAGACTTCCAGTGAAATTTGATTTTCTCCGGATTTCAGATACTTCGTGACATTAAATTCACTCGGTTCCATACTGCCTTGGCTATACCCTACCCGTTTGCCATTGATCCAAACATAAAAGGCGCTCATTACGCCCTCAAACCGTAGAAAAGTCTGTCCATTCGCTTCCCATCCGGCCGGCAAGACAAAGGTACGACGATATTGCCCTACCGGGTTTCGTTCTTTATACGTGGTATAGTCAGTTTTCGGTTCTCCCATCACCCGTGGAGGATCTATTTTAAACGGATAGCCTGCTGAAACATAGATGGGTGTACCATATCCGTTCACTTCCCAGTTGGCGGGAACAGGAAAGTCCGTCCAATCTTTATCATTAAAATTTGTCTGATAGAAATTCATGACTCTTTCATTGGGAACGGGAGTCCAACGGAATTTCCAGGTTCCGTCTAAAGAGATTGAACCGTCTCCTTTCTGTACAGAGAAAGGGGTAAAAGCGGCTCTTGCCGGTTCACGATTGATCTGGAGAACATGATGATTCTCCCAATCATGCATTGTTTGTGCCTGTATCGGGCTTACAAACAATACACCCAATAGTAAAGTATATATTTTCATTCGTTCTTTTTTCTTCATATCAAATAGACGGACGAAAGGGCATTTTGTACCCCTTTCTTTTACAGAAATATTAAAGAACAATAAAAGGAGTAACACTCTATGAAGAAAATCTTTACCTTGTGGCGTATAATTACTTCTAATATTATGATGATGAAAAAACTACTATTTAGCAGCCTCTTTTTATTAGGCAGTCTCGTTTCACAAGCACAGCACGAGTACACAATTAAAGGTGAGGTAAAAGGAGTGAAAGACGGAACTCATGTTTCCTTATTTTTGACGGATGGACGCGTAGGAAGCATAGTTGGTACGGATACGATACGTAATGGAACTTTCTTTTTCAAGCGAAATGTAGGAGAAAGCGGTATGGATCAACTGTCTCTCATGTGTCGCGATACAGATTTCCCTCCAATGTCGTTAGATATTTATGCAACTCCAGGCGCAAAAATAAAAGTAACGGGCACAAACCCTCTGATTTATACATGGAGGGTAGACAGTCCGGTAAAAGAACAACAAGAACATAATAGATTCATTGAGGATTCCCGTGATTTATGGGACGAATTTCAACGTTTGGCTATCAAAGAAAGAAGTATGCGTTCAGCTTCAGAAGCCGAACGAAAAGCACTTCGAACAAAGAGTGATAGTATATCTTCTATTATTAATCAACGGGAATTAAAGTTGATGAAGGAACTCCCTATTTCTAATGTCTGGATGGAAAAATTGCTCCGTTTGAGTATGTCTTTGAAATACAATTCAAGGTTTACCAATAAGGAAGAAATACTGGCTTTGTATGACAGATTAAACGAAGAGCAGAAAGCCTCCATTGAAGGACAAGAAATTAGGGTTAATCTCTTCCCTCCTAAAACGGTGAAAGAAGGAGATGACATGGCAGATGCCGATCTTTTTGATTTAGATGGAAAGGTGCATCATTTGGCTGATTTCAAAGGAAAATATATGTTACTTGATTTCTGGAGCAGCGGTTGTGGTCCCTGCATCATGGCTTTGCCCGAAATGAAAGAGATTCAAGAGCAATATAAAGACCGACTCACCATCATCAGTTTGAGTTCGGATACGCAAACTAGATGGAAAGCTGCTTCTACGCAACATGAAATGACTTGGCAAAACTTAAGTGATTTGAAACAAACTGCAGGACTATATGCTGTGTATGACGTCAACGGTATTCCGAATTATGTTCTTATCTCTCCCAAAGGCAAAATCGTGAAAATGTGGTCGGGCTATGGTAAAGGCAGCTTGAAATTAAAGATGCGTAGATATTTGGATGCGCCAAAGCGTGAGATGAGTATCACCGGGGACACCAATAGAAAAGTAGTTAACTATCCAAGTTTTGAATCAACCAATACTGATATTCTTGAAGTGAAGCAGGTAGAATTGACTGACACAGCCACTATCGTTCATTTTTATGCATATTACATACCCAAATACTGGATACAAGTAAGTGTAAATGCCAAACTAGTAGACGAGCAAGGTGCATCATACACATTACAAAAAGCTGACGGCATTACCCCCGGTAAGCATTTCTTTCTGCCTGAAAGCGGAGAAGCCGAATTTTCCCTAACTTTCAAACCATTACCTCTCAAAACTAAATCATTCAATTTCACAGAAGGAACAGCCAAAAACGATTGGCAAATAAATGGGATAAAGCTTACTAGATAAAGAAAAAGAAATGTGCCAAAATAAAATCATAAAGGAGTTTTGGCACATTCTCTCTATTAATATTTGAATATCGAATATTAAAATAAGAATATTGTATTAACATTAAATATCTTGCAATTTAAAATAACCGTATAAGTCGCTCAAAAAGAGCTGTAAATATGTTATAATCTTCGCAGAAATGGTTTTCTTTGTTATAAGATATGTCTCATATATCTTATATTCAGTACAAAACAATAAAAGAAATGGAAGATTACAAACAGACACTCTATAACGATGAATTATTAAACATTTTACCCGACGGAGTGATTATATTTGATACAAATGGAGAAGTTATACAACTCAATCAGCAGGCTTTTGCAGAACTGCATGTTCATCCGTCGGTCAATGATATGCTTCCCTTTCCTACCAATCGTTTATTTAAACTGCTAAATAAAAAGGAAGATATACTTTCGACTATTCTGGAAAAGATTCGTCAGGGAGAAAATACGTATTCATTACCTGAACATACCTTCATGCAAGAACAAGTTGATTACACACAATTTCCCATAAGAGGAGAATTTGCAACGATCAGGGATAGAACTAATTTAAACAAGATCTTATTCTTTTTCCGCAATATTACAGTAGAGCTTACACAGGAATATATTCTGAATACTGCTTTGCAAAGAACCAGAATCTATCCATGGTATTATGATATAAGTCGGAGTGAATTTACTCTTGACGATCGTTATTTTGAACATTTAGGTATTCCGGCAGGAGAAAATAATACTTTGACAATGGAGGAATATGTGAATATGATTCATCCGGACGATCGGCAACCTATGGCTGATGCCTTTGTTGTACAACTTAGTGGTAATACAACTTTTGACAAAACAGTTCCATTCCGTCTGCGCCGGGGAGATGGTACTTGGGAATGGTTTGAAGGGCAGTCAACTTATATTGCAAACATATCCGGTCATCCCTATCGGTTAGTGGGAATCTGCTTGAGTATTCAGGAATATAAAGACATAGAAAACACCTTAATCGAGGCACGTAAAAAAGCAGAAGAAAGCGATCGTCTTAAAATGGCATTTTTAGCCAATATGAGTCATGAAATCCGTACGCCGCTGAATGCAATAGTCGGCTTTTCTGATGTTATAGGTTCCACTTATGATGAGTTAAGTGAAGAGGAACGTGCCGATTTCGTGCGACTAATCAGCATCAATAGCGAACATTTAGTACGATTGATTGACGACATACTTGATTTGTCCAAGATTGAATCAAATACGATTAAATTTACTTTCTCCAACTGTTCCCTTAACTCTTTAATGATGGACATAGAGAAAGAACAGGCAATGAAACCTATTTCCGAAATTGAAATAAAGTCATTATTACCGGATGAAGATGTTTATATCAACACAGATATTACACGCCTGAAACAAGTAATATGCAATTTCATTAATAATGCCCGGAAATTCACCCAAAAAGGATATATTCATTTTGGGTATACGCTTGATAACAGAAATGCGGATTCAGTACAAATATTTGTAGAAGATACCGGTTCGGGAATTCCGCAAGAATGTTTGAATGAAATCTTTGATCGTTTCTACAAAGTAGATACTTTTAAACAGGGAACCGGTTTAGGACTTTCTATCTGTAAAACGATTGTAGAACATCTGCAAGGAGATATCTCCGTTAAATCAGAGATTGGGAAAGGTAGTTGTTTTACCGTTACATTACCATTTGATAGAAAAACAGAAGATTAGCGTCCTCTATATTCTTGAGGGGTAATACCAGTATGCTGCTTAAAAAACTTATTAAAGAAGGAGATATTATTAAACCCTAAAGATAGAGCTATATTTTTTACAGGTTCATCGGTCGACTTTAAACGGGATTTAGCTTCCATCAAAATGACAGAAGCAATCACCTCTAATGGAGTATTTCCTGCCGCCTTTTTAATTGTAGAACAGAAATGGGGCAGGCTAAGTCCTAACTCATCAGCATAGAAAGATGTTCCGTGATGGATTGTATAATGTTTCATGACTAATTTTAAAAACTCCTGATAAATCTCATACTTTCTTGATTGAGAAGATAAATACCAATTATTCTGTAACTTATAAATTTCGGTTGCTCCTTGAATGAACATGGTAAGAACAGCTTTTACTATCTCCTTATTTTCGCGCGTCCTAAGTGAAGCGTATGAAAGAATAGATGATTCATAAAACATTTTATAACTACAGGCCTGAAGTGGAGATAAAGCAACTATCGGATTCTCCATAATTACCGGAAGAAGGTGCTGGGTAGCTTTCATCAAATTTATACTTTCTATAAAATGAGATGAAAAGCCTGCATAATAAATCTGGATATCGGATGAGAATGTGTGCACCTCTAATATGCAATTAGGCGGCAAAGTTATTAAATCATTTTCACTAATATTAGCAATTTGTTTTTGAGTAATTTCATTACCATTTGTTGGTGCCACTTCATCAAGTGCAAAAACAGGTGATAATGTCATTGACAATACTGTAAATGTTAATAATGCCTTTAATATTAGTTTTTTCAAATTTCCCCTCCTTCTACGGGGTACATTATAGCATATAATTATGTGATTCAAAGATTTCTAAAATAAAAAAATAAAATTTGTTGTATTGTAGAAAAAGTGTAGAAAATATATAATAAAATAAAGGAAGGTGGAAGTTATGAAAAAAGCACTAAAATTATTTGTATGTTCTTTTTTACTTTTAGGAGTTTTTGGATGCAGTAATTCAAATGATCAATCAAATACTAAGTCTGATAAAAAAGACACTGAAGTTAAAGAAGAAACAAATAAAGCAGATGATAAAAATACAAGTAATACAAAAGATGACACTAAAACAGCAGCTACTTTAGAAGAAAAATATAATCAATTACAAAAAGCTTTAGAAAAAGAAGATGGATATGTTGTAGATGAACAATTAAGCTATAAAGCAGATGAAGCGGAGGGTCTAAAATATACTCAATGTATTGAAAAAAATACAAATTCTTCTTATGAAATTTATAGTAAGGCTGTTTATTATAATGAAGACAGTGCAAAAAGTGCAGAAAGTCAATGGAATGAAACAAAGACAACCTCAGATGGAAAAACGGTAGGAATTACTTATAATGAAGAAAAAGAAGCTACATATTATTACTATAGAGATGGTAATGTTATTATTTCTGCAGGTGGATACGGTGCTAATGATCAAGTACTAAACAATTTAAAGAAATATTATAGTTTAGAAATTCAATAATACAAAAACACTCCTGAGGGAGTGCTTTTTATGT
>ERZ773228.3902-NODE-3902-length-11765-cov-2.790179_pt1 | contig 11765 bp, 14 predicted proteins | sample MGYA00580524_ERZ773228 | MGnify/ENA primary metagenome ERZ773228 (study PRJEB29015, sample SAMEA2737768) | human gut metagenome | biome: human gut; feature: human-associated habitat; material: faeces | place: China | collected 2012 ...
GAGTTTCCTCCTCTAAACGCAGTCTCCTCAATTCTTTTAAATATGCATTTTCTATGACCATAAACGGATAGAAAGTATATTTACTGCCTGTTCACGAAGGCGGTAATAGTGTCTGGGCGACATATCCAGACGATACAGAATGTCAGACAAACGTAATTTCTCAGGGCTTATGTAGGTCTGATAGATTAAATCATACAGTTTTTGACCATTGTCCGGTTTTTTCTTAAGAACTGACAGCGCCTCATTTACGCGATCAATCATTAATCTTGATTTCTGCACGCTCATCATTCTATTTTCAAGCTTACGGTTCTCCATACCCATTTCTGCATCAAATCTGTCCAAAAGCTCATCTAAGCCTTCAAATGGCTGCTCAAGTTCCTCGGCAAGCGTGTCAGGAAAGCATTCGAGCACCCAAGCAATAGTTCTGTAATTCTTTAAAAGCAACAGTGTGTTATGATATTTCTTCTCCTGTCCTACATTTTTCATTTTTTCCCCATCAATGTTTTTATCGCTTATTATACCCCTTTGAGCAAGCATTTTCATAATCCGTTCTGAATTTGCTATTGTTTGCTCGTTTACCTCCAAATTATTCATTTTTTTATTCTGTTTACTCATAGGTAAAAAACTCCTTTGCTATTTCTGTTAAATCCGCTGGTACGCACGGTCCACGGATATCGTTGTTTTCTGTCGTTGCCATAATACAATAACTATTACTGCAGTCATATATATTCTTACAATTCCAACACAGAGAAATATACGCGCGTATTATATGGTCCGATTTTGCAACGCGATTTTCATCGGTAGTTGTCTAAAATTTATCAACCACTCTCCGGCTGTACCATGCAATAAGCCTGTTGATATATTGATGGTCTGTCTCTCTCTTTGTTGTATTTACCGCATAAGCTCTTATCGCATCAAGAATACGCATAATTTGCTCTTGTGAAGGCGTTACACACTCTGTATCACACGGATACAATTTATTAAACACAAGGCATCCATACGAACCCGGCAAGCGGTATAGATCGAATATATCATTGTATTTCCTAAAAAATCTCCATACCTTTGTCTTTTCCCAGCCCCAGCGTTTGCCGAGTGTTTCCAAAGTCAGTACAGCACCGTATTTGCCAAGCTGGACTGTCGGCGCAAAAAAAGAAAACGCATTGTTTCTGTCCCTTGATACCGAGTGACACCAAAGGTCAAGCCATGCGTCTGCTTCTTCCAATATGTAATTATGTTCTATGAGTCTTTCTGTTATACTGCGCGGCATACATAAAAATCCGTATCCGTCTGTCGTATAAACTGTTCCATTCGTACATTCCTCACCAGAGCATCGGATAACCCAATCGGTAATCTGATATGTAAGCTTTTTTGTCTTTACATCAAGAGTGTACCTAATATATCCGAGTTCTGATAGTGCATCAAGCGTTTCAAGGGCTTTCCTACGGCTTCACACTCCCAAAATGCTCTTACCCCCAACAATTCCTCCAGACCACATACCGGCTATCACTTCATTCTTGTAACCACAATAGGTCGCGTGCCCTTTGCGAAATGCCGCACGCGATGCCAGTTTTGCCCACATTCCCAATATACCCTTACCCTCGGGTAAATGTGAGCGCATTAACTTTACCCAACCGTATCTCATTAGACATTTCATTTGAACACCTCCCTGCTCTAAACAAAAAATAAGTCCATATAATTTAAATACAGACTTATTTTCATATCAAATATTCAATTTTTACACTATGGTTTCTTTTTTTCTTCAAATCCTGTAAAACCTCTGTAAAATGCAAATTACAATCCTCTTTTCCTTTGGTTTTACCTTGCTTTCGGAGTTTATGTTTGTATGTTGCCTGTACATACAAATAATATATTCATAAATTTCGTATCTCCTTTCGTATTTTGTGTGATTCATATTTCGCCACCACTCCGTCACTTCGTGATACCTCCCATAAAGGAGAGACTTTTAGTTGTAAATCCACAAAATCGTTCACAGTGTGGCTTTGCAGCTTTGGTGCTGTACTTACTGTACCGTCCAAGCAAAAAGTGGTGCTGTGGGCGATTTTTCGGTTTTAGACGTGTATTACTCTCTGTGCCGCCGCTTTATACAATCTGTTTTTCACTGCAAGTCCGTAGCCGTCTTTTTCGGAAAATTCGGCAAATACCACTTCAACGCCAAGTTCATCAAATTCCCGCAATGCCGCAAACAAGTTTTTTGCATACTCTTTATTTGTACTTCCTGCCGAAAGCATCACTGCTTTATCATACACTGCACCGTACATTGTAAGCACTCCCGTTACTTTCCCCTCGGTCTGTTCAAGAAGTTCCTTTATCTTACTCTGCACTGCGTCTTTTTCACCCTCAACAACGGTTACTTCCGCATTAGGCGCATAATGTTTATACTTCATACCCGGACATTTCGGCACTTCATCCGCCGCAATGGAATGTAATATGTTTTTATCTATTTCAACGTCAAGACCTATGCCTTTCAAATCGTCATACGTCACGCCGCCCGGTCTTAATATAACCGGCTTTTCACCTGTAAAATCAACGATTGTCGACTCCACACCCACATTACATTCGCCACCGTCAATTATAGCGTCAATTCTTCCCGTCATATCCTTTACAACGTGCTTTGCCTTTGTCGGACTCGGTTTTCCTGAAAGATTTGCACTCGGTGCGGCAATCGGAACACCTGCCGCTTTTATAAGTTTCTGTGCCGTTTCATGTAACGGAAAACGTATTGCAACAGTATTAAGTCCTGCCGTAACATCATTGGGTACAACCGATTTTTTCTTTAAAATAATTGTCACGGGTCCCGGCATAAAATTATCTATAACTTTCTTTGCACTTTCCGGTATTTCCTCCGCAATATCCTTTATCTGCCCTTTATCGCATATATGCACTATAAGCGGATTATCGGACGGTCTGCCCTTTGCGGCATAAATTTTCTTAGCCGCGTCCGAATCAAAAGCTGACGCACCCAAACCGTAAACTGTTTCAGTTGGAAATGCGACCAGTCCGCCGTTTCTCAATATTTCGCCTGCCTCGGCAATTTCGTTATCATCTGTATGAAATAATTTCGTATCCATTATTTTCTTAACCTCTGTCAATCTTGATATTCTTCAAGCATTGTATGCTTTAAATTCCACAATTTCTCCGACAAATCAACGTAATAAGTATGAGGATTTTCAAATCTCTTAACCTCTTCCCAAAGTCCGTCAATCTCCATTTTACAATATTCGCGAAGTACATTAAGGTCGGGACATTCATACACGCACTTACCCTTTTCAAATATCGGTTTTAACAATTCTCGTGAATAAAAGTCCGTAACAGTTTTCTTCTTCCACGTATGTTCGGGATCAAATATTGTGTACGGTTTGTTGTTATCGATAGTTTCACCGTGCATTGTAATAACGTCCGCAATCGCACGACTGTCACTCTTTGAATATAATCTATGCACCTGTTTAAATCCCGGTGTTGTAATCTTTGCAACATTTTCACTAATCTTAATCTTCGGAATAATATTTCCGTCATTATCTTCAACCGCCACAAGTTTATACACACCGCCGAATACAGGCTCTGACTTAGATGTTATAAGTCTTTCACCCACACCAAACATATCAATCTTAGCACCCTGCAAAAGCATATCACGAATTATATACTCGTCAAGTGAATTTGACGCAACTATCTGACAATCCGGATAACCTGCGTCGTCAAGCATTTTACGGCACTTTTTAGACAAATACGTTATATCGCCCGAATCAATTCTTACACCCTTAGGTCTTGCTCCCATGGGTTTTAATACTTCATCAAAAACCTTAATTGCGTTCGGTATACCCGATTTCAGCACATTATAAGTATCAACAAGCAAAGTACAGCCTGTCGGATAATTCTTCGCATACGCATAAAACGCCTCATATTCACTGTCAAAAAGCTGTACCCAACTATGTGCCATTGTTCCAAGTGCCGGCACTCCGTAAAGTTCATCGGAAATAGTACAAGCCGTACCTGCAACACCGCCTATATACGCGGCTCTTGCACCGATAGTTGCGGCACTGTAACCCTGAGCGCGTCTTGAGCCGAACTCCATAACAGCTCTGCCCTGTGCAGCTCTTACAATTCTGTTTGCCTTAGTCGCAATAAGGCTCTGGTGGTTTATCGTAAGCAAAATCATCGTTTCGACAAACTGCGCCTGTATTACAGGACCTCTTACCGTAATAATCGGCTCGCCCGGAAATATCGGTGTACCGTCAGGCACTGCCCATACGTCACATTCAAACTTAAAATTCTCCAAATATTTAAGAAATTCCTCTTTAAAAATTCCTTTACTCCGAAGATATTCAATATCTTCCGCTGTAAAGTTAATCTCTTTTATATATTCAATAATCTGCTCAACGCCCGCCATTATGGCAAAACCGCCGTCTTCGGGAACTCGTCTGAAAAACATATCGAAATATGCAATTTTATCCTTATATCCCTCGGCAAAAAAGCCATTCATCATTGTAAACTCATAAAAATCCGTGAGCATTGTCAAATTCATTTCATTTTTCATATATGTTACCTCTGTATTTACTCTGCTTTTATTCTTACTGCCGCACGCACTCCATCTATATTATCTACGTTTGTATGAAGAATAAACCCGTCATTCTTCATATATCTCTGCATTTTGTCATTATAGCCGTATGGGCATAAAATCCAATACGAACCGCGTACATCTATCGTTTTCATCATATCAAGTGTCGGAATATAAACCATATCATCAACGTAATACTTATACGCACTTTCCGAAAGGTCTGCAACCTCACTTCTTGTAGCACTCCAATAATGAGTATGATCACCGCTCACCGCAAGTCCTCTGTCGTTATAAGTAAGCATAACTTCGTTTTCCTTCGGCTCAATTCTTGCAAGTTCGTCCATTGTGAACTCGCTTATAAAGTCGGAATTAAGCCACTGTCTTAAATCGCTTGTTTCCCACATATTATTTTCGTCATCAAAAATTCTTTCGGTAACGCAATCCTTGGTAACAATAACCTTACTGCCGTCATCATATTCCTGCATTACTTCCCACTTAAGCGGCTGACCGTTATATGTTCCGAATTCAATAGTTTCCTTAGGCGGCTCAATCTGCAATACTCCTACCGCAACGGCAAGTGCCGCTATCGATGCAATCCTGTTACGCAGCTGCATATTTACTATTCCTAAAATAATTACCGCAAAAAGCACGTCCATACAATTTGCAAAAAGGAACATATGTTTCATAATATCCGCCTCACCGTTTCCGACAATCGGAAGACACATATTAATCCACAATCCGACTATAAGCACATACATTGCCATAATCATATACAACCTTTTTTCATCGGTTTCTTTATGATTTTTAACAAGATATATGTGTACAAATATAACATACAATGTCATTATAATCGCCATTGCAAACACGATATACGGATTATACAAAAACTTTGTCGCCACTCGCAGATTGCTCCACAGGCTGAAACGGTTTGAATACTGCATTAGCACCGTTTCTGAATTACCCGAATTAAGCGGTCTTAAGCATGACGCGTTTTCTATCGAAAAAGCGATTTTCTTTACGAACCTTACAGGGTGTCTTAAATAGAAAAACACAACATTCGCTTTTGATATTCTGTCGTAAAAATCGTGCTGAAATTCGTCTGTTGTTATATCAATCGGATATTCACCGTCATCCATATAAGCATGAGTATTAACAAGCGGTAAATACTTTTCGTCAATACCGAGCTGTTTTAAATCCTTTTCGGGCGTTTCACTTTCCTTGACCGCACCGAAAAATACCGACTGATACGTTGTATCATAGTGCATCCATGACGGAATACTCATATACAAATTCGTTATACAAACCGCCGCCAAAATAACGCATATAAGCACGCCTATTCTGTAAAACTTGCCCTTACGCAAATACGCAAAAGAAAGTGCAAGCACCGAAACTATAACCGAATACGGCACATTCGCAAGTTTTGAACCTGCGAAAAAGTACAGTGCCACAAAAAAGCAAGCTATTTTCGGTATAGTCGGTCGTTTGTATATCAAAAGCCCCAACGCAATAAGTATCATGAGCGACACATATTGCAACGGTTCTCCGTACAGAGAATTGAAGTACAGCAAATACCCCGCGTCACAAAATATAAATATAAATATCAGAAATACAGCTATCTGCATTTTCCTCGGTTCATCCGCAAAAAACGTAAATATTCCCCATGCCGCCGTTGACAGCATAAGTATGTATATAAATGCCAAATACGCAATATTGTATGTTGTTTCATCACGCGAAGTTATTTTGTTTGCGACAAAGTTCATAACCTTAGACGCTTTTATGATTATAAACTGCGGTGATGAATATATATCTTCTTCGCTGTTAGACTCACAAAGATACGTTATCTTGTCCCAAAATCCCGCACCCTCGACTTTCATCTTATAATCCTGTTTGAACAGATAATAATAATTGCTGTCGTTTTCATATTCCATATTATTTACAAGCAGTACTCTTCTGAAATCACCGTTATCGGAAAGTCCGATATTATCACCCATATAAAGTACAGAAAAAGAAAGTATAAAAACTATAATCGCACCAATAAGCGGAAATATTCTCTTGTTGTTTTTCAATAATTCCATCTGAATCTCCTTATTTGCTTTTATAGCAAAATAGGCGGAAAATACCCTTTCCGCCTACAAAATTCTATTAAAATGAATGAGTGTTCTTTCTGCTGTAGCCGCCTGAACGCTTTGAATCGTTATTACGTCTTAATGTCTGCATTTTTTCATCACTGTCCTGTTTGAACTTTGAAAGTTTATCTTCAAACGACAAACTGTCCGATGATGACGCACTCCAATCTATATCAGCAGGACGTATAGGACCTTTGTTCTCTTGTCTGTGTCTTGGGGCTCTTTCCTTTTTTTCTTCTGCCTGTTTCATTGAAAGACTGATTTTTCCCGACTCATCAATTTTGATGACCTTTACTTTTACATTATCGCCTTTCTTTACGCAGTCATTTATATCCTTAACATATCTTGAAGAAAGTTCGGATATGTGAACAAGACCGGACTGTTTATTTCCGATATCCACGAATGCACCGAACGGCATTACACTTACAACCTTGCCCTCTAATATACTACCTACTGAAACCATATTATTTTGTTTTTCCTCTCTGTTTATTGTTGTTCACCCGATACGTCCACAAAAACCTTAGCGTTGCTCTTGATTAAACCAAGTTTTTCGCTCGCCATTTTTTCTATGTACTCATCGGTATTAACTTTGCCTTTTAATTCTTCAATTTCCTTCTGACGTTCCTGTTCGTATTCGATTTGGTTTGTCAGCTTTGCAACTTCCGCTTTACTTGCATTTATCTGCGGAATTTGCATAAGACCTTTAAATATCATTCCGCCTACCAAAAATACAAGTAATGCTATTTTTAGTCCCTTTTGATGTTCCTTTACAAAATTTATTATTAAGTTTTTGTATTCATTCATCATGGGTATCATGACCTTTCCGTCGTTTATTTTTTATAACTCCAATTATAGGCACTATTAAAATTTTATACAAAAACTTCGGCGGTGTCAAGAGTATTTTGAAAATAAACTTAGCAAATTTCAAAATATTTTCAAATATAAACAAAAAAAGCTTTAAAATCCATTTACTAAACAGCAAAAAGTAGAAAACAGCGCCTAAAATTATCCCAAGCGGTTCGTAAAATCTAAATATTCCGCTGTTGAAATTCCACGCCGCCGCACTTATGACAAATGCCGCAAATATCCAAAACAATATATCGCTTGCAGAAACTATTACCGCAGACGGATTTAAAATCATTCGCATTGCCCTGAGCATATCAAACACAACCGCCAACGCACCGCCGCATATAATCATTGCAAGAAATACATATACTTCTCGGCTTATCATTTGAACAGACCTGCAAAAAATCCGTCCTTGCCTTTGTTTACATACTGTATCAAATGTATCTCACCTTTAACGTCCAACATTCCCGTATCGGTATTAAGCTGATTTATACTTAGATTTTTACCTTTTATACAAAGTCCGCCCATACTCGTTTTCAGCATAACCTGACTGTCCGAAAATTCAGAAACGTCATTTACTCCGGAAAGCGACATTTCAGACCTGTTCACAAGCGATATTGAATGTTTCTTTTCCGCAAAGCTTTCGGAAAAGCTTTTTTCGATTTTTGACATTTGAGCCATTTAAACCGCCTCCATATATTTAATCTGATTTTAGTTTCTGAATAAATATATGTCCCTCGTTTTTAATTTATGACAACGGCTTGTAAAGTGATGACGCGTCATTTTTCAAAACGTGTTCGGCTATCGCCATAACCTGTACTTTTATAATTCTTTCGCCCATTTTGATTTCGATAATATCATTTTCCTTGACATCATATGATGCCTTTACCACTCTGCCGTTTACGGTTATTCTGCCTTGGTCGCAAGCCTCATTTGCAACCGAACGTCTTTTTATAAGTCGTGTAACCTTTAAATATTTATCTATTCTCATATATTATTCTCCCTTTTTTATTAAATTCAGAAAATTCTAATTACCTTTTGAAAAACAAAACAGGAGTACCGCATATGCGACACCCCTGTAATAAAATCATAAAACCGCTTAAATTAGTTGTTTACAACGTCCTTAAGAGCCTTACCTGCCTTGAATGCAGGAACCTTTGATGCAGCGATTTGAATAGCTTCGCCTGTACGAGGGTTCTTACCTGTTCTTGCTTCTCTGTTTCTTACTTCAAATGTACCAAAACCAACAAGTTGTACTTTATCACCTGCACATAGAGCGTCTGTAATAGCTGCTGTTACAGCTGCAACTGCCTTTTCAGCGTCCTTCTTTGATAATTCAGCCTTTTGAGCTACTGCTGCTACAAGTTCTGTTTTGTTCATGATTTTTCCTCCTAAAATTTTCAAAAGTTTCATTCAGCCGTTTTTTCATAATTTTGTTAATCGGCTGTTCATTAATTAATTCTATTACATTTTTTCAGTTCTGTCAATAGCTTTGCACCATTTTAAGCCAATTTCACCTATTTTTTTTCGCAGATTTATGCCTTTTTTACAAATTCCCATAATTCATCAAGCTCTTTTGCCGAAAGTTCTGCCATATCCTTACCGTCCGAAACTGCTTTTTCTTCCATTTCCTTGAAGCGATTTACGAATTTATCAGATGCTTTTGTAAGTGCAATTTCAGGTGTAACCTTCAAATGACGTCCCAAATTCACCACCGCAAACAACAAATCGCCGTATTCTTCTTCGATTTCATCAGCATTACCGCTTTTAACCGCCTCTTTAACTTCCGCCGTTTCTTCCGCAATCTTATCATATATCGGTTCTGTTTCTTCCCAATCAAAACCTACACTGCCGGCTTTTTTCTGTATTTTTTCACTTCTCATAAGTGCCGGAAGATAGTGCGGTACGTCCTCAAGCATCGCCGTATATGAATCAAGATTTTTCTCTTTCTTCTTGTTCTTCTCCCACTGTCCAAGTGCTTCTTCTGCCGATACCGCATTATCCTTGCCGAAAACGTGAGTATGACGTGTAATAAGCTTTGTACAGATTTCGTTTACCACATCATCAAAGTCAAATGCCCCTCTTTCTTCCGCAATTCTTGCGTGGAACACAACCTGCAAAAGCACATCACCGAGTTCATTTGCGAATGCGTGGTCATCACCGCTGTCAAGCGCATCAATCGCCTCGTAACATTCCTCTATCATACTTTTCTTTATGCTCTGATGTGTCTGTACCTTATCCCACGGACAACCGTTTTCGCCCCTTAGCTGTACCATTATATCGCGTAAATCATCAATAGAATATTTTTTCATAAGTAACAAATCCCTTTCATATTTTCTTCAATCTCTTGTATTATATCACCCCGCATTATTTTTTACAAGTCTATCCTTTAAGTATTTTTCGTACTTCTTTAACCGATATTGCATTTGTAAGAAACAGCATAAGCACATACGCACTCATACCGATACCGCACATTACGGCAAGATATACGAATCCGTCCCCCAATATCGCCGAAATATAGTTCGATGAAATGTACATAACACCGAACATAAGCACCGTCGCTATTGCGGGCTTTATAATTATTGCCGTAATATTCAATTTTAAACTCAAACATTTACGAATTGCAATTAAATTTAATATCATTACAAGAATATATGCTGCATTTGAGCTTATCGCAGAACCGTATATATTAATTTCGGGCATAGCTATAAGATACCAACTCATTGAAAGCTTTACCGCACTTCCGCAGAGTGCCGTAAAAAACGGCAACATTATTTTTCCCGCCGATTGCAATATCGCAGATGTTATTTGCGTTACGCACATCATAACAACGCACGGTGCTATCGCCGTAAGCATAGCGGACGATGAACTGTTATGAAATAATACAGTAAGTATTTCATTACTCATCAAGTACATTATAACCGCACAAGGCATTGAAAGCATAACCGCAAGACGTATTCCTATATCGGTCGCGGTTTGTGCTTTTTTTGTGTTGTTTACGGCTATCGCTCCGGCTATTACAGGGAGTATGCTTACACCCAATGTTGCAAGTATTCCAACAGGCAGATGAAAAACGGTAAGTGCGTAACCGGTGTACGCACCGTACAAAAATCTTGCCTCATCACTTGAAAAACCGCCGTCAAGCAGTCTTGACCGCACAAGCGTTGTATCTGCCACATTTATTGCATTCGCCACCACCGACGCACATAAAAGCGGCAATGCGATTGACATAAGCTCTTTTAATATTTCCGCAGTATCGCTCTTTTCGGACTTTACATACTTTTTATCTCTGCCGTAAAAATACATAATCATAAGTATCGCCGTTGCGATAATCTCACCTGCCGTTACACCCATTATTGCACCGCCGGCTGTTTTTTCAACGCCGTAATTCAAAAAAAGTACAGCTAAATAATATCCCGACGCAAGTTTAACAATCGCTTCTGTTACTTGTGAAAGTGCGGTCGGTATCATATTTGAAACACCTTGATAATAACTTTTATATGCCGTACCGAGTGCAACGAAAAATATTGACGGTGCAATCATTTGTATTGCATATATCGCCTTTTCTTCTTTCATTGCAAGTGCAAAAAACGGTGAGCCGAAATAAAGCGCAACACTTCCGACAATGCCTATACACACAAGCAATATTGTTGAAATTTTCACTATTCTGTGAGTTTTACTGTATTCTCCTCTTGAATTTGATTCCGCAACCATTTTCGATATTGCAAACGGCAAACCTGAAATGATAAACGATAAAAACATTATGTAAACCTCAAATGCGATATTAAACACTGCCATTCCGTCCTCGTTAAGTATATATGTAAGAGGTATCTTAAATACCGCACCGAGTATTTTTGATATTGCATTTGCTATCATAAGTATTACCGCACCGGTAAGAAAACTCTGCTTTTTCATAACTCCCTCCACGCATTTTAACTTGTCTTTATATCCTATTTATGATATAATTATTTTATAACTAAATTAAGATGTTCCTTGTTTTGTTATCAGGAATATACGGAGGATAAGAAATGGTAATTCAGAAAATAAAAAAAGCCATCGGACAAATTAAAGTTCCCGGCGATAAATCAATCTCACACCGTGCCGTTATGCTTGGCTCGCTTGCAAACGGTGTAACCGAAATAAGCGGTTTTCTAAAGGGTGCGGACTGTCTTTCAACTATTGACTGTTTCAGAAAAATGGGAATTGATATAGATATAAAC
>ERZ773228.3916-NODE-3916-length-11742-cov-16.219303_pt1 | contig 11742 bp, 8 predicted proteins | sample MGYA00580524_ERZ773228 | MGnify/ENA primary metagenome ERZ773228 (study PRJEB29015, sample SAMEA2737768) | human gut metagenome | biome: human gut; feature: human-associated habitat; material: faeces | place: China | collected 2012 ...
CCAGCTACGGCCGCGGCCCCGGCGGCGAGATCTGGAAGCTGGAGGACTGCATCTATGAGCTCATCAGCCAGTGCGAGGAAGTGCTGAGCGATACGCCTCTCTTCTTTGCGGTCAACAGCTATACCACCGGCCTGTCCCCCGCGGTCATGGAGTATATGCTCAAGACCACGCTGGTGTCCCGCTTTGGCGGCAAGACCAGCTGTGATGAGATCGGCCTGCCCGTTTCCGCCACCGGCGGCGTTGTGCCCTGCGGCGCAACGGCCATTTGGGAAGAATGAACTCCCTCAGTCACGGCTGTCGCCGTGCCAGCTCCCTCGGGGAGGGAGCCTTTGGCATGGCGGGAACGTTGACCGTTTGCCGGAAAACTTCTCGGTTGCGCCAGAGGCCCCATCTCAGAGGGGGCTGTCTGCGAAGCAGACTGGGGGAGTGTCCTGACGGCAGCCATTCTGAAAAAATGAAGAAGAACCAAGAATGGGGTACAGCCCTTTTGAGAAGGGCGCACCACCGGAAAGAGAAAACCTATGGAAGAAACGATTTTAACTGCGAAAGATCTGAAGTTCCGCTATGACCCGGAACAGCCGGACTACGCCCTGAACGGCGTGTCGGCTGAGGTGAAGCGGGGCGAATTTGTGGCAGTGCTGGGGGCCAACGGCTGTGGAAAATCCACGCTGGCCAAGCACTTCAACGCCATCCTCCTGCCGGAGAGCGGCACTGTGCTGGTGGAGGGGATGGACACCAAAGACGAGGACAAGATCTACGATATCCGCCAGACCGTGGGCATGGTGTTCCAGAGCCCGGACAACCAGATCGTTGCCACCGTGGTGGAGGAAGATGTCGCCTTTGCGCTGGAAAATCTGGGCGTGCCGCCGGAGGAGATGCGCCGCCGCGTGGATGAAGCGATGAAGATGGCGGGCATCTATGAATACCGGGAGCGTGCGCCCCACAACCTGTCCGGCGGCCAGAAGCAGCGTGTTGCCATTGCGGGCGTGGTCGCCATGCGGCCCGACTGCCTGATCCTGGACGAAGCCACCGCCATGCTTGACCCCCGGGGCCGGGAGCAGGTGATGCAGACCATCCACCATCTGAACAAGAACATGGGCATCACGGTGGTGTCCATCACCCACTATATGGAAGAAGCTGCTCAGGCCGACCGCGTGCTGGTGATGAGCAAGGGCAATGTGGTCATGGAGGGCACCCCGAAAGAGGTGTTCAGCCAGACCGAAAAGGTGCGCGCCCTGCGGCTGGATGTGCCGCAGGCTGCCGAGCTGCGGGATGAGCTGGTCAAGGTCGGCATCCCCATGCCCGAGGGCATCATCGACACCGGCGCGTGCGCACAGGCTCTGTATGAGCTTTTGAAGTAAGGGAGGGGACGGAAGATGGGAAGCATTATCAAAGTAGATCACCTGAGTTATGTCTATAACCCGGGAATGCCCAATGCCGTCACCGCGCTGGATGACGTGAGCTTTGAGGTGGAAGAGGGAGACTTTGTGGGCATCATCGGTGCCACCGGCTCCGGCAAGAGTACTCTCATCACCCACATGAACGGCCTGAACAAGCCCACCAGCGGTCACATCATCATCGATGGCCGCGACCTGTGGGCAGAGCCGGAAAAGATCCGGGAATTCCGTTTCCTCACCGGTCTGGTGTTCCAGTACCCGGAGTACCAGCTGTTTGAGGAGACTTGCTATAAGGATATCGCTTTTGGCCCCAGAAACATGGGGCTGGACGAGACCGAGATCGACAGACGGGTGCATGAAGCAGCGGACTTTGTCGGCCTGGATGAGGCGCTGCTGCAGCGCAGCCCCTTTGAGCTGTCCGGCGGCCAGAAGCGCCGGGTGGCCGTGGCGGGTGTGATGGCCATGAAGCCCCGCATTCTGGTGCTGGATGAGCCTGCCGCCGGGCTGGACCCCGAGGGCCGGGACGAGATCCTGTCTGAGGTCAAGGAGTACCACAAAAAGACCGGCACCACCGTGCTGCTGGTCTCCCACAGCATGGAGGATATTGCCAAATATGCCGACCGTGTGCTGGTGATGAGCAACAAGAAGATCGCCATGTATGACACCGTGGAGAACGTGTTTGCCCGTGCGCCCGAGCTGCTGGCGCTGGGCCTGAGCGTGCCGCAGGTCACAAAGATCTTCCTCAAGCTGCGGGAGATGGGGGTGGATGTCCCGGCGGACGTTTACACTGTGCCCTATGCCGTCAAGATGATTTTGGAAGCCAAGAAGCGCCGGGACGCAGGCGAAAGCCTTGTGCTGCCCCGTGTGGATGCAAAGAAGGGGGGCGCTGCCACATGCTGAGAGATATCACCATCGGCCAGCACTTCCCGGGCGACAGCCTTGTGCATAAGTTCGACCCCCGCATGAAGCTGGTGCTGACCATCGTCTACATCATCCTGTTGTTTGCCGCGTCCAACCCGCTGGGCCTGACGCTGTCCCTTGTGTTCCTTGTGGCCATGTACGGCGTGGCAAAGATCCCCTTCAAGCTCATCACCAAGAGCCTGAAGCCCATTTTGCCCATCATCCTCTTTACCGCGGTGCTCAACCTCTTCTTTGTTTCGGGCGAGGGCGAGCCGCTGGTGCATTTCTGGGTGCTGAACATCTACGCCGAGGGCCTGCGCTATGCCATCCTGATGGCGGTGCGCGTGATGGCACTGATCGCGGGCACCAGCCTGCTGACCTATACCACCAGCCCTATCGTGCTGACGGATGCCATTGAGCAGCTGCTCAAGCCTTTGGGCAGGCTGCACTTTCCGGTGCATGAGCTGGCTATGATGATGAGCATTGCCCTGCGCTTTATCCCGACCCTGATCGAAGAGACCGACAAGATCATGAACGCCCAGAAAGCCCGCGGTGCCATGCTGGACAACGGCTCCATGATGGAGCGCGTCAAGGCGCTGGTGCCGGTGCTCATCCCGCTGTTCATCTCGGCCTTCCGCCGCGCCGATGAGCTGGCCATGGCCATGGAGTGCCGCTGCTACCGCGGCGGTGATGGCCGCACCCGCCTGAAGGTGTTGCGCTGCACCCGGCAGGATTATATCGATCTGGCGGTGTGCATCGTCTGCTTTATGGTGATCCTGAGCTCGAGACTGGTGTTCCCGAATTTTTAAAAACTCCCCCAGTCGCCTGCGGCGACAGCCCCCTCGAGGAGGGGGCCTTATAGCCTCCCTCTTTGAGGGAGGTGGCACGGCAAAGCCGTGACGGAAGGAGTTCCATGCAGAACTATCTACTGACCCTTGCCTATGATGGCACCAACTACTGCGGTTTTCAGGTGCAGCCCAACGGGCGGAGCGTGGCCCAGACCTTTCAGGATGGGCTGGAAGCGGTGCTCCACAGCCGCCCCGATATCAAGGGGTGCAGCCGCACCGATGCCGGGGTCCACGCGCTGGGCTTTGCGCTGAACTTCCACGCGGAGACCCGCATCCCCCCCGAAAAGCTGCCGTTGGCCATCAACCAGCACCTGCCCCCGGATATCCGGGTGCTGTGCGCCCGGGTGGTGCCGGAGGAGTTCCACGCCCGCTATGCCGCCCATACCAAGACCTACCTGTACCGCATCCACAACCACCCCATCGATTCGCCTTTTGATGAAAAATATTACACCCGGGTGCCCCGGCGGCTGGATGTGGATGCCATGCAGAGGGCGGCGGAACAGTTTGTGGGAAAGCACGATTTTCTGGCCCTGTGCGCGGCGGGTTCCTCTGCTGCTGTCCACGGAGATACCGTGCGCACCATCACTGACTGCCATGTGACCCGGAAGGGCGATGAGGTGGACATTGAGGTGACAGCGGACGGCTATCTCTATAACATGGTGCGCATTCTGGCAGGCACCCTGTGTGAGGTGGGCGCGGGCCGGATGCAGCCCGATGCCATCCCCGGCATCCTTGCCAGCCGGGACCGCAGCCAGGCCGGGCCGACGCTGCCCGCGAAGGGGCTATTTTTGAAGAAGGTGGACTACGACCTATGAGAAAAAATCGCAACCGTCCGGAGAGTGACGAGCCGCTTTCGGAAGGGCGGGTCGAATATCTGGAAGCTGCCCGCCAGCGTGTGCGGAACCGGCGCATCCGCCGCACGGCGGTGCTGCTGGTGCTGCTGACGGCGGTGGTGCTGTTTGCCACCGGCATCGCGGGCAGCTCGGTGGCGGCCCTGAAGGACCTGACCGATACGGCCCGCATTGCCCTGCTGCCCGGCTCCGGCTGGCCCCAGCAGACCGGTGTGGCCGAGCTGGAACAGATGGCCCCCCTGACCGGCAGCTTTGTGGAGCTGGGGGACGAGGGCTGTGTGGTCTGGTCGCGCACCGGCAAAAAGCTGAACAGCATCCAGAGCGGCTATGCCCGCCCGGCGCTGGCCGCGGGCAAGACCCGCTTTGTCCTCTACAACCGCTCCGGAAACGAGCTGCGGGTGGAGAGCCGCACCCAGAACCTTTACACCAAGCAGCTGGAAAACAGCATTTTCCTCTGCGCCATGTCGGACAACGGCACGCTGGCTGTGGTCACGGAGGACCAGACCAGCATGGCAAAGCTGCTGGTATACAGCCCCTCCATGGAGCAGCAGCTCAGCTGGAGCATGACCTCCAACGACGGCACCCCCCTGCGGATGGCCTTTTCCCCCGACAGCCGGAAGCTGGCGGCGGCAGCCGTCACCGTCAGCGGGGGACAGGTAATGACCAACCTCTACCTCATCAATCTGGCATCGGGCGATCCCGTCAGTCTGGTGAATCAGGGCGGTGTGCCCCAGTGGCTGGGGTGGACCTCTGCTTCCACGATCCTGGCTGTCTACGATACCAGGGCCGTGCTCTACAATGCGGGCGGCGGCGAGCGTGCGGTCTATGATTTTGCGGGCACGGAGCTGAAGGATGTTTCTGTGGACGCGGCAGGCAATGTGGCCCTGCTGCTGGCATCGGGGCAGGTCTCTCAGGCTGTGACGCTGGACAAAAACCTGAACGTCCAGTTCAGCGCCGCTGTCTCGGCGGCAAATTCCATTGTCCGGGCGGGGAACCTGTTCTATCTGCTGGCCGATAACGCCGTGGAGTGCTTTGATGCGTCCGGCACCCAGCAGTGGAGCCAGAACCTTGACACCAGCCCGCAGGCATTGCTGGCCAACAGCAGGGATCTGCTGCTGTTCAGCGGCAACACGGTGCAGAAGTTGGAAATTCCTGCGCAGGGAAGCTGATTCTTTGTTCAACCTCTCAGGCTCGCATTCGCTCGCCAGCTCCCCTAGTAGGGGAGCCCTTGGCATAATGGGTAAGTTTTATTAGCACTCTTGCACAGAAAGTAACAAGGAAACCATTCTATGTTCAAGAATCCGTCATTTATTTTTGATATCCTATGTACGGTGGTCTGGCTGGTGCTGGCCGTCCGGTATGCCCGCAAAGGCTTTCTGGCCTCGGTGGTGCAGCTGACGGGCAGCCTCATCAGCCTGTTCGGTGCCAGAGCCTTTTCAGGCTGGGCAGCCGGGCAGGTGTTCGAGCGCTTCCTCGCCGGAAGCTTCCGGGACCAGATCGCTGCCAATATCGCCGCCGGGGGAGCCGTCAGTCTGGATGGCATTGCCCAGCGGTACGCGGGCTTTCTGCCCGAGGCATTCCGGGCATCCATCGTGAATGCCTGCGAGCGCTCCATCTCTGCCGTCCTCAATGACAATGCCGTTGTGCTGGCGGATACCATCGTCCAGAAGGTGCTGGCTCCGCTGCTGACCCCGGTGATCTCGCTGGTGCTGTTCTTTGTGGCGTTTGCCCTGCTGCGGATGCTGGTCAGCCTGCTGGTCACAGTGCTGGGGCTGGTGAACAAACTGCCCGTGATCGGTGCGGTGAACCACTGGCTGGGCTGGGGCGTGGGCGGCATTGCCAGCCTTGTGGACATCTATCTGGTGCTCTGCGTGGTCTGGGCGCTCATTGTGATCACCGGCGGCAACCTCACCATGCTCAACGACACGGTGATGAGCGGCAGCCTTTACTATAAAGTATTCAATGTGTTCAACCCGTTTGTCTGAGCGGGGAGGGAAAAGGAGGAACAATGGTCTGCATTCGATGCCAGAAGCGGCCTGCCATTATCTTTGTCCAGCGGATGGAAAATGGCCAGATGAAAAACGAGGGGTACTGCCTGCACTGTGCCCGGGAGATGCACATCAAACCGGTCGATGATCTGATGAAGCAGTTCGGCATGTCCGACGAGGACATGGATGCCATGGAAGACCGGATGGAAAACATGATGCAGGAGATGGGGGACATGAGCAGCATGAACCCCTTCTCCATGATGATGGGCATGGGTCAGCCGGACCAGAGCGAGGAGGACGGCGACCTTGTGCCCGGCTCCAGCGCCACCTTCCCGCTGGGGGTGAACGGCGGTGCCCAGAACGGCAAAAACGAAAAGAAGGCGGGCAAAAACGACAAAAAGCCGCCCCGCCGCAAGTTTCTGGATACCTACTGCGAGAACCTGACCCGCAAAGCCCGGGAGGGGAAGCTGGATGATATCATCGGCCGCGACCGGGAGATCTACCGCACCATCCAGATCCTGAGCCGCCGCCAGAAGAACAACCCCTGCCTCATTGGTGAGGCGGGCGTTGGCAAGACCGCCATTGCCGAGGGCATTGCTGAGCGCATTGCCAAGGGGCAGGTGCCGGCAGGGCTGCAGGATAAGGAGATCTTCCTGCTCGACCTGACCAGCCTTGTGGCAGGTACCCAGTTCCGCGGCCAGTTCGAGCAGCGGGTCAAGGGCCTGCTGAGCGAGGTCAAGGCCGCGGGCAACGTCATCCTGTTCATTGACGAGATCCACACCATTACCTCTGCTGGTGAGAGCGAGGGTGCCATGAATGCGGGCAACATCCTGAAGCCCGCCCTCTCCCGCGGCGAGATCCAGGTCATCGGTGCCACCACCTTCAACGAGTACCGCAAGTATATCGAGAAGGACCAGGCGCTGGAGCGCCGGTTCCAGCCCGTGCGGGTGGAGGAACCCAGCGTTGCTGATACGCTGGCCGTGATGGGCGGCATCAAGCACTACTACGAGGAGCACCACCATGTGCAGGTGCCTGCCGATGTGCTGAACGCCACCGTGACCCTGAGCGAGCGGTATATCACCGACCGCTATCTGCCCGACAAGGCCATCGACCTGCTGGACGAGGCCTGTGCCTGCTGTAATCTGGCCCACCCGGTCATCTCCGAGTACCTGACCATGCAGAAGGAACTGGAGGCCCTCAAGCAGGAAGAGGCCGACATGGAAAACGCCGATGTGAACGAGCCCATCGATTACGAGCGTGTGGCAGAGCGCAAGACCCGGATGGCACAGCTGGAGCGGGAATTGCCCGCCAAGCAGGCTGCGGCCGGGGAGATCCAGGTGACCATGGACGATGTGGCCAAGGTCATTGAGCTGTGGACGGGCATCCCGGCGGTGAAGATCCGGGAGACCGAGTATGCAAAGCTCGCCAGCCTTGAGACCGAGCTGAAAAAGAAGATCATCGGTCAGGACGATGCCGTGCATCTGGTGGCGCAGGCGGTCAAGCGCAGCCGCGCCGACCTTTCGGGCCGCCGCCGTCCGGCCAGCTTTATCTTTGTGGGCCCCACCGGCGTGGGCAAGACGGAGCTGGTGAAGCAGCTGGCAAACCAGCTCTTTGACGGCCCCGACCCCCTGATCCGGCTGGATATGAGCGAGTATATGGAGAAGTACGCCGTGTCCCGCATGATCGGTTCCCCTCCGGGCTATGTGGGCTACGAGGAGGCGGGTCAGCTGACCGAAAAGGTCCGCCGCCGCCCGTACAGCGTGGTGCTGTTCGATGAGATCGAAAAGGCCCATCCCGATGTGATGAATATCCTGCTGCAGATCCTGGACGAGGGCAAGATCAACGATGCCCAGGGCCGCACCGTGGATTTCTCCAACACCGTCATCTGCATGACCTCCAATGCGGGCAGCAGCGACCAGACCACCGCAAGTCTGGGCTTCAACCGCAGCGAGGAGGAGCGGAACGAGGAGAAGAGCCGCAAGGCGCTGAGCCAGTTCCTCCGCCCGGAGTTCTTGGGCCGTGTGGATGAGGTCATCACCTTCAAGCCGCTGAGCGAGGAGACCCTGCAGGGCATTGCCGCCCTGATGCTGGACGAGTACAAGCCCAGCATGGAGGCCAAGGGCATTGCTTACAACTATACCCCGGCGGCACTGGCAGCGCTGGTGCACAAGAGCCAGGGCGGCAAGTTTGGTGCCCGCGACCTGCGCCGGACCATCCGCAAGGCTGTGGAAGACCCCGCCGCTGAAAAGATCATCGACGGCACCCTTGTTTCCGGCTCCACCCTGACCGTGGATGCTGAGAACGATGAGATCGTGCTGAAATAAGTAAAGATCCCGGAGGGCAGAAACGCCCTCCGGGATCTTTGTTCTTTGAAGGAGGAGAGAAGAATGAACTTGTATCACTACCGATCAGTGGAAAGCGCACGAAAGGAGATCGAGTGCCGTACATTCCGCTATGCGGACCGGAACGAATTGAATGATCCCTTGGAGGGCTATGCTCAGATTTACTGGAAAGGCGATTGTCCGGCGTGGGAGGGACTGTTCCGGAACTATATCTGCAGTGTATACTATGCTGTAGTTGGCATTCAATTGAATGCAAGCGAGGAACTTTTGGCAGAGAGGGCAGTTATTCCGGATATTCACTGCTTTGATGATGTTCCGCTGGGGCAGGGCTGGAAAGAATTATCGGATCGTTTTGTACAGACAGCATTGGTGCAGAAGCTGATAGTAGAGCTAGGAAATACGGAGACCGAAATGAATGCCCACCGCTTGAGGCAAATTTTGCGGCTCTGCCATGAGGATGCAATCAAAATTTGTCTGGACGACATGCACAAACGGAAAACGTTGCCAGAGGAGCAGGGCGGGCCGGTGGTGTCAATCAGCGAAAAGGCCGACTGGGAAAAGATGGGAGGCTTTGGAAATCTTGAAAGTCCGCTGATAAAAATGATGAAGGCTGCTTTTGAGGTTTATGAAGAAACACTGGAAAGCAGTTTTCTGAAACTGGAACAGGAGATCGAGGCAAACGAACCAAATGCCCGGAAGCGGAGGCTCTGGCTGAAGGTGAGGCTGGGATTTCCGGCCCTTTATATTGCTGGTCTGCAGGAACTGCCCTACCCCAGAATGTTTATGATGTGCTTTTCCACCGACGGAACAAACTCGGCCATGTGGGGAAATTATGCGCAAAATCACTGCGGTGTCTGTCTAGTCTACCGTGCCAACGAAGAAAATGGAAAGCAGACTCTTCGTGTAAAAACAGCCGAAAGCTGGAGTTCAAGTAGCGGATATTCCTGCGGTTTTCGGGATGACCCGGTCTACCCAGTTCGTTATACGGACGAGCAGGTAAAGCGCAACTTTTTTGAATCATTGGGACGGCTGACTTTTTCGCAGATTGAATCCTGGATGGTTTCGTCCAAAGGTGAACGAAGCCGGATTCTAGAACTTTACGACAAGGATGCGTGGCGTGTGCAGTATTGGAAAGACCAGCAGGAGAAATATTTGACGAAGCTTCCTGCCTGGAGCCATGAACAGGAATATCGACTGCTTATGAGTGACAGTTTTCATCAGCACACGGAGGCAGAGCGCTATGTGGGATACGACCCAGCAATCCTGGAGGGCGTGATCTTTGGTATCAAGACATCGGAAGCTGATAAGATGCAGATTTTCCGAACCTTGCGAAAATCTATGGAGGAAGCAGGGCGGGACCCGAAGGAACTGGAGGTGTGGCAGGCGGAATATGATGACGAAACGCGGAAGATCAGCCTGAGGAAACGGCATTTTCCCATCTGGTAAAAGAAAACACATTTCCGGACAGAACAAAACCTCCCTGTGCAGAAGAATAGCGCTGCAGGGGAGGCTTTTGTCGTTAATTTCTTAGATAGAGAAGCCGATGACTACTTAACAGACACTGGTTCCTCCGGCTTGTTGGTGGTACGGGCGCTCGTGCGGCCCTCGGGAATGATCTCGCCTGCGGCGGTCAGGCTGATCTTGGCCAGGGTCGGGCCGACCAGCTCGTACACCAGCACCGAGAAGAGCACCACGTTGCGCACCATGTGGCCGTCGGAAAGCTCGGCAGCCTCGGCGGCCATACCCAGTGCCACACCGGCCTGCGGCAGCAGGGTGATGCCCAGATACTTCTGGATCTTCTCACTGCAGCGGGTGGCCTTGCAGCTGACATAGGAACCGGAGATCTTGCCCAGAGAGCGGGAAGCGATATAGACGGCACCAATGAGCAGGGCCATGGGGTTTGCAAGGATGTTCAGGTCCAGCTCCGCGCCGGAGAGCACAAAGAACAGGATGTTCACCGGGCTTACCCAGCGGTCCAGGCGGTCCATCAGCTCATCGGAAGTGGGACAGATGTTGCAGAACACGGTACCGGTCATCATGCAGACCAGCAGCAGCGAGAAGCTGCAGTGGATGGGGCCGACCTTAAAGCTGACCATGGAAAGGCCCACCGTCAGCAGCACAAAGGCCACCGAAAGGCTCATGCGCTTGGAGCGGGAGTGGAAGTAGACCTCCAGCTGGTTGAGTAGCAGACCTGCCAGCGCGCCCAGACCCAGGCTGAGCACGATCTCCACCAGAGGCTCCAGAAGGATGCTGATTGGGTCGATGCGGCCCTGCTCCAGCGCGTTTGCGATGCCGAAAGAGGCTGAGAAGAGCACCAGACCCACGGCATCGTCAATGGCGACCACCATCAGCAGCAGGCGGGTCAGGGGGCCACTGGCCTTGTACTGCTTGACCACCATCAGGGTGGCGGCAGGGGCTGTGGCAGAGGCGATGGCACCCAGTGTGATGGCGGATGCCATTGAGATGACATCCGGCCGGGCAAAGTGCAGGGCAACCAGAGCGATATCCACCAGCACGGTGGTGATAACGGCCTGCAGGATGCCCACAGTGACCGCCTGCCTGCCCATGCTCTCCAGCGCGCTGAGCCGGAACTCGTTGCCGATGACAAAGGCGATGAAGCCAAGTGCCACCTGTGTGATGATGCCGTAGCTTTCGACCTGTGCAAGGCTTCCGAAACCGAAGCCCCAGCTGCTCAGGCCCAGTCGACCCAGAAAGAAGGGTCCCAGCAGAAGTCCTGCCACCAGATAAGAGGTGACGGCCGGCAGGCGGATCGCTTTCGCTGCACGGGATGCCAACAGGCCCGCAATGAGCGAAAGAGACATGCAGATGAGCAATTGCTCCATAAAATAAGATCCTCCTCAGAAATTAAGATACGTTAAAAAGTATATCTTATCTGAGGAGGAAAAGCAACATTTGTTAATTGAATTTAAAAATCTTCTGTGCAATGCGGTAGCCGCCCAGTACGAGCTTGTCGCCCTTGGGGATCTTCAGGTTGGTCACGCCGCCAAAGCCATAGCGGATGGAGCGGTAGACCCCGGCGCTGGTGTGTGCCTTGAGGTAAGCCCACAGCTCGTTTTCCTTCTGCTTGGCGGCGGCGCTGCCGTCCAGCAGAAGGAAGATGTCGCTGATGGCCATCATCATGGAGAGGTAGTGCAGCATATAGCTGCGCAGCTTCTTCTGGCCCTTGAGGGCATCCAGGTCCTGGCAGTCGATCATGTGGCGGGTCACCCGCAGCTGCTGATCCACCCGCTTGACCATCACACTCTCGTTCACGCTCTGGTCGGCCCGGCCGATGAAGTAGCGGTACAGGTCCAGATCCATATAGTACATGCTCTTGACAAAGGGCAGGGGCTGGTAGACAAAGATGTTGTCCACATAGAAGGTGTGCTTGGGCAGCACCATGCCGCAGTCCCGCA
>ERZ773228.3919-NODE-3919-length-11740-cov-3.505691_pt1 | contig 11740 bp, 9 predicted proteins | sample MGYA00580524_ERZ773228 | MGnify/ENA primary metagenome ERZ773228 (study PRJEB29015, sample SAMEA2737768) | human gut metagenome | biome: human gut; feature: human-associated habitat; material: faeces | place: China | collected 2012 ...
GCTGTTGGCGGCATTGGGCAAGAAGTCACGCATGACCGTGCAGGACCTCGAAAAGGAGAGCGGAATGCGCAATATTTTACCTACTTTGCGAGTGTTGCTCGAACGAGAGGCTGTTTTTGTCTCCGAACAGTTGAAGACGAACTACCGTCCGAAGACGGAAATTTATATTCGTTTGACGTTCCAACAAGGCGATGATGCGGCTTTGCGCCATGCGTTTGAATGCGTGAAGCAAGCCAAGAAGCAGGAGATGATGCTACTGTCGTTTCTTGATTTATCTTTGTTTATGCAAAAGGGAAAACTGAGAGAGGTTTCCCGGAAGAGCTTACTCGATCGTTCGGGAGTGTCTTCGGCGGTTTTGGGTGCTATGGTCGAGAAGGGGCTGTTCGAACCGTATAAGAAAGAGATAAGTCGTTTAGAGACAGAGGTTTATACTGTTCAAGAGGCTGCTCCGTTGAGCGATGCCCAACAAGTTGCATATCGGCAAATATCGGATTCATTTAAAGAGCATTCCGTCACGTTGTTGCATGGAGTCACATCGAGCGGAAAAACAGAGATTTATGCTCATTTGATAGATCGTGTCCTGCACGAAGGCAGACAGGTATTATACTTGGTTCCCGAAATAGCATTGACAACACAGTTGACGAATCGGTTACGCAAAATTTTCGGGGATAAATTGATGATTTATCATTCGAAGTTCTCGGATAACGAGCGGGTGGAGATTTGGAATACATTGCTCGACGACCATTCTCCTCGAATCGTTTTGGGTGTGCGGTCTTCCATTTTTCTGCCGTTCGGCGATTTGGGATTGGTAATTGTCGACGAGGAGCATGAAACTTCGTATAAGCAGTACGACCCGGCTCCCCGTTATCATGCTCGTAATGCGGCGATCGTTTTGGCATCGATGCATGGGGCTAAGACTTTGTTGGGAACGGCTACCCCGGCTATCGAAACTTATTTCAATGCGAGGCAGGGGAAATATGGTTTGGTAGAATTGAAGAGCCGATTTAACGATGTGGAGTTACCCGAAATTATCCCGGTAGATGTGCGGGAGATGCGGAAAAAGAACCGTATGCGAGGAAATTTTACACCTGAATTGCTCAATCGCATGCAGATTGCTTTGGACGGGGACGAGCAAGTTATTTTGTTTCAAAATCGGCGGGGATTCGCGCCTATGGTGGAATGCAAACAGTGTGCATGGGTTCCCAAGTGCGAGCATTGCGATGTGAGTCTTACTTATCATAAGCGTTTTAATCAGCTGACGTGCCATTACTGCGGTTTTACGTATGAGATACCGAAGGTGTGTCCGGCTTGCGGACAGCCTACGATTGGGGTGATGGGTTTCGGAACGGAACGGATAGAGGAGGATATTGCTCAACATTTCCCGAATATACCGGTATCTCGTATGGATTTGGACACGACCCGTTCCCGTAGTGCTTATGAACAGATTATCGAAGATTTTTCAAAGAAAAAGAATAAAATCCTTATCGGCACACAAATGATTACGAAGGGATTGGACTTCGACCATGTGAGCGTGGTGGGGATATTGAGCGCCGACTTGATGATGAATTATCCCGATTTCAGAGCCCACGAGCGAGCTTTCCAGATGATGGAGCAAGTTTCGGGACGAGCCGGTCGGAAAAATCGGAAGGGTGTGGTCGTATTACAGACTTCTCAGCCGGAATCTTCTCTGATACGTCAGGTAATCGCTCATGATTACGAGGGTATGTATAACATGCAGTTGTCCGAGCGAAAGGCTTTTTCTTACCCACCTTATACCCGGTTGATATATATTTATCTGAAACATAGGGACGAGACTCTTTTGCAGGAGTTGTCGGTACGATATACATCTCTGTTGAGAGAGGTATTCGGCGCACGTGTGTTAGGCCCCGATAATCCGCCTGTGGCTCGTATTCAGTCTTTATATATACGGAAGGTCGTCTTGAAAATGGAACTTTCGGCATCGATGCCGAAAGTAAAGGAGATTTTGAAACAGGTCTATGAAAATATGTTGGTGGACGACCGGTTTAAGACTTTATTGCTCTATTATGATGTAGACCCGATGTAGTGAATCAATAACTAATTTATAATCATATCCATGGAACATAGAAATTTAATTGCAGTTTTGTGCTTGATTTCGGCTTTTATTTTGCCGATAAATGCGGAATTGAAGTATGTAGATGCGTCTCGTTTGACGCTCATCGGGAAAGTGATGCCGACTCCCGAAAATGTCTATCACCGGGTCGATACGGTAAAGTATAACGATATGCCGTTTCAAGTAAAGCGGTTGTTTACGCATTCGGCCGGATTGGTCGTTAGTTTTAAGACCAATAGCCCGACGGTTGCCGCTCGTTGGACAACGAAGGGAAAAGGTGTGATGGGAAACGTTACGCCGATATGTGATAGAGGATTGGATTTGTATATGAATGACGGCGGGAAATGGATACCGGTGGGTGCAGGCACTCCGTCGGCAGGAAAAGCGGAGCAAGAGCGGGTCATCACCAAGAATTTAAAGCCGGGGGTGCATAGGTTTTTGTTATATCTCCCGTTGTTCGAAGAGGTACGTTCGTTGGAAATCGGAGTAGACGAGGGGTCTTTTATCGAGGCAGAGCCGTCTCCGTTCCGTCATACGGTTCTTATGTATGGATCGAGTATCTTGCATGGGGCTTGTGCCAGTCGTTCGGGGCTGGCGTACCCTGCGCGAATGTCGAGAAATACGGGTATCAATTTCGTGAATTACGGTTTGAGCGGAAACGGTAAAATGGAGGCTGCGGTGGCCGATATGTTGAAAGATATTGATGCCGATGCTTTTATTTTGGATTGTATGCCGAATCCTTCTCCCGAGGAGATCACGGAGCGTACTCAATATTTGGTGAACACGATTCGGAAATATCATCAGGGAACTCCTATTATCATGATAGAGACTTATATGAGGGAAAACGGATACAGTGATCAAGCTGTGCACGATCGTTGTACCCGTCAAGGCGAGGCATTTGTGAAACAGTATGAACTGTTAAAGAAACAAGGTATAAAGGACCTGTATTTGATTCGGGACAATCATGCCATCGGGACAGATCATGAAGGTTCGGTAGACGGTACTCACCCTAACGACTTGGGATTCGATCGTATGGTAGAGCAATACCAACCTCAGATTATGAGGATATTAAAGAAATACGGAATCAAATGATAAAAAGAAAAAGGCTCGAATTTTTCGAGCCTTTTTCTTTTTATGGAAATCGCTTGGAGATGGCGACCTATGGGCGGGATAACGCTCGTTTGATTCCTTTAACAACCAATGGTTCCATAACTTTGTATCCGTCGAGGTTGGGGTGGACGCTATCCCTGCCGTAATTGGGGTTTAACCCTTTTTGTTTATCGACAAGGGCAGTATAAAAATCGACGTAAACCAATCGTTTCGAACGGGCGTAATCTTTAATGAGTTCGTTCAAGGCAATAATCGTATCTGCCGGTTGGACTTCGGGAGACCAGCCATATCGATTGGCAGGGAGTACGGAACATAAGACGACTTTTATATGGTTGGCTTGTGCCAGTTCTGTCATGGATTTGATATTGTCCATGATCATATCGATACTCGTCGGGCCGGTATTCCCGGCTATGTCGTTTGTCCCGGCCAATATGACGACTGCTTTGGGAGCCAGCTGTATCACGTCTTGTCGGAATCGCAGAAGCATTTGAGAGCTGGTTTGTCCGCTGATTCCTCTTCCGATGTAGTCATTTTCGGAAAAGAATTGCGGATCCAAAGAAGCCCAATTTTGTGTAATTGAGTTACCCATGAAGACAACCCAATTTTTACGGGCATCTTCCGAGTCGTTTTTCCTCATTTCCATAATAGCTTTGTTGGCTTCGCGATAACGATTCAGATTGGGCCAATCTTGCGCAGTGCATTCAAGATTCAGTATTGCTGTAAAGAATATAAATGGTAAAGAAAGTTTCGATAGAAGTTTCATGGTATTTAAAATGAAGTAAGAACACTCCATTCGGAGTGTTCTTGAAATGAATAAACGGTGTTAATAAGCAAAGATGGGGTATTCTTTCATCATGCCGTTGACTTTTTCCCGAACGGCTTTGATGACAGTTTCACTTTCTGGATTGGCCAAAACCGTGTCGATAAGTTCTACGATTTCGCACATCATTTCTTCTTTTGCTCCACGAGTCGTTATCGCCGGAGTTCCCACACGGATACCCGATGTTTGGAACGGAGAGCGGCTATCGAACGGAACCATGTTTTTATTCACCGTGATGTCGGCTTGAACCAATGCTTTCTCGGCGACTTTTCCTGTTAATTCGGGGAATTTGGTACGCAAGTCGATGAGCATGCAGTGGTTGTCAGTACCGTTGGATATGATTTTGTATCCTTTATCCATGAATGCTTTTGCCATAGCAGCGGCATTTTTCTTCACCTGAGTCTGGTATTCGATGTATTCGGGTTGCAGGGCTTCGCCGAACGATACAGCTTTGGCTGCGATAACGTGTTCGAGCGGACCTCCTTGTACTCCCGGAAAGACTGCCGAATCGAGTAATGCTGACATTTTCTTGATTTCTCCCTTAGGTGTTTTTTTACCCCAGGGGTTTTCAAAATCTTTACCCATGAGGATAATACCTCCACGGGGCCCGCGCAGGGTTTTATGAGTGGTCGAGGTGACGATGTGAGCGTATTTCAAAGGATTGTCCAGCAATCCGGCGGCTATGAGCCCGGCGGGGTGAGCCATATCGACCATAAAAATGGCGCCTATTTCATCGGCTATTTTGCGCATGCGGGCATAGTCCCATTCGCGTGAGTAAGCCGAGGCTCCGCCGATAATCAGTTTCGGACGTTCGCGCAAGGCTACCTCTTCCATCATGTCATAATCGACGTATCCGGTATCTTCTTTCACACTGTACTCCAACGGGTGGAACATCAGTCCAGAGAAATTTACGGGGCTTCCGTGCGAAAGGTGGCCCCCATGTGAAAGGTTCAGCCCCAAGAATTTGTCGCCGGGGTTCAACACGGCCATGAATACGGCCATGTTTGCTTGTGCTCCCGAATGCGGTTGAACATTCGCCCATTCGGCATTGAACAGTTTCTTGATACGGTCGATAGCGACTTGTTCGCTTTGGTCTACCACTTCGCAACCTCCGTAGTAGCGTTTCCCGGGATACCCTTCGGCGTATTTGTTGGTCAGGCAAGAACCCATTGCCTGCATGACCTGATCGCTGACAAAGTTTTCCGAGGCAATCAATTCAATACCTTTTCGTTGTCGTTGATTCTCTTTTTCAATGATGTCGAAAATAATGTCGTCTCTTTTCATATTGTGTTGTGTATTAAAAGTTTTTACCATAGATATCCTATTGAAATGCTCAATTCGTTGACGGCTCTGGACAGTTTTACCTGACTGGTTTGGGTTTCGTCGAGGTCGACTTTGAAAGATAAATCTTTGGAATTTCCCACACAGTAGGCATACCGGAAGTCGATATATAGATGCCCTATGGTGGTGCTCAATCCGCCGATCAAATAGAATGAAAAACTGTTTGGAGAGTTATCGTAGATTAGGTTGCGGAGTGAGCGACCTGTGGTGCTTACTCCGCTTGTTTCGTTAAAGATGTAGGAAACCCGGGGCCCTGCAAAAAGATTCATGAGGTATGGGCCGTGTTTGGTGATGTTATAGCCATATAGTATGGGAACATCGATGGCATAGGCCGATGTATTGATTTTGCGTAGCCCGTAGTCGGGATTATATAACCGGGTATGGAACTGGTGCATGCCCACTTCGAGTTGTATATAATGTTTTTTGAAATTGTATCTTCCTATAAAAGAACCGGATAATCCTAAACTCGATTCGGAATCGGATTCGTCGACTTTATTACCGTTCAGGGTCAAATGTCTTATGTCGACTAACGGCGCATTGACTCCCAAGCGGATTCCCCAATTGAATCGCTTGCTTACGTTCAATTCTTGTATTTGAGCTTGAACTGTAAGAATCCATAAGAGTGTCATGCAGATAACCGTAGTGATTCTCTTCATACCTGTCTATTTATTTTTTCTTTTGGACAGACCAACCGAATTTCCCTATTTCTTTTCCTATTTCGTAGTAATGCCCGTGGGAATAGACCAATAGATCTGCCTTTTGCATATCGAACGCGCCTGTCTCGGGATCTATATATTTATCATCGGCCAATATGTTTACTACGTCGGATATGAACATATTGTGGGACCCGAGGCTGATAATTTCTCTTACCTTACATTCTATACAGAGGGGAGATTCCTCGACGTAGGGAGCTTTTACGATTTGAGCAGTTTTCGGAGTGAGTCCTGTTTTTTCGAATTTGTTATAATTCTTTCCGGAGGAAACGCCGCACCAATCGGTCGCTTTTGCTATTTGAACGGTCGTGAGATTGATTACGAACTCCATGTTTTTTCTTAGAATCTCGTAGGAATATCTTTCCGGTCGAACGGATATGTAGCACATGGGAGGATTGGTACAGAGCGTGCCGACCCAACTTACCGTAATGAGGTTATACTCTTCGGGCGTATTACCGCAACTGACCAGAACGGCCGGTAACGGGTAGATGGTAGTCCCGGGTTTCCAACTTTGTTTCATATATCGGAAGAATTAACAGATTTCTATTTCTTCTTTGGTTACCGACCGTTCGCAATAATGGCATTTTACTTGGACATCGATTTTGTCGGTTACATGAAATATGGTTTCCATCGGTTCGTTATTCGTGATGCATTTGGGGTTCCCGCAGCGGATAATGCCATGCACGATGTCCGGTAAAGATACTTTCCGTTTTTCGATGACTTGGTAATCGCGGATAATATTGATTTGTGCAGCCGGGGCTACCAATGCGATCTTATTCAAGTCTTCTTCTTTGAAGAAACGGTCGGCAACTTTGATGATGCCTTTTTTCCCTATTTTTTTACTGGCTAAGTTATTGCCGATGGTTATACTGTTCGTACAGTTTTCTAGTCCTAAGATAGATACTACCTTGAATAATTGGCTTGAAGGTATATGGTCGATAACGGTTCCGTTTTCGAGAGCCGCTACTTTTAGTTCTTTTTTTTCGTCGTTCATGATTACCGAAAATAAAAGGGGTTAAACTTCAATTCCTAAAACTTTACAGATAATGGCTTGCCGAGCGAATAGTCCGTTTTTGGCTTGTTGGAAATAATAGGCTTTGGGATTGCTGTCGACATCGTAAGAAATTTCGTTAACCCGGGGGAGCGGGTGTAGGATTCTCAGATTGTCTTTGCTGTGTTCGAGCATACTGTTGTGCAGCGTATATACGTTTTTAACTTTTTCGTATTCCATGAGGTCGGTGAATCGTTCGCGTTGAACCCGGGTCATGTATAGAATATCCGCTTGATTGATTACCTCTTCGGAAAATTCGGTGTGTTCGAAGTAGGGAATATGATTTTGTTCACAGAAGAGTTTATACTCAATAGGCATTTTCAGTTCATCGGGTGCGACGAAATGAAATGTGGGATTGAAATGAGACATAGCCATCAGCAGGGAGTGTACGGTGCGTCCGTATTTTAAGTCTCCCACCATAGTAATGTTCAGGTTCGATAGAGTGCCCTGTGTCTTGTAGATGGAATATAAATCGAGCATGGTTTGCGAGGGGTGCTGATTTGCACCGTCTCCTGCATTGATAACGGGAACGGAAGAAATTTCAGAGGCATAACGGGCCGCCCCTTCGAGATGGTGGCGCATGATGATTAAGTCGACATAGTTGCTTACCATCATGATGGTGTCTTTCAGTGTTTCTCCTTTTGAGGAGCTGGTCGTGCTGGCGTCTGAAAATCCAATGACTTTTCCGCCTAATCGGTTGACTGCGGTTTCAAAGCTGAGTCGAGTGCGGGTAGAAGGCTCGAAGAACAGAGTCGCCACGACTTTACCTTCCAGAATTTTTCGATTGGGATTTTCTTCGAATCGACGCGCTTTTTCGAGAAGATCCAGAATTTCTTCTTTTGAAAAATCGGTAATAGATACTAAACTCTCACGTTTCATCGTCGGTATGATTTGTTTTTATATTACAATGCTCGTTAACAAAAAAGCCAACACGACTATAAAAGTCATATTGGCCTTTTATTTTGTTTCTCTTCAAGAGAATATATTTCTTGGCTATTATAAAAATGCCTGTGCCGTAATGGATTATATGTTTGTTCTTGCCCACTCATTTCACTAAGCAAAGATAGTAAAAAAAGACCGAAAGCCAAGTGTTCAGACATAAAAAATATTCTTTATAAATCTACAAAATGTATTCGGATAAAATATATTTGTTACCTTTGCTTTAACAATTGGCTGCGGATAGAGCGAATGGCTTTTAAGACTTTGTTAATAAATGCATAGATGGAGAGATGAAAGTGGGTAAGTTGAAAAAATCTATCGGGGATACATCGCGTATTGTGCGGTATATGTGGTATGCCTTTGGGGGAATCGTTGTTCTTGTCGTTGCGGCCTTTGCGATGATTGCATGGGGGTGGATAGGATATATGCCGCCGATAGAGGATATGGAAAATCCGAAAGACAAATTCGCCTCGGAGATTTATTCTTCCGATATGGAAGTAATAGGCCGGTTTTATCAAAGCAAGAGTAACCGGGTGTATGTACATTATGATGAAATTTCTCCTTATTTGGTCAACGCTCTTATCGCTACGGAGGACATTCGTTTCAAGGACCATTCCGGCATAGATGTGAAGGCTTTGTTCCGGGCTTTTATCAAACGAGGGCTATTATTTCAAAAGAGTGCGGGGGGAGGAAGTACGATTACCCAACAGTTGGCTAAACTCCTTTATTCTCCTAATGCCGATAATGTGGTGGAACGGTTGTTCCAGAAGCCGCAGGAATGGGTTATAGCTGTACAGCTCGAACGTTTTTATACCAAAGAGGAAATCGTGAATATGTATCTGAATCATTTCGATTTCCTGAATAATGCAGTCGGGATACAATCGGCGGCATACATTTATTTTCATACGACTCCCGATAAGTTGAAAATAGAGGAGGCCGCGACGTTGGTGGGTATGTGCAAGAATCCCTCGTATTATAATCCCCGCAGGTTTAACGAGCGCACGAGGGGACGTCGTAACACGGTTTTGAACCAAATGTATAAGGCCAAGTATATTACAAAGGCGGAACTTGACTCTTTACAAGCTTTGCCTTTGGAGTTGAAATATACCCGAGTGGATCATAAAGAGGGGTTGGCTCCTTATTTCAGAGAGCAATTGAGATTGATGATGACGGCAAAAAAGCCTGTGAAATCGGAATATCGGGGGTGGGAAGCTCAAAAATTCATAGACGATTCCATTGCTTGGGCGAATAATCCGTTGTATGGTTGGTGCGAGAAAAATGTGAAGGCTGACGGAACCAAGTATAATATTTATACCGATGGGTTGAAAATCTATACGACGCTCGATGCGCAGATGCAACGGTATGCCGAGGAGGCTGTGGAAAAACATTTGGGAGGGTATTTACAACCTCGTTTCTTCGCCGAGAAAAAAGGACGGAGTTATGCACCGTTCTCCCGAAGCATAACTCGGGAAGAGCGGGAGGCAATCTTGGACAGGGCGATGAAGCAGTCAGATCGTTATCGGGCGATGAAAGCGTCGGGTGCGAGCGACGAGCAGATTCGAAAGGCATTTATTACTCCTGTCGAGATGCAGGTCTTTTCGTATCAAGGTTCGATCGACACGATTATGTCTCCATTGGATTCTATCCGTTATCAGAAGTCTTTCTTGCGAGTGGGATTTATGTCTATGGATCCGAATACAGGTCATGTGAAGGCTTATGTGGGCGGTCCTGATTTTACGCATTTTCAATATGATATGGCTTCGGTGGGACGGCGCCAGATAGGATCGACCGTGAAACCGTTCTTATATACGTTAGCGATGGAGGAGGGATTCACTCCTTGCGATATGTTTTTAAATGAACAGCCTACATTGATTACAGAAGACGGGAAGCCCTGGTCTCCTCGGAATTCGTCGAAAGCGCGTGTGGGCGAGATGGTTTCTTTGCGTTGGGGGTTGGCAAATTCGAATAACTGGATTTCTGCTCGATTGATGGATAAGTTGTCGCCCTCGTCATTGGCGAGGTTGATGCATTCGTTCGGGATTAAAAATAAGATAGATGAAGTCATCTCTCTTTGTTTAGGTCCGGTCGAGGTCTCGGTCGAGGAAATGGTGACGGCTTATACAGCCTTTTCGAACAAAGGCGTGCGTGTAGACCCTTTGTATGTGACTCGTATAGAGGATAATTTAGGGAATGTAATAGCCGAGTTCACTCCTTCGATGACCGAGGTTTTCAGTGAACAGGCTTATTATCGCATTTTGCCGATGTTGAAAGACGTGATAGATCACGGAACGGGCGGTCGTGTTCGTTTCCGTTATGGTATTACTGCTCCTATGGGAGGTAAAACAGGGACGACCAATAATAATTCGGACGGTTGGTTTATGGGATTTACTCCCGATTTAGTTTCTGGTGTATGGGTAGGAGGCGAGGATCGCTCGATTCACTTCGATGGTATGGCCGATGGGCAGGGAGCCAGTATGGCATTGCCTGTTTATGGTCTTTATATGCAGAAAGTTTATGGGGATCAAAGTCTGGGTTACTCACAAGATAGCGACTTCGAGATTCCTGAGGAGTATTCCGATCCTTGTAGCGGAAGTTCATATATCGAAGAATCCATTACAGCTCCCGTGGAGAGCATAGAGGGGATATTCGATTGATTTTTGCATCGTTTGGGTCGTTTTGACAGATACCCGTGTGGTTCTGTGTGTCGGGGCAATCACAGGTATAATAGCCAGATGAGGACGGGAACCGAAATATCGACGATGATGCCGTGGAAGATGGCGAAGATGACGTATTTTTCTCCGAGGGTGGCGCTGATGAGAGGTAGAGTCGTGTCGATGGAGGTTGCTCCTGCGGCTGTAATCGGGGCTAATTTCCCGCAATAGCGGGCAAGTAGCGGGATTGTAAGAAGTGTCAAAAGCTCTCTGCTCAGATTACAAATAAGAGCGATAGTACCGATGTCGGCTCCTGCAAGCTCGTTCAGTAAAATTGCCGATAGACTGTAATATCCGAATCCGCAACCGATGGCAACGGTTTCCCGTAACGGAACGGGACAGAATAGCGAGAACAGACAACAAGCGGCGATTGTCCCGACGATCGTGGATAACGGTATCAACAAAATCTGGAATTTATATTTTTTGATGGGAGCGGATAGTGCGGTTAAATCACTGCCGAGTCCTATTCCCACCAAGAACATCATGACGTACAGGATATAGAGGCTGAGGGAGTCGTCGCACTCGGGAATTATGCCCCAGTAGGAACAGAGTACTCCCGCCGCAAAACATAACAGAATGATGAGGCTATTTTTCATGATCGTTGGTCATCTTCTTTTTTTGAATAGGTGACGGTAAACGATCCACGATAAAAATACGCTTCCTGCGATGGATACAACGGAGATTGCGATACCTAAGAGGCCGAGGGTTCCCAGCCCTTGTATAACTTGCGGGTTGCTACCTACCGATAGACCCATTACGAAAAGTAACAGGAAAATAATGTAAATGTTGATTTTGGAAACGAGGGCGGGTATGGCTCGAATATTCCGTAATATATATCCGATCAGAATACCGGATAACATGACTATCATTACACCGAACATGCCGTTGAAATTGAAATAAACACATAACGAAAAAGTAAATTTGGGCAAAGCGTAGCGAATTAGCTGATAGAGCGTTCGTTAC
>ERZ773228.3935-NODE-3935-length-11701-cov-4.890778_pt1 | contig 11701 bp, 9 predicted proteins | sample MGYA00580524_ERZ773228 | MGnify/ENA primary metagenome ERZ773228 (study PRJEB29015, sample SAMEA2737768) | human gut metagenome | biome: human gut; feature: human-associated habitat; material: faeces | place: China | collected 2012 ...
GGAAGTCCTTGCCGGCAATCTTCTTGACGCGGGCCAGGGCCTCAGGGCAGGAGTTGTAATAGTTATCGGCCACGACGATGTCGTACCCTGCGGCCAGAAGTTCCACACAGGTGTGGCTGCCGATGTAACCGGCGCCACCGCTAACCAAAATTGCCATAACAGTCGTCTCCTTTTAATTTTAAAAGTATTAATGCCAAAGTGCAGGAACATACCGAATTTGCGGTCAATTTGTGCTTGTTGTCCAAAAGTGGGAACTAACGCAGGTTGCTGCATAATCGGGTATTCTTTGAATGGATACGGTGGTATTTTCTTTTTAAATGCCATAATAATTCATCCTCAATTAAATGCTTTGACATTTATCGCTCGTGTAAGCACGATTTAATTACAATTCAGCTGATTTTGTTACCACGCAAGAATGGGTTCATTCAGCAGTCGGGCATACAGCTCCATAGCAAAATAGTCGCCAAAACTGGCGAAGGTCGCATTTCCATTCTGCTGACGCAGCACACCCGGGCATTCCGGATCCAGCTCCAGATACTGCTGTGCCAAGGTACGGGCAACGGTTTGCACATACTGGCGCATACTCTCATTCTCTTCTTTACTTAAAAACTCAAGCATTCCGCAAGCCATAATTGCCGCAGCCGAGCTGTCCACATTCAATGTGCGGTTTGCCGGGTCGGTAATATCCCAGTACTCCCATGTTTCCTGGCTTCCAAAGTGACGGGCAGGCTTATCTTCCGGTAAGCGAAAATCCCATACCGGCACACCATCAGGTGCACACAGTTCCAGATATTTTCCGGTCAGCTTCAGCACCGCCTGGCGGTAACGTTCCAGACCGGTAAATCTCCATGCCAACGCAAATCCGTATACAGCCCAAGCCGTTCCCCTGGCCCAATGCGAACCTACCGAATAGCCACAATCATTAAATTCCTCTACCGGCTCTCCGGTAATTTCATCAAAACGATAAGCGTGGCAAACACTACCGTCCTCACGGATAAAGTTTTTCAACGTAGTATCCGCATGTGCAATAGCAACATTCGTAAAAAACTTGTCCTTGGTAGCCTCGCCCGCCCAGAACAGAAGCGGCAGATTCATCATGCAGTCCACAATGGCAAGCCCCTGACTGTTCGTGAAAAAATTATTTTGTTTCAGCGACTCTTCAATGTAATCCGGCAGACTGTCGTCCATGCGCCCCCAGGCGCGAATATATCTTCCATTGGGCACGAACCGATGTGCCAGCACCTCGGCCGCCCGCACCGATAGCTCCTTCATCGTGTCACTTCCGGTCAGACGATATGCCAGCGTACTGTACAGCGTATACATAAATCCCAGATCATGCATCGTATCTGCCGGAGTATCAAAGACTTTTGCCCGATATTTCTCGTACAGGCTTTCCACCCAGCGCACCAGCGAAAGGTTACCGGTATGCTGAGCAGCCATCAGCGCCATTCCGGTAAAAAAGCTGGGTGTCCAGCAAAAGATATGTTCCACCGGGCGCAGCGTATTGCGATCCACATCAAAATATCTGCCATCCATGCGCCCGGGAAATTCTCTCAGATCCGTACCAATACGCTGGGCATTCAAAGCCGCTTTCCGACAGATTGCCTCATATATATCCCGGTATTCCTTATTTTCCATCCTTGGCTCCCCTTTTTCACACAAACGCATCCATCATGACAGTGTGACCATTCACGCGGGAATCTTCAGCAGCCAAAGCAATCAAATGACTTTCAACCGAGCTGGCAACCTGAGTTCTGCCCGTATAGGCTCCATCCGTCTTCATCTGGCGCACCACATCACGCATAAAGCCCTTATCACCGCCGGAATGTCCCTCCGGGTCGGCATTCAGGCGAATCGTGGTGGTCGTACCGGTGGCAAAACAGGTCAGCTCAATCTCATCCTTTTCCACATCGCCAACAATCTGACCATGAGTTCCCATAAGCTTAATGGTCCGTCCGCCATCCCATGTGAAAGCGCACATGGTAAAGGACGCTGTTACGCCGTTTTCAAATTCAAGGTTTACTACCTGATGGTCCACAACATCGTTGTCGCAGTGATATACGCACCGACCATAGGGTCCTCTGCGCAACGCCTCCCGCACCGACTCATCCGTATTCTCAAGGCTGACTACCTTGCGGATTACCGGCACATGAACCCCTTTACTTTGCAGATAAATTCGTTCCGCATTGTACGGGCAGGTATCGGAAACCGGGCAACCGTCCAAGCAGTATTCCGGCGCCCCCTCCGGTGCATTCTCGGCTTTAAAATGACCCAGACTCCCGAAAGAGGAAACCTTGGTGCAATGGCTGCCCACCATCCAGAGAATGATGTCCATATCATGACAGCTTTTCGCCAAAATCATCGGGCTTGTTTCATCTTCCCTGCGCCAATTACCGCGCACAAAGCTGTGCGCCTGATGCCAGTAGGCTACATTCTCGATCTGCTGCACACTCTGCAGCTGACCAATCTTTCCGGCATCCAACAGCTCTTTAACCTTACTGAAGAAAGGAGTATAGCGCAGCACATGACACACTGTGACCAGTTTTCCCTTTTCTTCCGCGAGTGCTTTCAACTCTCGAAGCTCGTCTGCGTTGCGGCTCATGGGTTTTTCCATCACCACATGGTATCCCGCCTGCAAAGCCGCCATTGCAGGGGCAATGTGCTGGTTGTCCTGTGTGCACACAAAGGCACAATCGGCCATTTTAGGGCGTTCCAGCAGTTCATGCCAGTCTTCCACCGCATTGTCCGGGCAGATGCCATGATCCCGGCAAAATTCCTTCCGACGAGCTTCATCCGGCTCAGCCACCGCCACAAAAACGATATCATTAGGGTTGCGCCGTGCAAAAGCGCCGTATACCTGAGCCCCTCGCTGGCCGGCACCGATCAAAATTGCTTTTACCTTATTGGTTTCCATTGTTGTTTTTCCTCTCTTTGTCTTATTTCTGAGTGCTATACCTTACTCTATTCATTTGTCAAGATAGAAAATCCCTTCTGCACCGGAAAATTCCCATGCAGTTTTCTGTTCACATATGTGGATTCGATTCTGTCGCTCCATCCAGACCGCTGTAACAAGCTTTGCCCCCCTGGCTTCTTGATAGGGCGCCCGCAGCTGCCATACCGGACGGTGTTCTCCATCCATCATCGGCTCTGCCGCAGCCCCCTGCCACTTCCAGTTAAGCGGTTTTACATACAGTTTCACATCCCCCACTTGGGCATAGGCGCAATCTGCTTCGACCTTCCACTGGCCATAACAATTCAAGCGGAATTCCACACTGTCTGCATTGCCAAGCAGAAACTCATCCTCCAGCGCCAGAAGTTCCGCAAAGGGAGAGATTACCGTTCGACGCACCTTTTGATATACACCATCGCTCCATGCAAGGGTATCATCGGTGCAGAATTCCACACGTGTTCCGTCCCCCTGAGCTTTCAGCACTCTTCCACCCTTTTCATAGCGCCCCTGTGCAGACAAAATCCCATCCGCACGCACAGGATACAGTAAGTTGTGCGCCCCTGCCTGGCGCAGATAAAACAGTTCCGACTCAAAATAATTGGCTGAACCGCAATCCGGACAAAGGCAGATTCCCTCGGCTTCCAGAATTAGGCTTCCCTTATCTTCATGGAAATGTGCCGCATAAGTCGGTCCGCTGCACAAATGAATGTGCGTTGTGAGGTCCCGTCCTTTGCGCACCGTACCCAACTGACCGGTTACCGGATAGATTCGGCATACTTCCTGTTCTTCCAGCTGCTCTCCATCCGGAATCGGAGCCGAAATCAGTGCGAAGCTGTCTTCGTCCACACTCCCCTGCCTGAGCAATCTCTCATACAGATTTTTCCATGCGGAATGTCCGGTAAACAGATAAAAACTATTTGCCAATGCACAGGATATCCGTGTGAGAGGATGGGCATCATTAATCGGCAAATACACCGTTTCATCCTTTTCCATGGAGAGCATGGAGAACTCAAACTGGCTGGTCTTACTCAGAAGATCCCGATAGCAGTCAAAGGGCTTCTGATGGTACCTGGCCATTGCGTACAACGCGCACAGAGTTTCGTTAAAAGTGAACATCCAATATCCGGGACCCTCCAGAGTTCCTCCATCTTCTTGGATGTAATTTTCAATAATTGAGTGCAGATCTTCCTCTGCCTGCAGAAGATCCCGCCGGTAGCGAGGATGACGGGGAAGCATAGCCAAATCTGCGAAAATGCGCCCATAGCTGAACACGATTCCCTGATTCATATATCGGATATACTCCACACGCCGGAAATCAGACTCGATTCGCGGAAGACCTTTCATGGCCAGCGCATCCCTGACAATCTGTTTGGCAAACGGAGTCATCAGATCACCGCACCAGTCCAGCACCAGAGAAATCACCTTGCAATACATGTTCTCGGTAAAACTACGATGATGCCAGGTGGCTCCGGGCAGCACTCCCATGGCCGACTCACACCAATATTCACAATGGCACACCGAAAGAGCGTGGCGTACTGCCATGCGCATCATTTCCAGATCGTTTTCCACCAGACCCACAAAGGCCAGATTCTCGATCACCGTTTCCAATCCGCAGGCATTTTTGGTTGTACTGGGCGCCCATGCCCGATCTCTTGTACGATTCCATCGCTGGTCAAAATGAGGTACAAAGCGTCCGATATAGTGTTCGGGGCAAATCGCCATATCACGCTGTGCCTGCTCTTTTTTCTTTGCATAAGCGTCTGCAAACAGCGGATGTCTCAGCTTTTCTCGCAGTGCTTCCAGTTCTTCCGCCCCCAGCAGAATCCCAATGGTGGGTTTGGGGCAGGCGGGAATATCCTGTACAAAGCAGCCCGGCCATTCCGGAGAATAATACTCTCTTTGTTTCAGCATTCGCTGCAGTCTTTCACTGTGTGCAAGCCCCAGCCAGCAGATATTTCCCTCGATTCCTCCACGAGACGAAACGATCTGGATGGACAAACCGGTCATCCAACAGCCTTGTATCGTCCCGGTGTATTCCTCACTGACACCGCTTCCCTGAACTTCTTTTATCAGTATCTGCTCTTTACCATCCACCACCGCTTTTACGGTCAATCGAAAATCTTTGGGCAAACTTCCAAAAAAGATGAATCTATCATAATCGGAAATATCCAGCCGGCAGCTGCGATGCATCTCCAGCGCAGGCAACGAGCCTGCTGCTTTATCCAGCTGGATTGTGGCAAATGCCCATCCCTGGCGGATGCTGCCAATAGCCCCATTCAACACCTGCACCTGATATTCATCCAATACACGATAGCGTGGGTCCTGGTTGTCCGGCTCAGATGTCCCTCCGTCGAAAAACGGTTCTATGATTGCTTCCGCTTCATTGATCGCAACAATTCGCATACCGCATTCTCCTTATTTGTCCATGTATTCTTCAAAAAAGGGCAGGCGCAAGTTTCCCGGCGCCTGCCCTTTTCTCTGACCTCTCGGCCGCGGTTGCTTTAATTTGTTTTTAAGCTTTGGAAGCCAGGAATTCATCCACCTGGTTCTGGATTTCGGCGGTGACCTTCTCCAGGCCGGCCTTGTTCATCTTGTCCAGCATTTCAGGAACTGCAACGCTCTGATCCTGCAGACCATAGTACAGGATATCCTTGTACTCGGTCCAGATAGCTTCACAGTTAGCCATTTCGGTCTCGATGCTGCTGCGATCAGGCACAAAGCCAAACAGAGGATCCAGGGTGGCTTCCTCGTTGCCCTTCATGGTCTCTTCCCAAACGCCTTCCATATCTGCCTCGAGCAGCAATGCATTGAACTGGTTACCCAGCATCCAAGCAGGTGCGCTCCAGCAGTCTTCCAGCTTCTTCACACGACCATTGACCAGTTCGTAGTCCTGACCTTCCAGACCGTAGAACAGCATATTGGAAATTTCCTTGTCACCAAAAATGTAATCGTACAGCTGAATGGCTTCCTCAGGATGCTCGGAGTTCACGTTTACTGCGGTCAGCGTGCTCTGAACAGCCATGGTATTGATGTACGGATCACCCATGGGAACGGTAACCCACTCGTTACCATAGGTATTTTTCAGCGCCGCATCAACACCGGGTTTCACGCGCTGATAACGGGACAGGATCTGACCCTGCGACAGCAGAGTGTTCTCGTCCTTGATAGTGGCTGCATCAGCAGGAGCATAGTTTTTGTCCTTCCACTCCTTGGCAGAAGCCAGGTTTTCCTGAATTCGATCGAAATACAGCGTGTTGGAGACCTTATTGGTTTCGGGATCGTAGGTCAGGAAGGGCATATTCATGATGGTGCTCAGTGGCACATCCTGCAGCATCAGGTCATGGTTGATTACACCGCCGCCACGGGTAGCGTACTTATCCGGATAAGCAGCTGCCAGATCTGCAATGGTTTTGTTCAGGCTCTCCCAGCTGTTCACAGTGGTCACATCAATACCCTGCTCATCCACCGCAGACTTCAGGAACATCATGCCGGCCTGATCGTACATAGCCTGATAATTCATCAGAGCATAAATGTTGCCATTAACCTTTACACCATTCCACAGATTTTCAGGAATGGTCGCCATCAGATTAGGTGCGTTCTCGTTCAACATTTCTTCGCTGAGCTCCAGATAAGCACCTTTGCCTGCTGCATTCACATAGTTGTTTGCCCAGTGGCTGGTGAAGCACAGATCCCATTCGTCACCGCCGGCCATCGCCATCTGCATCTTGGTGTCGTAGTCGCCGGGGGCGATGAAACGCATATCCAGCGTCATGTTCTTCTCTTTCAGCAGTTTCTCGTTCACAGCGGCCATGACCGAATCAAAGTTCTTCGGCTCTTCGTTGCGAACCATCCAGATAATTTCAGTTGGTTCGCCGCTCTGTGTGCCAGTCTCAGTTGTCTGGCCGCCGGAAACGGATTCCACACTGCTCTCACCGGTTTGACCGCAGCCAGCAAAAAGACTAACGCCCATGACTGCTGCCATTGCTAAAGGGAATAACTTCTTGTTTTTCATGGTTGCCTCCTAAATAATAAATATAACAATTTGCAATGCCTCATATTGCACTGCATACAAGTACCCATTGTACCTCTCGTACAGCCCGTTGCTGACTATTATTAAAGCGCCGTCAGATTGGATCCGTCCGTTGCTAATATCATAGCCTTCACAAGCCCATTTGCAAAGCCCCTACATCCTGCTATCGGTTCAAAAGGTTGGTTCAAAAAACGAAAGTGGAGTTCAAAACGTTTATGTATAATCTCGTTCCATTTTTTGCTCAATGCTATTTCGTCGATATATCGTATCATATACAGTTTACAAGTATATCGGCACTTGACTCAAATGTACCCCTTATTCAATTTTCTATAAAATCTACACTGTGGTGCTTCTATTATACACCACCTTGGAGGTTTACACAAAGTATGGCATGGTCTCAGGCTTAGCTGACAAACTTACCGCTATAATCAGCCAACTATCCCCAAATATATAGCTACAATCCAGCCTTGGTACCTCAGCAGGCTTTGGCTCATGAAGAAGTTGCAAAAATCCTTTATGAACATTGTCGCTTGCTCCGTCGAAAGGAACCATACCGATGGTCAAATGAATCTGTATAGGAAAAAGCGTTTTTCGATACAGCTTCTTCATGTACCATGAAAGCATAGTAGGGGTCGCATATACAGGCAAAATGTAAAGCGATTCTACTCTTGTGGTTAGGGGGCAAACAGAATTTGAGGTATTCGAATAAATCACATTTCAATCTGTCGCTTGATGCATTTTATAGCAATTCCAAGAAATAAAATGACAACTTGACAAAAGGTGTAAAATTGAGTCAAAGAGGCGATTCAAATGTTGCACAATGAAGCAAGAAACCTTCTGATTCAGGAATTGGAGAAAACACACAATGCAAGGGAAGTTGCTGAAAACTTTTCTGTCAATCGAGGTACTGTATACCGCCTTAAAAAATAGCTGGATGAAACGGCTCCATCGAAACCCGAACCTATCTTCGTGGACGTTAAGTATGGGGTGCTCTGTTTGGTCTGCTCCCCGCTATTCACCTGTTGTATATGAGCACCCAATTCACAGGACAGGTTATCAATATTGAAATGCCTTTAGGAATTATTACGGCATTGTATATGATAGTTTGTGGCTTTTGGGTTTGGAAGAAAGGATCATATAATTAAGCCAATTCCAGTTTGATGAAATGAAGAAATGATTGGAGAGAAAAAATATGGTTGAAAGAATTTATCACGTTGGATTAACCGTTTCTGATTTGGATCGCTCGATTGCTTTCTACAGAGATATTCTTGGGCTTGAATTTCAGGGCGAAATCTTTATGGAAGGCGAAGAGACAGATAAAATGTTCCGTAAGAAAAATTGTAAAGCAAGGGTTGCATATTTGAATGGTTCGAAAGCTCTTGAAGCACCACCGGTTGAATTGATTCAGTTTGTAGACAGCAAAATCCATAAAGAACAATCAGACTTGTTTACGACATCTATCTCTGAAGTATGCTTTTACACGGATGACATTGATTCTGTCTACAAAACCCTTATCGAAAATCATGTGGAGTGCTTGTCTGAACCGCAGTATTTCGATTTCAGGACAGATGGATTGGGGGAAAGCAGAGCGTTTTATTTCAGAGATCCGGATGGAATCATTCTTGAGATGATGCAACCGTTATAATCTGAGGCGGATTTCGGCTTGCTATTCCTTTTTAAGCATCCTTTTTGTATCTGAAATCAATATCGCAATGATAATGCTCACAGAAATGTGGGCGTTTCTTTTTGCTTCCTATCAATCACATTCTCCGGGTTTGGTGCTGATGAGTTTATACACCATACCTGTTGTCGGTTGCTTATTTTCAAACGGAATAATATTGTTGCCCATCTTCAAAATGCCCTGCCCGGCAGTGGCCAGCTTCAGATATTCTTTCTGCGGCTTGGACAGGGTGTACAAATCTTCCATGGCATCAATATCCTTGGTCTGGCGCAGCATCACCACAAATTCACTGTTTGCAAGTACGGTTCGTGCAGTCGGATTTCTTAGGCACTCCTCGGCATTTTGAGTAATGCCGGTGGCGTATGCGTTGTATTTTCGATACCGTTTCCAACTCTGATATAGAAAATTCGCGCTCTCTGCATCACGCAAAAGCAGGTAAATCTCATCGAAATATACCCATGTGGCGGCAGTTGCGTCCTTTCGGTTGGTGTTCATCACAGCAGTGTTTATGAATTCAAGCATGGAAATCATGGCTACAGGTTTCAGCTGCTCACCCAAACGGTTGATGTTAAAGCAAATCAGCCGGTTGGACATATCCACATTTGTGGGCTGCGCAAACGCCTTCATACTGCCAGTTGCAAAAAGCTGTAGCGCAAGTGCCAGCTTATGCGCACGCGGTTCGCGCTGCCTTTTCAGTTCTTCCCATAAATCCACCAATGTTGGACACGAAACGGTGTAGTTGGATTCAATCAGTGGCTGATAAATATTCTTAAGGCAGTCATCCACAATGCTTTTATCGCCCGGCATGACATTTTCGGCTTTCATTATTTTCTCAAACAGCGATAGAACAAATTCAGCCTTTTCGCTTTGCGGCAAAACACCTTCTTTTTCATTGTAGTGAAAATCCAGAGGGTTGAAGTGTGTTTCGCTAACAGGAGAAATATCAACAACCTCACCACCCATAGTACGAACCAAGGGTGTGTACTCGTTTTCCGGGTCCACTATATAAAACTTTGCTTTGGGGTATCGCAGATACAGCATCAGGATTTCCAGCTTAACAAACAAAGACTTGCCACCGCCGGAAGTTCCCAAAACCATACCATTGCCGTTTACCAACTTGGAACGAAGCCCCACAATCAGATTTCCGGACACAGCGTTAACGCCGTAAAAGATACCACCGGGATCAAGAATTTCATGCACATTGAACGGCACAAGGGCGCACAACCCCTTGGTAAGCATAGTGCGCACACTGGCAATGCGCCGCAGGCCATACGGCATGGCCGTGTTAAAGGCTCGTTCCTGCTGGAAACGCAGCTCGGTAAACCGGCAATTGAAGTTCGCTGCCGTGGTTTTTAGTGCAGCGGTTTCTGCTTTGAGTTCGTCCAGTGTATCGGCAAAATATGCCGCGGATAACAACACCAAGAACATCTGCTGGTCATGCTCGGCCATTTCCGTTCGGATATATTCGATGTTCTTCTCCTGTGCCTGTGTCTTGTATGGCACAGTGGCCACAAAGTCAAGATTCTCCACCGTTTTGCGATTAAACCGCACCTTTTCGGCATCGGTTTTCATCCGGGAATCCTCGATTTCGCGGTAAGCGTCCTCGGTTTCCACAGGCTGAATGGCAATGGACAAAACGATGTACGGCACCTGCTGGAGCAGTGTCGCAATAAACTTATCGTCCAACTGCTGCGGATACTGGGCAATCGTCATGCACTTGGCATAGAAATCGTCAATCTCGATGTGGTCTTTGCAAAAGCGCATTGCATCCGGCGCAATGGCATCCCGAAAATCCTGTCCCAACCGGGTGCAGTTGTCAAAATCAAACTGGAAGTGCGTTTCCTCTCCGATGCGGAAAAAGTTGTGCAGCACTTCCAGCCGGGCGTTGTTATCCAGCGCACAGACTTTGCAGCCAATGTTGGACAACTCGCCCAGCATATTCCGCTGCACCTGATTCAGCCGTTCGCGGGCATCCTTGCTGTTCTGCTTGTTGGTGGAGAGAATCAGGTACTTTTGCTGCTTCACATTGCCGATTTCTTTCGCATAGGCTTTCATCAGACGATTGCGTTCGACGCGGTATGCGTCGAGACCATCATTGGCGCGGTGATACAGAACATCTCGCTCAAAGGAAATCTCGTCCATGCGCTGGCTGACAATGCAAAGCTGCGCCCAGCAGTCAGTAGGAATATTGGAATAAATTCTGCCCATCTGACCAAGGATCTTTTCTTTTTCCTCATCGCTCTGCATAGCGTAATTGATGTCGGAAACACTCCACATCTGGCTGTACACATCGCCGGAGCGCCATGTGCCGTCGGCATAGATTTCATCAATGGGAATGGATTTCTGTACAGAGCGCGGGAAATGATAACTCCCCCGCGTTCTGCTCGTGGAGGCATATTCATTTAATCTCAAATTTCTTCACCTTCTTGCTATTAAAGTTGTATTCGGTCGTCCATAAACGCCAACCGCTGCCCAAAACCATGCTTTCCAGCGCGGCAATGAGAAACTGCTCAAAGTTCAAGTCGTCATAGCGGAAAAATCCCGCGGCAGCAATGGGCACAGCAGCCACAATGCACACCCAGCTTGTGGTTTCCCGCCCCAGCACCGGTTCCAGTGTCAGATACGCTAAGACGGCTGCGCCGATGGCGATGACGGAGCAGATCAGCTGGCGCAGCGTCAGGCCCATAAAAATTTCTTCCTGATAGTGGCGTATTTCCTTGTTAATTGGATTCTGCATAGCTTATAACCCCAGCATTTCATGAATAATACGGTCAGAGCCTTTTACCAGGCCGACCAGAACCAGCATATTGAATACGGTTTCGGCAAGATAGCTCCACACCATTGTGGTCGGTTCGCCGCCTGTGACCGTTGGTGTGCTGACAAAGGCAGAATAGATAATGCAGGCCAGCACGATGACAGCACCCTCCAAGCACACGCCGATATAGCTTTTTACAAAGGAAATGCCCACAGACTGTGTGCTCTCCCCGGCAAAGCTCGCCAGAGGCAAGGGAGCCAGCGCCGTGTACATATACAGGCGAAA
>ERZ773228.3938-NODE-3938-length-11696-cov-10.049910_pt1 | contig 11696 bp, 6 predicted proteins | sample MGYA00580524_ERZ773228 | MGnify/ENA primary metagenome ERZ773228 (study PRJEB29015, sample SAMEA2737768) | human gut metagenome | biome: human gut; feature: human-associated habitat; material: faeces | place: China | collected 2012 ...
CTCCATCTCGTTGGCGAAACCGGAGAGGTTGTACAACGGAGCGTCTGCTCAAACGAAAAAAGGCTCCCGTCTCTCAAAGGACGAAATCCTCTGAGAGACGAGAGCCTGTAAGTTTTGTCACAGGGCACCCGTGGTACCACTCTCTTTGCTGGCAAGACCAGCCACTCACACGATCGGCTTTTGGCGGCGAATCGCTGCCCCGGTAACGGTGGGCATCCGTCAGGGCCTACTGTGGTTTCAGCCCTGCCGCTCAGGGGCCAGTAACCGAAGCTTCCCGCACCGCCTTGCACCACCCAGCGGCTCTCTGCAAGCAGAAAACACTTCGTTTTTTCCCCGTCAACGCATTTGCGCTTGTTTCAAAGTGAGCTTATTTTACCAGACCGGTCTGCCTCTGTCAAGCAGTTTGATTCAGATGCAGAATGAAGAAAATTCAACTTTCGACGGAAAATTCCGGGCAGGTTTCATTCTTCGATGCACCGGAACCGGTCAGCGGCCAGCGGAAGTCTGTGCGTCGCCGGTCTCATCGATCATCATGACGTTGCCCTGGATGGGATTTTCCACCGGGGAAGCGTAGCCGCCGTAGTTCGAGTCGCGGCCGACGAGCAGGTCGCGGCGGCAGCGCAGGCCGACATGGAGGACGGCAGAACTGCCGATGTGGCGCAGGGTGACCTTGGTGGTGTCGCGCTGGCCCTCGCACAGCAGGGACAGGTTCAGGGTGGTGGAGGCCTTGTTGGTCGTCAGGACCACGGTGCGCACCCCGTTGTCCATCAGCTTGCGCATCTCACCGACGGTGGCGCGGAAGGTGGCGACATCCTCCGGGACGGAGAGGGTCAGGACCTGATCCTTCACCGAGGCGGTATAGAGCACCTGCTTGCCCAGCAGGCCCTTGACGGTGTATCTGGCCGAATAGGCCGGGTTAGAGGCAATGGTCGACTCCGAAGTCTGCGCATCACCGGTCTCGGCGATCATCATGACGTTGCCCTGAATGGGGTCTTCCACCGGGGCGGCGTAGCCGCCGTAGTTCGGGTCACGCTCGGCAGTAGTCTGTGCATCGCTGCTGTGCAGGGCGATGTCGCCCTGGGTCATGATGCTCTCGTCCTGCGGGGGCAGATAGCCTGCTACAACAGCCTCGTCTGCGGCCGTTTCGGCGGAAGGCTCAGCGGCAAACGCACCGAGGCTCATGGACGCCATGGCGGACAGGATGAGGGCGGCGGCGATGGCCTGACGGCCAAATTTCGTATTCAAAATCTTCATGGATCATATCCTCCTGATTCAGGGGCTCGTTCGGCCCGTTCTGCCTTGTATACGAACCGGAGAAACGGATTATTGCAGCATCGCTGGAAAAAATATTATTCCCGCTCCAGAATCTCCATGAATTCATCGCCGGTGATGGTCTCTTTCTGGTAGAGGTACTTGGCCAGCTCGTCCAGCTTCTGGCGGTTGTCGGTCAGGATCTGGATGGCCTTCTGGTGCTGGGCCCTGACCAGCTCCACGACCTTCTGGTCGATCTCGCGCTGGGTCTGGGCCGAGCAGGCCAGCGAGGTGTCGCCGCCCAGATACTGGTTGTTCACGGTCTCCAGCGCCACCATGTCAAAGTCCTTGCTCATGCCGTAGCGGGTAAGCATGGCGCGGGCAAGCTTGGTGGCCTGCTCGATATCGTTGGAGGCACCGGTGGTGATGGATCGGAACACCACTTCCTCGGCGGCGCGTCCGCCGGTAAGGGTGGCGATCTTGTTTTCCAGCTCTTCCTTGCTCATCAGGTAGTGGTTGCCCTCGTCCACCTGCATGGTGTAGCCCAGTGCGCCGGAGGTGCGGGGGATAATGGTGATCTTCTGCACAGGGGCAGAGTTGGATTGCTTGGCCGCCACCAGTGCATGGCCGATCTCGTGGTAGGCCACGATGCACTTTTCCTTGTCGGTGAGGATGGAGTTCTTCTTCTGGTAGCCTGCAATGACCACCTCGATGCTCTCCTCCAGATCAGCCTGAGTCACGCTCTTGCGGCCTGCACGCACGGCGCGCAGGGCTGCTTCGTTGACGATGTTGGCAAGTTCCGCACCGGATGCACCGGAAGCCATGCGGGCCACAGTGTTGAAGTCGATGCCCGGGGCCAGCGCCACCTTTTTGGCGTGCACTTTCAAAATCTCTTCGCGGCCCTTGAGGTCGGGCAGCTCCACCGGCACGCGGCGGTCAAAGCGTCCGGGACGGGTCAGGGCCGGGTCCAGCGAATCCGGGCGGTTGGTAGCCGCCAGAATGATGACGCCGGTGTTGCCCTCAAAGCCGTCCATCTCGGTGAGCAGCTGGTTCAAAGTCTGCTCACGCTCGTCGTTGCCGCCGAGATTGCCGCTGTTGCGCTTCTGACCGATGGCATCGATCTCATCGATGAACACGATGCAGGGGGCCTTTTCCTTGGCCTGCCGGAACAGGTCGCGCACCTTGGATGCGCCCATGCCCACGAACATCTCCACGAATTCAGAGCCGGAAATGGAGAAGAACGGCACGTTGGATTCGCCTGCCACGGCCTTAGCCAGCATGGTCTTGCCGGTGCCCGGAGGGCCCACCAGCAGAATGCCCTTGGGCATGGATGCGCCAATGCTCTCGTACTTGCCGGGGTCGTGCAGGTAATCCACGATCTCCTGCAGGTTTTCCTTGGCTTCATCCTCACCGGCCACATCCGCAAAGCGGATGCCGTGGGTGGACTGCACATAGACCTTGGCGTTGGACTTGCCCACGCCGCCGAACATCATGGACCCCGGGCCGCCGCCGGCCTTTTCCATCAGCTTTTTGTTCATCTGGTTGCCGATGAAGCTGAACAACAGGATGGGCAGCAGGAACCAGATCAGGAAATTGAGCATCGGCGACCCCTGCTCCACGATCTCGCTGGAAAACTGTGCTCCGGCATCATACAGGCGCTGGGTAAGCTCCGGGTCGTTCATCAGGCCGGTCTTGTAGACCTGCTTTTCCTCTTTATCGGTAAAAATGATCTGGTTGGATTCGATATCCACACGGCCGATGTTCTTTTCCTCGGTCATGGTCATAAAGGTACCGTAGTCCACTTCCTCCACCTGACGCTCGCTCATCCACGGCAGCAGCACAAGGTTGAGCAGCAGCAGGACCGCCAGCACGATGGCGTAGTAGATCGCCAGCGGCTTTTTGGAAGGTTTGACTTCTTTCATGTGGCAATTCCTCCTTTGGTTCCTGATGCAAGTAGTATAGCACAGTAAAACCGGGCGCAACAGCGGTTCGAGCAGAACTTTCCAAAAACTTAGCAGTTTGTTAACAAAGGTTCCCTCTGCATACAAAAAGAGAGCAGCCGAAGCTGCTCCCTTTGGTTTCGCATGGGTTTACTGTTTTGGGAATGCCTTTTCCCACACTTCAATGGTCTTGAACTTGGGCATCCAGCCTTCCGGCTTGAAGGTGCTCTCGCTCTTGGCATCCAGCAGGCCCTGCTCCACGCACCACTGGGCTGCCTTGGCGGTGTCGGCATCTGCCACATCCGCAAAAGCCGGGGTGTTCACAGGTTCAGGTCTGCCTGCGGTGTTCCACACCAGCAGTGCCAGCTGGCCGCGGTTTGCGGGGATCTCTGCGCCCTCGGGCAGGATGTTGTGCAGGATCACCCGGGTAGCGATCTCGTAGCCGCCCCAGACTGCTGCACCGCCCACCAGAACGGCTGCAACAGCGCCGCCTGCGCCGGAATCGCCGCCGGTAAAGTCGTCATCGCCGGGCACGACAGGAGGAGTGCCCACAGCGGTAATGGAGATGTACGAAGGTACAGGATTCGTCTCAGGATTCGTCTCAGTGTTCGGCACAGTGTAAGAAGTTGTGCCTTCTTCGTCCGTATAAGCAACCGTTGCACTTTCAGCATTCTTGCCGGTCTTCACCTCATAACCCTTGGCAGGACTCTGAGTGTAGACCAGTTTGCTCTCCACTACAGCGCCAGTGCCCTTGTTTTCCAGCACCACATCACCAGAGCAGGTGATTTCAGCATCACCGCCAATGGTTGCTCCTTCGTCTCGCTTACCAGAAATGGTCACGTCTGTTGCGCCAGTGATCGTCAGCTTGCCATCATGGAGTGCCGCAGCAGTCTTACTTGTGATTTTCACTTTACCACTGCAATTGATGGACGAATCGAGGTAACTGCGCGAATCCCAGACAGCGCGCTGGTTTGCAGTGATCGCCACATTAGCCGCCTTGGTGATCACGACCGGGTCCCAAACTGCACCGCCATTCTGGCTGGTGATCTCCACATTACCGCTGCACTCAATCTCGGCTCTGCCATAGATGGTATAGCTGTTTCCATCTTCATCGGTGCTTGTACGGCCCTCACCATGGATGGTCACATTCTGTGCGCTCTGAACATCGAGATTGCCGTGGTCACCATAACCCAGCACATTGCCAGAACCGGTATTATCCATCAGGATGTCACCGGCGCAGGTAATAGTAGCGTCCCCCGTGATAAGGGCGGTGGAGGATACGCCCGTTACCTTCACATCCTGTGCGCCGGTAACGGTCAGGCTGCCATTTACCACAGCACCGTTCGCATTGCTCAGTACCACATCCACCTTATCCTCGAGATCGTCAGTGATCTCGACCTTCATCTTGCCAAAGCTGCCGGTACCGGTCAGGGTGTGGGTATCCGGGTCATAGGTGAGCTTGTCGTTTCCGACTCCAAGAATGTGCCCGCAGTTTTCGCTGGTCACTTCAATGGGAGGATTATTGCCTATCGTGACTTTGATGCCGTAGTTGACCCCTTCATCAGGTTCAGGGATTTCCTTGACCCAGTTAGCAGTCAGGGTCATGTTTTTGTTCACAGTAACGGTGATATTTTCGCTGGTCTCTTCGCTGCCAGTCCAGCCCTTAAACGTCCACTGGCCTTCGCCCGGTGCAACAGCCTTGATGGTCAGTTCTTTGCCGTTTTCTACCGTATAGGTAGTGGTGCCATTTTCACCAGCAGTGCCAACCAACTTGGTTTCGCCCTCATAGGCTTCGGCATACTTCAGGGTAAGAGTATGGGTGGTCCGTTCTACCCATTTAGCAGTCAGGGTCATATCTTCGGTCACGGTAACAGTGATTTTTTCGCTGGTTTCTTCACGGTCTATCCAGCCACCAAACTTCCACTGGCCTTCGCCCGGTGCAACAGCCTTGACGTAGACTGTCTTGCCCTCGTCCACATGATAGGTAGAAGTGCCGTTTGCGCTCGTTGCATTGATCAGCTCCGTGGTGTACGCTGCATCCGTGTAAGCCTTGGCATTCGTCAGCGTGAGCGTCTTGTTGCTCGGATTCACATACTCGATTCTGAAATAAGAGTATCTTGCACAATCATTCGCGTCCTGGGTCTCAGTGCTCTCGGCCTCGGAGCTGCCTGCATAATAGCGGGCAACGTAACCAGTCGGCAGATTCCTTACCTCCACCGTGCCTGCCTGAACTGCCTCATAACCGTAGGTATTGCAAAGCGTGACCGCACCAGTGCAGTGATCAAGTACCAGCTTGCCTGCTTTACCCCTGTCGCCGATTACGCCATAAATAGCAAAAGCGGTAGCCTGAATTTTTTGCGCATTGTGCACGGTCAGGGTTCCGCTGACGGTCGAGCCGTTTCCGCAATTCAGAGAAAGGGTCTGACAGTTGATATCTGCACCGCCGTTGAGGATGCCGTCAATGCTCACATCCTGTGCGCTGTTCACAGTCAGCTTGCCTTCAACAGCCTGATTTACCAAGCTGATGTTATTATAGTCAAGGTTGCCGCTGATTCTCACATCACCAGCGCTAGTAATCGTTGCCTCACCGCGAATCGCAGCATCAGTGCCGGAATCGGATTTTGTAACGGTCAGATCATTGACAGTTGCATTCAGGCTACCATTCACGGCGTAAGATTCACCCTTGATGGTGACGTTTTCTCCACCGTTAAGGATTACATCGCCATTAAAGCCGCCTTCAAACGCAAAGCCTTCGTCATAAGACACGGTGGGATAACCTAAAGGCCATGCCACGTCAAAGCTGACAGTTCCACCATTCGCCGTCAGGTTGTAAGTAGTATTGCCCACCGTAACGGTCAGTGTATGCGCCGCACTGCCACCTTCTGCCGCCAGTGCGCTGAGGGGGCTTGCCGCCTGCAGCAGCAGGCCAAGGCTCAGCAGCCCGGCAAGGAATTTACGGGTACGTAGTTTCATGTAGGGTGTACCTCCTCTGTTCTATCTTTGATCCTATCATACACCCGTAGCTCCCCCCCGGGCATTCGTTTGACACGAATCGACCGAAAAATGCATCGAATCGACCCGTGCACAATTTAGGAAAATTCTGCCCCTTATTTTGTGAAATTGTTTCATTTTGAGAATGAGTCAGATTGCTTGACACTGCCCGCGAATCATGCTAAACTTAGTCCACTTTGAAAAAAGCACAAATGCGTTGACGGGGAAAAAACGATTTTCTTCTGCGTACAGAGAGCCGCCGGGTGGTGCAAGGCGGGTGCAGAGGGTTTCGGTTACTGGCCCCTGAGCGGCAGGGCTGAACACACAAGTAGGCTCTGACGGATGTCCACCGTTACAAGGACAGCGATTCGCCGCAAAAAGCCGATCGTGCAAAGCGGCTGTGCCCAAAGGCGCAGCAAAGAGAGTGGTACCACGGGTGCCCTGTAGTTTGAACTTTACAGGCTCTCGTCTCTCAAGGTTTTCGCCTTGAAAGACGAGAGCCTTTTCGTATATCTGCCTTTTGGAAGCAGGCTTGCCCTCTCCGTCACGGCTTACGCCGTGCCACCTCTCCCAAAGTGAGAGGCCTTGGCAGTACGGCAAAGTTTTCGGTTTTGCCAAGGGCTCCCCCCTTGGGGGAGCTGTCGAACGAATGTGAGACTGAGAGGGCAAGGACGCTCACAAAGAGCATGGAGCAAGAAGTGTAAATTGTTTGGGAGGACGCGCAAATGATGGACGCAACCAAGTACGCTCCGGGTTACTACCCGGTACCCGCAGGCTATGACAGCTGGGTAAAGAAGGATCACATTGAAAAAGCCCCCGCATGGTGCAGTGTGGACCTGCGCGACGGCAATCAGGCCCTGATCGTGCCCATGAGCCTTGAGGAAAAGCTGGAGTTCTTCCGGATGCTGGTCAAGATCGGCTTCAAGGAGATCGAGGTGGGCTTCCCTGCCGCCAGCGACACCGAGTACGAGTTCCTGCGCACCCTGATCGAGAAGAACATGATCCCCGAGGATGTCACCGTGCAGGTGCTGACCCAGTGCCGCGACCACATCATCCGCAAGACCTTCGAGGCCGTCAAGGGCGCTCCCCGCGCGGTGATCCACTTCTACAATTCCACCTCTGTGGCCCAGCGCGAGCAGGTGTTCCACAAGAGCAAGGAGGAGATCAAGCAGATCGCCACCGACGGCGCAAAGCTGGTCAAGCAGCTGAGCGAGGAGTATGAGGGCAACTTCCTGTTCGAGTACAGCCCCGAGAGCTTTACCGGCACCGAGGTGGACTATGCGGTGGATGTGTGCAACGCCGTGCTGGACATCATGCAGCCCACCCCGGACCGCCCCATGATCATCAACCTGCCCGTCACCGTGGAAATGAGCATGCCGCATGTCTACGCAAACCAGATCGAGTACTGCGACAAGCACCTGAAATACCGCGACAGCGTGATCATCTCCACCCATCCCCACAACGACCGCGGCACCGGCGTGGCCTGCGCAGAGCTGGCCGTGCTGGCGGGTGCACAGCGCGTGGAGTGCTGCCTGTTCGGCAACGGCGAGCGCACCGGCAACGTGGATGCCGTGACGCTGGCAATGAATATGTACAGCCACGGCGTGGACCCCAAGCTGGACTTCTCCGATATGCCGGACATCTGCGCCACCTACGAGCGTGTGACCCGGATGCACATTTACGAGCGCACCCCCTACGCCGGTCAGCTGGTGTTTGCCGCCTTCTCCGGTAGCCATCAGGATGCCATTGCAAAGGGCATGGCCTACCGCAAGGAGCATGGCGAACACCGCTGGACCTGCCCCTACATCCCCGTTGACCCCCACGACATCGGCCGCACCTACGATGCCGATGTTATCCGCATCAACAGCCAGAGCGGCAAGGGCGGCATCGGCTTTGTGCTGGAACAGAACTTCGGCTACAACCTGCCGCCCAAAATGCGCGAGGCGCTGGGCTACAAGGTCAAGAGCGTTTCCGACCACAGCCACAAGGAGCTGAGCGCAAACGAGGTGCTGCACATCTTCGAGGATGCCTTCCTCAACCGCTGCAAGCCGCTCAACGTTCTGGAAGCCCACTTTGCACAGGTGGGCGGCATCACCGCCACCGTCACGCTGGAGCTGAACGGTCAGCGCAAGGTGGTCACCTCGGTGGGCAATGGCCGTCTGGACGCTGTGGCAAACGCCATCCAGAGCGCCACCGGCATGGAGTTCCACCTCGAGACCTACTCTGAGCACAGTCTGGACGAAGGCTCCACCTCCCGCGCTGCCTCCTACGTCGGCCTTGTCTGGGGCGATAACACCGTCACATGGGGTGCCGGCACCGACACCGATATCATCGTGGCCGGCATCAAGGCACTGGTGAGCGCCATCAATAATAAATAAAGAACTCCCCCAGTCTGCTTCGCAGACAGCCCCCTCGGAGATGGGGCCCCTGGCAGTGCGGAAAAGCTTCCCGTTTCGCCAGAGGCTCCCTCCTTGAGGGAGCTGGAACGGCGCAAGCCGTGCCTGAAGGAGTTCTACCAACAGATAAAAGGAGAGTACCATCATGGGAATGACCCTGACGCAGAAAATTCTTGCCGCACATGCCGGTCTTGCCGAGGTCAAGGCAGGCCAGCTCATCAATGCAAAGCTGGACATCGTGCTGGGCAACGACATCACCACCCCGGTTGCCATCAACGAGTTTGAAAAGGCCGGTTTTGACGGTGTGTTCGACAAAGAGCACATTGCCATCGTGCTGGACCACTTTGTGCCCAACAAGGACATCAAGAGCGCCACCCAGTCCAAGCAGTGCCGCGAGTTCGCCAACAAGTACGACATCCTTAACTTCTACGATGTGGGCCAGATGGGCATTGAGCACGCTCTGCTGCCGGAAAAAGGCATCGTGACCGCAGGCGACTGCGTGATCGGTGCGGACAGCCACACCTGCACCTATGGTGCACTGGGTGCCTTCTCCACCGGTGTCGGCTCCACCGATATGGCTGCCGGCATGGCCACCGGCATGGCATGGTTCAAGGTGCCCTCTGCCATCAAGTTCGTGCTCAAGGGCAAGTTCGGCCCCCGCGTCTCCGGCAAGGACCTGATCCTGCACATCATCGGCATGATCGGTGTGGACGGTGCGCTGTACAAATCCATGGAGTTCACCGGCCCGGGCATTGCCAGCCTGACGATGGACGACCGCCTGTGCATCTGCAACATGGCCATCGAAGCCGGTGCCAAGAACGGCATCTTCCCTGTGGACGATGTGACCCGCAGCTACCTCAAGGGCCGCAGCCAGCGTGAGCCGGTGTTCTTTGAGGCCGACCCGGATGCCGAGTACGAAAAGACCATTGAGATCGATCTGGACAAGCTGGAACCCACCGTCAGCTACCCCCACCTGCCCGAGAACACCCACCTTGCCAGCGAGGGCAAGGACATCAAGATCGATCAGGTTGTGATCGGCAGCTGCACCAACGGCCGTCTGGAGGACATGGAAGCCGCCTACAACGTGCTCAAGGGCAAGCACATTGCCAAGGGCGTGCGCGGCATCATCATCCCCGCCACCATGGCCGTTTACAAGGAATGCATCCTGCGCGGCTGGACCACTGCCTTCATTGATGCAGGCTGCATCGTGTCCACCCCCACCTGCGGCCCCTGCCTGGGCGGCTACATGGGCATTCTGGCCGAGGGCGAGCGCTGCGTTTCCACCACCAATCGCAACTTTGTGGGCCGCATGGGCCATGTGAAGAGCGAGGTCTACCTTGCTTCTCCCGCCACCGCCGCCGCCAGCGCACTGACCGGCTGCATCACCGACCCCCGCACGGTCTGATCGGAAAGGAGCACAACAATGAACGCAAAAGGTTCTGTTTTCAAATACCCGGACAACGTGGATACCGATGTCATCATCCCGGCCCGCCACCTGAACACGCAGGATGCCAAAGAGCTGGCCAGCCACTGCATGGAGGACATCGACAAGGACTTCGTCAAGAAGGTGAAGGACGGCGACATCATGGTGGGCGGCTGGAACTTCGGCTGCGGCTCCTCCCGTGAGCACGCACCGCTGTGCATCAAGACCGCCGGCATCTCGGTGGTCATTGCCAAGAGCTTTGCCCGCATCTTCTACCGCAACAGCATCAACATCGGTCTGCCCATCATGGAGTGCCCGGAGGCTGTGGATGCCATCAATGCGGGCGACACCGTGAGCGTGGACTTTGACACCGGTATCATTACCGACGAGACCAACGGCAAGGTGTTTCACGCCGAGCCCTTCCCGCCGTTCATCCAGGAGATCATCTCGGCCGGTGGACTGATGAAGTCCATCAAGGCGAAGCAGCAGTAACCCTCTCAGGCGCTTCGCGCCAGCTCTCCCAAAGGGCGAGCTTTTTGCCATCTTCCCGAATGTATTTTCTTCTAGGATAAACAACAAGCAATACCTTACCCGCCTGAAAAGCTCCCCCTTCGGGGGAGCTGGCAATGCCATAGGCATTGGCTGAGAGGGTTCAAACCGATAGAAGGAGTTTCCCAATGGAAAAAAACATCGCTGTCATCTGGGGCGACTGCTCCAGCCCGGAGATCGTCAAGCAGACCATCCGCGTGCTTGACAAGGTGGCCGAAAAGTACGGCCACACCTTCCACTACACCGACGCTGCCATGGGCGGCGAAGCCATTGACAAGTACGGCGACCCGCTGCCCCAGCACGAGCTGGACAAGTGCCTTGCTGCGGACAGCGTCCTGCTGGGTGCCGTGGGCGGCCCCAAGTGGGAGGGCCTGCCCGGTGAGCAGCGCCCGGAGAAGGGCCTGCTGCGCCTGCGTGCAGGCATGGGCCTGTACTCCAACAACCGCCCGGCCAAGATCTGGCCGCAGCTGGCTCCTGCCAGTCCCCTGAAGCCCGAGATCGTGGCACAGGGCATCGATTTCATCATCGTGCGTGAGCTGATCGGCGGCGTATACTTTGGCAATCACGAGACCCACACCCTCGCCAGCGGCGAGAAGCAGGCCATCGACTCCATGCCCTACTCGGAGCACGAGATCGAGCGCATCGGCCGCATCGGCTTTGAGACCGCACGCAAGCGCCGCAAGAAGCTGTGCTGCGTGGACAAGGCAAACGTTTTGGACACCAGCCGCCTGTGGCGCAGTGTGATGCACCGCCTGCAGGCCGAATACCCGGATGTGGAATACAGCGAGATGTTCGTGGACAACTGCGCCATGCAGATCGTCAAGAACCCCGCCCAGTTCGACGTGATCGTTACCGAGAACATGTTCGGCGACATCCTGTCGGACGAGGCTTCCATGATCACCGGCTCCATCGGCATGATCCCGTCCTCCTCTCTGGGCGACGGCACCCGCGGCCTGTATGAGCCCATCCACGGCTCGGCCCCCGATATTGCGGGCAAAGACATCGTGAACCCCACCGCCTGCATTCTGTCTGCCGCCATGATGCTGCGCTACTCCTTCGGCATGGCCGAGGAGGCCGATGCCATTGAGACCGCCGTGAACAAGGTGCTGGACAAGGGCCTGCGCACCGCCGACAACATGAGCGAGG
>ERZ773228.3945-NODE-3945-length-11683-cov-27.845889_pt1 | contig 11683 bp, 9 predicted proteins | sample MGYA00580524_ERZ773228 | MGnify/ENA primary metagenome ERZ773228 (study PRJEB29015, sample SAMEA2737768) | human gut metagenome | biome: human gut; feature: human-associated habitat; material: faeces | place: China | collected 2012 ...
TCGGGGTGGGTGCGCTTGATCTCGGTCTGGATGGCCGTCAGCAGATGGGTCTTGCCGAGGCCCGAGCCGCCGTAGATGAACAGCGGGTTGTAAGCACCGGAGGGGTTGGCCGCAACAGCCTGCGCCGCAGCAAACGCAAACTGGTTGGAGGGGCCTTTGATGAAGTTCTCGAAGGTGAATTCATAGTTTCCCTGCGGGGAGGCGGGGTTCGCCTCGTACTGCTGGGCCAGCACCACTTCGTGGGGCGGCGTGCTGGGGACGACGAGGGTGATGTCCACGTCAAAGCCCAGCACTGTTTTGAAGGCCTCTTTGAGCAGGCCGAGATAACGGTCCGTCACGATCTTGCAGATGAAGTCGTTGCGCACCGAGAGGGTGATATGGCTGGAGTCCTCAAAGCTGATAGGCTCCAACCCGTCGATATAGAGATTATACGTCGGCTCCGCCATCTGCGCCTTGCAGTAGCTCTGGGCAGCCTCTAAAACGTCCTTGAAAGAATCCATAGTACATCCACTCCATTGAAGTTTTCAACAATGCTGCTGATACCAGGTTAGTATACCACAAAAATCCCCCTGCGTCTATATTATATAAGGTAATTTATAATACATAAAAAAGACATACCTGCGTCTGGGAAACGGCCTTGTGTCCAAAGCGGAGAAAAGCCACAAGATATTGTGGCTAAAAAGTTTTCCACGGGAAATGGGTGAAAAAGTTGAAAGTTTCTCCACAGAGGTTTTTCAAAAAAGTTTGAAGGAAAGCGAAAAAAATGCTTGACAGAAGGCCATAGTGTGCGATATACTGTTGAATTGCAAGCCTGTCCCCATTTTGGGACCAGAATAGACCCCATACCGGGGACGAGTTTTTACGGAGGAAATACACCATGAAGAGAACTTTTCAGCCCAAGAAGCGTCAGCGCAAGGAAGTTCATGGCTTCCTGACCCGCATGAGCACCAAGAACGGCCGCAAGGTCATCAACGCACGCCGTGCTAAGGGCCGCAAGAGCCTGACCGTCTGATCCTGAGCAGTATGCATCAGGTCCGGCGCAGAATGGAATATGCGCAAAAAGGCCGCTGATATTGGATTGGCGGTCTTATTTTTTTACCCGGCATTCGGGAAAAAGGCCGGAAAGCTGCGGTGAATAGTCGCATTGCCTAAAAAAACTGTCAAAGATTTGGCAGAGAAAACGCCCGGATGAGCTTTTCATGTCGGCGTTTTTTTGCTATACTGAACACTGAGCATTGCTTTTTTCCGGGCGGTGCTCCCACATCACCTGAAGGGAGGCGCACAGGATGCGCTATCGTCCCATCCGCCGCAACGGCGAGTTTGGCCGCGTGTATGCCCGCGGCAAGTCCTATGTCAACCAGGCGCTGGTGCTCTACGTGCTCAAAACGCGGAGCAAGCGCACCCGGGTGGGCCTGACGGCCACCAAAAAGATCGGCCACGCCGTGCAGCGCAACCGCGCCCGCCGCGTTATGAAGGCCGCCATCGACGAGCATCTCGACTACAACATCGGCGGCTACGACCTCGTTTTCGTGGCCCGGGGCATGACCCCCCGGCTCAAGAGCTGGCAGCTCAGCGCCATCGTGGCAAAGCTCTTCGCCCAGGCCGGCCTGCCGGATAAGGCAAAACAGCCGGGCGCAAAGCCCCCAGCCACCCTGCCGCCGGTCCGGAAGCCCGAGGCGTGAGCATCTTTCAGAAAGCCTTCTGCGGGCTCATCCGGCTCTACCAGAAGTTCATCAGCCCGGGGCTGGGGCGGAACTGCCGCTTTTCGCCCTCCTGCAGCCAGTACGGCATCGAGGCCATCCGCACCCACGGCTGCGTCAAAGGGCTGCTGCTGACGGCGTGGCGCATCGCCCGGTGCAATCCGCTGGGCCGCTGGGGCTACGACCCCGTACCGGAAAAGGGCCGCTGGAAAAATCCGGCCCGGCATCTCTCGGCCTCGGCTCTGTTTTCCACCAGACACGAAAAATAAGTGGAAAACCTCTTCGTCGATGCTCTTTGAAAGAGCGCTGAAGCGGGGAAGACCTCTCCGTCAATGCCCTTTGAAAAAGGGCGGCAGAGGGGAGGAAAACCTCTCCGTCACGCCTGCGGCGTGACACCTCTCCTGATAGGAGAGGCTGAGAGGAAAAGCTATTATCATTGCTTCTTGTGACGTGCTGAACTGTGGGCGGCGTGTCCTACGATAAAAATAACCGTCCCGCACCACAGGCGGGGCAGAATGGACAGAGACATGAATATTTTGTACATCCTCGGTGTACCTCTCGGCTATGTGATGGAGTGGATCTACAACCTCATCCCGAACTACGGCTGGGACATCATCATCTTCACCATCGTCATCCGCCTGATCAGCATCCCTCTGCAGCTCAACCAGCAGAAGAGCATGGCCAAGATGTCCGCTTTCCAGCCGATGATCGCCGACATCCAGAAAAAGTACAAGGACAAGCCCGAAAAGCAGCAGGAAGAGCTGCTCAAGCTCCAGCAGGAGTACGGCTATAAGCCCACCGCCGGTTGTATGCCCATGCTGGTCAACTTCCTCGTCATGTTCGGCGTCATCGAGGTCGTGTACCGCCCGTTGCAGCGCATCTTCCACATCGGCGCCGACGCCATCACCGCCGCAGGCGATGCCATGACAGCTCTGGGCATCAGCTTCACTCAGGTGACCCGCGACACCAATATCATCGCACAGGTGCTGGCCGGTGAGTCCACCGTCACCTCTGTGTTCACCGCAGACCAGCTGAACACCATCACGGAGTTCGGCCAGCACATGGACTTCTTCGGCATCGACCTGACCCGTGTGCCGCAGTACAGCCTGGCAGCAGACAACCTGCCCCTACTGATCTTCCCCATCCTGGCTGTCGTCACCATGTTCATCTCCACCCACATCAGCATGAAGGCCTCCGGCCAGGAGATGCAGGGCAGCATGAAGCTGACCATGTATATGATGCCTCTGATGTACGTCTTCTTCTGCTTTACCGTTCCCTGCGCATTCTCTCTGTACTACGTCATTTCCAACATCGTGATGACCGTCCAGACCCAGGTCATGCGCAAGATCTATGACCCCGAGAAGATGAAGGAGCAGGTCAAGGCCGAGATCGCTTCCCGCAAGAAGGAAGAGAAGCGCGGCGTGAAGAGCACCACCATCAAGGTCCAGGACGAGAAGACCGGTGAGGTCGTGGAAAAGAACATCTCCGCCAGCGAGATGAACAAGCGCCGCCTCGAGTATGCCCGCCAGCAGGATGCTGAGCGCTACAAGGACGAGCGCACTGTCCCGCTGAGCGAGCTGCAGAACAAAAAGGAGGATTGACGGTTATGATCCGTACGCAGGAAGCGACCGGCAAGACGGTCGATGAAGCACGCACCAACGCCTGCGCTCTGCTGGGCGTGGAAAAGGACGACATCAACGTCAGCTACGAAGTGCTGGAAATGCCCCAGAAGACCGGTTTTCTGGGCCTGAAGCTCACTCCCGCCAAGGTCCGCGTCAGCGTCGAGCTGCCGGACGAGCCTGTGGCAGCTCCTGCTGCCCCCGTTGAGGAGTCCACTCCCGTTGTGGAGGAGAAGGCTGCTCCTGTGGCTGAGCCTGTCGTCGAAGAGACTGCCCCTGAAGCTCCCGCTGCTGTGGAAGAGCCTGCTGCTCCCGCTGAGGAAGCTGCCCCTGCCGAAGAGCAGGCTGCTCCCGCCGCAGAGGGCGAAGAGGTGGAAGTCCCCATCAACATCGAGGAGAACGCCAAGGTCAAGGCCGCTGTGGACTACCTGAAGGATGTCATCGAGAAGATGGGCGTACAGGACGTCAAGTTCAGCGCTGTGCAGAAGGGTGAGGCTACCATCATCCGTCTGGACGGTGAGAAGATGGGCGCCCTCATCGGCCGCCGTGGCGAGACGATGGAGAGCCTGTCCTATCTGGCAAGCCTCGTGGCAAACCGCCTCGAGGGCGACTACATCAAGCTGGGCCTCGACGTGGCCGGCTACCGCGACAAGCGCGAGAGCGACCTGACCGCACTGGCACAGCGCATCGGTGCCAAGGTGCGCCGCACTGGCCGCAGCTTTGCTATGGAGCCCATGAACCCCTACGAGCGCCGCATCATCCACTCTGCCATCGGCAAGATGGAGGGCGTCCGCAGCGAGAGCAAGGGCGAGGGCCGTGACCGCCGTGTAGTCATCTACTCCACCGACCCCAACGCTGTGGCTGAGAGCGCAAATGCACGTCCCCGCGGACCCCGCGGCGGCCGTGACCGCAACGGCACTGGCCACAGCGGCGGCTATCATCGCGGCGGCGAGCGCCGTGGTGACCGGAATGGCCGTGGCCCGCGCAATGGCGGCGGCCGTGGCGGCTACCGCTCCAATGTGCCTGAGCGCACCTACACCCCGCGCGATGCCGAGAATGCTGCCCCTGTGGCACCCAAGCGCACTGAGCGTGTGGATGACTTCGCTGATCTGAGCTTCGGCAAGATCGAGCTGTAAAAGCTGAATGATAAGACCCTCTCCCGCATGGCGGAAGCCGTGCAGGGGAGGGTCTTTTTTTGTACGAGGAACACTATAAATTTACACATCTTTTGCATGAAGATGGTTTACGATGAAAAGCAAATCTGAAAAAATAATTTAGGAAGAAAAGTCGTTCTTATCGGAAAATTGGAGAATATGTCCAATTCCGGAAGAAATTTTTCTCCTACTTGCACATTGTAAAACAATGTCTACAAGCCTTATACTAGAGCTACAAATGCTTCGGAGTTTATACCAAGCAAAAAAGAGAGGAATTATTATGGAACAGAATAAGATTTCCCGCCGTAATTTCCTGCGCGTGGCCGGTGCATCGGCTACCGCCGCCGCAATGGGTGGTCTGGTCCCGGCTGCTTCCGCTGCCGGCATCAAAGACCTGTGGAGCATGGACCTGCAGATCCTTGCCACCAGCGATACCCACGGTAAGTTTGACCCCTGGGATTACGCCGCCAACAAGGCCGACGCCTCCGGCAGCGTGGCCCAGCAGGCAACTGCCATCAAGGAGAACCGCACCAAGACCACGCTGGTCGTGGATGCAGGCGACACCATTCAGGCAAACTCCGCTGAGCTGTTCCTGAACGACGATGTCCACCCCATGATCGCTGCTCAGAACGCCATCGGCTACGATGTCTACGTCACCGGCAACCATGAGTACAACTATGGCATGGCCACGCTGGAAAAGGTGCTCTCCCAGCAGAAGGCCAAGGTGCTGACCGGCAACGTCTACAGCCCCGAAGGCAAGCCTCTGGCGGATGGCTACACCATCATCAACAAGGGCGGCGTCAAGATCGGCGTCATCGGTATGGTCACTCCCAACATCACCCGCTGGGACGCCAAGAACCTCGAGGGCTGGACTGTCACCAACCCGGTGGACGAGAGCCGCAAGATCATTGATAAGATCAAGAACGGTGTGGATGTCATCATCGGCGTTATGCATATGGATGTTGACAATGAGTACGGCGTCTATGGCTCCGGCGTCACCGACCTGGCAAATGCCTGCCCTGAGTTCGACGTCATCGTCGCCGCTCACGGCCACAAGAGCATCCCCAACAAGATGATCAACGGCGTGCTGGTGGTCGAGAACAAGAATGCCGGTGCCACCGTCTCCGACATCCACGTCTATCTGGAGCGCGGCCTGAACGGCAAGTGGAAGGTGAAGGACCGTACCTCTGAGAACCTGACCATCAAGGACTACGCTCCCGACCCCGAGCTGACTGCTCTGCTGGCAGAGTACGACCAGCGCGCTAAGGACGACGCCGTGACCCCCATCGGCCAGCTGGTCGGCGGTGATCTGGCCCCCGAAAACGAGATCGACTGCCTGCCGCAGGCCATGGTGCAGGATACCGCTCTGCTGGACTTCATCAACGAGGTACAGATGTACTACACCGACGCTCAGGTGGCCGCAACGGCTCTGACCTCCATGACTTCCCAGATGCGCGAGGGTACCATCCGCAAGTGCGACATGGCAAGCATCTACACCTACCAGAACACCCTGTACAAGCTGCAGATGAACGGCTGGCAGCTGCGTCAGTTCATGGAGTGGTCTGCTGCCTTCTTTAAGACCTGGGAGCCGGGCGATGTGACCATCGCATTCGACTCTTCCGTCCGCTATTACCTGTACGATGCCTTTGCAGGCGTCAAGTATGACCTCGACATCTCCAAGCAGCCCGGCAACCGCATCCAGAACCTGACCTGGATGGATGGCCGTCCGGTGGAGGACGATGACAGCTTCGTGGTGGCCGTCAACAACTACCGTGCCACCACCCAGCTGCTGACTTATGCTGACATCTTCAAGGAGGGCGACGAGCTGCCCAAGCTGCTGGAGATCGACGTGCGCGGCGATGTGGGCGGCGTCCGCGAACTGCTGGGCGAGTACATCCGCACCGTCAAGGGCGGCACCATCGAGCCGCACGTGGACAACAACTGGAAGCTCGTGGGCAACAACTGGAACGCTGCTGACCACGAGAAGGCCGTCAAGCTGCTGCGCGAGGGCAAGCTGGCCCTGTCGGAGAACGCCGACAGCCGCACCCTGCCCGGCAAGGCCATCACCACGGCCGATATTGCCGCATTCTGATTTTTCTTTCACACACACGCAACGGGGTGTGCAGTCTTTCAGGGGCTGCACACCCTTTTTTGCTGCACAATAAAGTGAAGGATCAATGGGTAATATAGCTAAATTTAATTACCGCTTTTTAGCATATCATAGAAAATAAACGCTGGGATGCGCTGGATATTTTCTTTTTGGGAGCTTCATGATAAAATAGGAAAAACCCGCAGAATAAAGGGGAAAGTGCGCCCTCGTGCAGTGCGGGGACGAATGCGGTTTGAAAAGAGGATGGCTATGGAAGCATTGCGAAGGCTGTTGTATGCGGAGATGTCACGGGAGGAGTACAAAGCCTGTCTGCCGGATATACAGCGCTCCAACCGCCACCGTGTGACGGCCTACCTGGGGATAGCCTGTGCGTTTCTTACAGTTTTATGGATACTGTCTGGGGCTCTGGAATTTTTGCGGCCCAATATGCCGGCCTATATGATAGCGCTGGCTGTATGCATGGGCCTGCAGGCGGTCAACCGGACATTCCCGGGAAAAAACGGCCTGCTGCTGACCTGGCTGATGTACGCCTTTGAGGCTTTGCTCTATGTGCTGGGCATCTATCTGGGCATCCATCCTTCTCCCGATACTCCTACGGTGAGCTTTATTGCGTTCTTGCTGGCAGTGCCGCTGCTCTTTGTCATGCGGCCCATCCAGCATATCTTGAATGTCGTCTTTTTCGATGGTATTTTCATCCTGACCTGCTTTTTGTTCAAGAGTAAAGAGACGCTCCCAGTTGATATTCTGGACGGCATGGTGTTTGGTGCGGTGTCCTGCATCATATCCACCTTCATCATGCTTTCGATGCACGAAAATTTTTCCATCCGGCACAAGCTGCTGGGCATCGCGGAGACGGACTTGAACGTCGGCCTGAAAAACCGCAACGCCTACGAGAGCCAGATGCACGACTACCCGATGCACTGCAGCAGCACGCTGAGCTGTGTTTATCTGGACGTGAACGGCCTGCATGAGCTGAACAACACCCGGGGCCACGCGGCGGGCGACGAGATGCTCAAGACCGTGGCAGCCAAGGTGCGGGACATCTTCGGCGAAGAGTACAGCTACCGTGTGGGCGGCGATGAGTTCGTGGCCTTTGCGATGGACAAGAGCGCCGAAGAGATGCGCGCGCTCATCCACAAGCTGGTGCAGGAGGTGGACGAGGCCGGTTACTCGGTGGCCGTGGGTACAGCGACTCACAGCGCGGGCGGCATCGACATGGAAGTTCTCGTCAAATCGGCCGAAACACGGATGTATCTGGCAAAGGAAGAGCACTATCGCCTTGCCGGGAAGACCCGAGGATAAAATGCAAAAGCGGTACGCTGCCGGACTCTCCGGCGGTGTGCCGCTTTTTTGCGCAGCATATTTCTTTTTTTGGCGGTTCGTGGTAGAATATACTGTATTCATCTGCGCATAAGGAGGGGAGAAGATGCAGCATTCGACCATTGCGGCCATTGCTACCGCTCCGGGTGCGGGCGGCATCGCCATCGTGCGGCTGTCCGGCCCGGAAAGCTATGAAGTGGCAGCGAAGGTGTTCCGTCCGGCCAACCCAGCCAAAAAAGTCGCGGACGCCAAAGGCTATACGGCCATGTTCGGTGCGTTCGTGGAGGGGGAAGAGGCTTTCGACGAGGGCGTGGCGCTGTTTTTCCGCGCGCCCCACAGCTACACCGGCGAGGATGTGGTGGAGCTTTCCTGCCACGGCGGCAGTGCAGTCGCCCGGCGGCTGGTGGAAGCCTGCATTGCGGCGGGCGCGTCGCCTGCCGCTCCCGGCGAGTACACCCGCCGCGCTTTCCTGAACGGCAAGCTCAGTCTGACCCAGGCCGAAGCCGTCATGGACATCATCTCCGCCGATGGCCGACAGGGGGCCGCGCTGGCAAATGCCTCCCTGAACGGTGCGCTGGCCCGGAAGATAGCGGCCCAGAAAGATGCTTTGACGGCCTTGCAGGCCCATCTGGCCGCCTGGGTGGATTTCCCTGAGGAAGATGTCCCGGAACTGAGCCAGAGCCATCTCTGCGACGTTTTAGGCGGGGTAGAGCAGGAGCTGGACGCCCTCATCCAGAGCTACGATGCGGGCGCTGTCCTCCGCGAGGGTGTGGACTGTGCCATCGTGGGCAAGCCCAATGCGGGCAAATCCACCCTGCTCAACCTGCTGGCCGGATTCGACCGGGCCATTGTCACGCCGGTGGCCGGAACCACCCGCGACGTGGTGGAACAGGCTGTTCAGCTGGGCGACGTCCGGCTGAATCTCTTCGACACTGCCGGTCTGCGTCAGACGGAAGACGAGATAGAAGCCGAAGGTATCCGCCGCAGCTGGAAGAAGCTGGACGAGGCGGGGCTTATCCTCGCCGTCTTCGACGGCTCGGAGCGCCCGACTCGGGAGGACCTGGAGCTGGCTCAGCGCTGCGCGGGTCGTCCGGCCATCGCGCTGGTCAATAAAGAGGACAAGCCCACCCGGTTTGACGCCGAGCTCATCGCACCCTATTTTGCGATGGTGCTGCCGGTCTGCTGTCAGGAAGAAGGGGCGCGGAAGGTCATCGCGGCGGCGGTAGCCCGCCTGCTGGGGACCAACCAAATCGACCCCCACGCCGCCAGCCTCTCGGGACAGCGGCAGCTTTCCGCTGCCACCCGCGCTCGGGATGCCGTAGCCGGAGCGCTGGACGCCGCGCAGGGGCTCGGGCTGGACGCTGTGTCAGTCTGCGTGGACGACGCGCTGGATGCACTTTGTGAGCTGACAGGGGAGAACGCCTCGGAGGCGGTCATCAATGAGGTGTTTGAGAGATTCTGCGTGGGGAAGTAAGGACAGTATCGTTGTGCGCCTGTGCGCGGGGCAGAGCGCTTTTACGTTAAGTGGAATTGTTCTCTTTTGATGTCAAAAGAGAACCAGAAAACCACCAGCGATTTCGACGCGCTGGATCCACGAGAAAGGGGCTGCTCGCCCCTTTCAGACCCCGAAGGAGTAGTCGAAACGGAAAAAAGCTAGCCGCTTCGCTAAACGCTTTTTTCTCGTTTCTCCGTTTTACGGCTTCGCCGAAGATTTTATGTTGCAAATAGAGGAAAGTATGAACCATTTAGGAGACTACGACGTTATCGTCATCGGTGCCGGACATGCGGGCATTGAGGCGGCCCATGCTGCCGCGATGCTGGGCGCAAAGACGGCGGTGTTCACTATGAGCTTGGACGCCATCGGCAATATGCCCTGCAACCCCAGCATCGGCGGCACGGCAAAAGGTACGTTGGTACGCGAATTGGATGCTCTTGGCGGCGTGATGGGCCTTGCGGCAGATGCCACCTATTTACAGAGCCGGATGCTCAACAAGGGAAAAGGCCCCGCTGTCCACGCTCTGCGCGTCCAGACCGACCGCAAGCGCTATCATGAATATATGAAGCACGCCCTTGAACTGACGCCGGGGCTGGCTATCCATCAGGCGGAAATCATTTCCATCGAGGTGGAGGACGGCCATGTGAAGGGCGTCGTCACCCAGCTGAACGGGGAGTATGGCGCAAAGTGCGTGGTCATCGCCACCGGCACCAACCTCGGCGGAAAAATTTTTGTGGGCGATGCATGGTACGCCTCCGGCCCCGACGGGATGCACGCGGCCAACGCCCTCACCGAGAGCCTGAAAGCCGCCGGTCTGCCGCTGCGCCGCTTCAAGACCGGTACGCCTGCCCGCGTGCATCGGCGGAGCATCGACTTCTCTAAGCTGGAATGCCAGCCCGGCGACCCGGACAATGAACTTCAGCCTTTCAGCTTCATGACCGATGCCCCTATGCACAACAAGGTGGAGTGCTGGATCGCCTACACCAACCCTGAGACGCACAGAATCATTCTGGACAATATCCAGCGCAGCCCGCTCTACGGCGGCATGATCGAGGGCGTCGGCCCGCGCTACTGCCCGTCGATTGAGGACAAGGTGGTGCGGTTTGCAGGGAAGGACCGGCATCCCATCTTCGTGGAGCCTTGCGGCGAGAACACCGAGGAAATGTATCTGCAGGGTGCGTCCAGCAGTCTGCCGGAAGATGTGCAGAATGCATTCTACCGGAGCATCAAGGGCTTCGAGAATATTGAGATCATGCGCCCGGCCTACGCCATCGAGTACGACTGCGTAGACCCCACCAGCCTCGAAGCCACGCTGGAAAGCAAGGTGGTGCGGGGCCTCTACGGTGCGGGACAGTTCAACGGCACCTCGGGCTACGAGGAAGCCGCCGCGCAGGGCCTGCTGGCCGGTCTGAACGCTGCCCGGAACGCATTGGGCGAAAACCAGCTCATCCTGCCCAGGCAGTCGAGCTATCTCGGCACACTGGTCGATGACCTTGTGACCAAAGGCGTCATGGACCCCTACCGGATGATGACCAGCCGCAGCGAGTACCGGCTGACCCTCCGTCAGGACAACGCCGACACCCGGTTGACGCCCATCGGCAGGGAATACGGCCTCGTGCAGGATGACCGCTGGACAAAGTACCAGCAGACGCAGGCTGTGCTGGACGCAGAGCGCCACCGTCTGCATGACGCCCATCTGCGCACGGCGGACCTGCGCGCCGCGATGGAGGCAGCGGGCCTCGCCCCGGCCGCAGAGGGCGGCATTGCCGAAGAGCTGCTGCGCCGGCCAGAGATCGACTATCCGCTCATCGCGGGCATGATCGGCTGGGGTGAGGGCATCACGCCCATGCTGGCTGAGCGTCTGGAAACTGAAATCAAGTACGCGGGTTACATTGCCCGGCAGGACCGGATGATACACGAGGTGGCCCGCCACGAGAAGACCCTCATCCCGGAGGATTTCTCTTACACAGAGCTCACCGGCCTGACATTGGAAGCCCGCGAGAAGCTGGCCCGCATCCGCCCGAAAAACTTGGGGCAGGCGGGACGCATCCCCGGCGTGTCGCCGTCGGATGTGGCACAGCTGAGTATTGCGCTGGCGGCAAATAAATCGAAAGTGTAATAGCTGATGCAAAATGGGGCGTGCGAAAAAGGGAAACGACATTGCGCGGGGGTAGAGCGCGGTTACGCGGGGTTAAGTTCTCTTTTGCGTGCCAAAAGAGAACCAGAAAAGCACCAGCGATTTCGACGCGCTGGATCCACGAGAAAGGGGCTGCTCGCCCCTTTCA
>ERZ773228.3947-NODE-3947-length-11681-cov-2.629193_pt1 | contig 11681 bp, 9 predicted proteins | sample MGYA00580524_ERZ773228 | MGnify/ENA primary metagenome ERZ773228 (study PRJEB29015, sample SAMEA2737768) | human gut metagenome | biome: human gut; feature: human-associated habitat; material: faeces | place: China | collected 2012 ...
TGATTTCTCAAGCACCCCATTGTATAATCTACTTAGAAAGCGAATCGGATGCAATATCCGATTTTGCCCTCAGTTGCAACTATGAAATAGCATTCACTTTGGTCGGAGGATGCTATTTTTTTTGTTATTATATATTGTTAATAAAATGACAATATTGTCACTTTAAAGTCACCCGGTTGTAATCTGTGTATGCTAAATTAAAACCATGATGTAAGGGTCAAAAGCAGATAGCAAAGTATGTTTACATACAAATTGCTATCTGGTGGCTTGACTCGCCAAAGAAATAAGAAAAGAGCAAAATAGTGTACTGTATCAATGATACAGTACACTGGCAAGAATGGAGGAAATAGAGTGGAAATTTTGAGAGTAGAAAATCTGACAAAAGTTTATGGAAAGGGAGAGAATGAGGTCAGAGCTTTAGATGGGGTTTCATTTTCTGTTGAAAAGGGGGAGTTTGTTGCTATTATAGGGCCGTCCGGTTCAGGCAAATCAACATTGCTTCATATATTAGGGGCTGTTGATGAGCCGTCATCGGGTAAAGTTTTTATGGATGGCAAGGATGTTTTTAAACAGAATGAAGAGCAGCTTGCGATATTCAGAAGAAGGCAGGTGGGTCTTGTCTATCAGTTTTATAACCTTATTCCGGTGCTTGATGTTGTTGAAAACATTACACTTCCTGTACAGCTTGACGGAAGAAAGGTAAATAGAGAGCGTTTGCAGGACATGGTGGCTCTTTTGGGGCTTCATGGCAGAGAAAAACATCTTCCAAATCAGCTTTCGGGAGGGCAGCAGCAGAGAGTTTCAATAGGAAGGGCATTGATGAATTCACCTTCTGTTGTACTTGCAGACGAGCCGACGGGAAATCTTGATAGTAAAAACAGTCAGGAGATAATGGAACTTTTAAAGAAATCAAACAGAAAATACAATCAGACACTCATTATGATAACACATGATGAAAATATTGCACTTCAGGCAGATCGAATAATTGCCATTGAAGATGGTCGTATTACTAGAGATGAGGTGAACAGATAATGAATATCGTAAATAAATTTACGCTGCGTACACTTCAAAAAAATAAGGTGCGAACCCTTGTGACAATACTCGGAATTATTCTTGCAACTTCAATGTTTGTTGCAATTACAAGTATAATAGTGAGCTTACAAAATTACATGCTTGATGTGTCTATAGAGGAGACAGGTGATTGGCATGGACATATATACGGTATTGACGAAAAACAAACAAAAATATGTGAAGATGAAGGAAATGTAAGTAAAAGCAGTATCGTGGAGATATACAAAAATCAGGGTGAATCAGAAGCAGTTACATTCAGGGGAATAGATGACAAATTTAAGTCAATGTTATCCGTCAAGCTGGTAAAAGGAACGATGCCTGAGAATAGTTCACAGATTATCATGACATCTATGGCAAAGAATGTATATTTTAAAAATTGTAAGATAGGGGATAAAGTGAAATTAGATGTTGGCGGTAAAGATAAAGAATTTGAAGTTACCGGTTTTTGCCAACAGGTGTCGGGTGATTCGATGCATGATATGCAGATATATACAAAGAAAGGTGCTGCAAAGCCTGAAACCTATGCTGTATATTTCAAGTGTAAAAATATATCAAAAACAGAAGATACACTTAACGGTATTATGCAAAAGATTACCAAAGAAAAAAAGGATAATACTGATGATATGGAGTGGTATACGAACAGTTCACTCTTGAAATTTTACGGAAAATCTTCAAATAGCAATTATAATAAGACTTTGTATGGTATGGGAGCTATACTTATGTTGATAATAATGATTGCTTCAGTGTCACTTATCCATAATGCATTTTCAATATCAGTCAGTGAGAGAACAAAACAGTTTGGTCTTTTAAAGTCGGCAGGAGCGACTAAAAAACAGATTTTAAGAAGCGTATTTTTTGAGGCGGGACTTTTGTGTATAATAGGTATTCCGATTGGTATAATATGCGGAATAGCAGGAATAGGAATTACATTAAATCTTCTGGGAAAACAATTTGCTGTGATTATTACTTCAAGTGAATCGGTAAATACACTTAAAATGCATATATCTGCGGTAAGCGTAATTATTGCGATAGCGGTTACAGTTATTACTGTATTTATATCAGCACTTATACCGGCATTAAAAGCGGTAAGAATTACAGTTTTACAGGCACTTAAACAAAATGAAAGTACCGGACTTAAGCGAAAAAATGTAAAAGTAAATCCGGTTATGGCAAAAGTGTTTGGGTTTGAGGGAACACTTGCAGACAAAAATTTTAAGAGAAATAAAAGAAAGCAGAGAGTTACAATATTTTCAATAGCTGTAAGTACGGCATTGTTTGTTGCGGTAAACAGCTTTACCTCATATATGTCGGCATCCTTGAAAGTGTATAAGAACAATTCAAAAGCAGATTTGTCTATGACGATTGAAAAAGATGCCATGGATAAGGGGTTTAAGAATGTTGACGATGCGTTAAAGAGATTTAAGGGAGTAGATAATATAGATGATTGCAGTTATAGTCTTTACGATAATGCTGTAGCTGAAATAAAAATAAGTGATATAAATAAAGAGTATCTTGAACAACTGAAACAGAATGATTCTGACAAGGTAGATGAGAAAAAAGGCATCATAAGAATGGATGCTATGGTATATTATATTGAAGATAATGCATTTCATGATTTCATAAAAAAAAATAATTTAAAAAACAACAACACATTGGTATGGCAGCATTTAATAATGTACAATGATGATGAGCAGAAAAATTATTCTTATGATGTTTTGAAATCAGATGCAGATATTAAGTTATATCGGACAAAGGAGAAAAAGGGATACAGTGTAGATATGGTGACAAGTTATAAAAAACTTGAGCAGAGTTATTATGCTGACGAAAATTTAAATGCTGAAGATGGCGGAGATTTGGAATTTAAAACATATTCAGGAAAAGATGCATTTGTTTCACAGGATGTAAAAGCAATGAGATGCGACATGGAACTTCCCTTATCAGTTGATGATATGAGCGAGCAAAATATGATTACAATAGTGCGTCCGTACTCTGAGATAAAGAATATACCGTCAGGTGTCATCAAAAAAAACACATATAAATTTGGTTTTAAAGCAAAAAAACATGCAACAGCTCAGGAAAATCTTTATGCTTTTACTGCAGCAAAATTAGGAAGTAATGAAGTTTATATATATGACAATACACAGAGTAAAGAAATAAGCAATGCTTTGGTGCTGATCGTTAATGTTTTTTCATACGGTTTTATCATATTGATATCACTTATAGTGATTGCAAATGTATTTAATACAATATCGACAAACATTCTTTTGAGAAGGCAGGAGTTTGCAATGCTTAAATCAGTTGGAATGACAAAAAAAGGACTTCATAAAATGATGAATTATGAATGTGCGTTTTATGGAGTAAAAGGTCTTGTTTTTGGTATGATAATGGCAGTTTTGCTTACTTACGCAATGTACAGGGTTATGGGAAACGGTTTTAATGTGGGATTTTATATTCCAATACAAAGCATTGTTGTGGTAATAGCAAGTATATTTGCGGTTGTATTTTCAAGTATGATTTATACTATGAAAAAGATTAAAAAAGATAATGTGATTGAGACACTTAGAAACGAGAATATTTAGTTTGGATGGGTCTTTATATGAAAATAGTTGTTGCTGTTGTTTGGCGGCAACTATTTTTTATTGAAAGAAAGTGCCAGAAGATTATATAATAGATACGGTGACATGTTGATAAATTATATTTTATGGAGAAAATTTATGGAATATGTAAGAATTTTATGTTGTGGAAAAGAGAATAGTGAATTAGGTATGCTGTCATTTCTCTTAGACAGAATGACAAGTGTATTAGGGATTACCATCAAAAACATGAATGGAGTATGTTATGCAGATTTCACTCAAGAAGAGATTGATGAGGAGAATGTGGAATATCATGAACCATTTGAAGTAAAATGTAAATTTGTATATCGCTCTAAAGAGTGCCAAATGGACGTTGAAAGGATTACCAACGCTGGAAAACGATACATTTATATGAATATACAGTATAGTGAAGAGGATAACATTTCTTTATTGGCAAATTCTATTTGGTATGATTTTAAGGAAAAATTGATAGAATTGTTTTACGAAGATTACAATCAGATTTTTTGGTTAGCTGATTCTCAAAATATGAAAATTGCTACGGACTTATATGGTAGATTATATACGCTAGAGAATTATTTAAGAGAAATTATAAACTCATATATGTCTATAAAACATGGTGGCGATTGGTTCGAGAAATATTCTTATGAAGACTATATAAATAAGTATTTGAAGTTTTCAGAGTGGTTTAGAAATTCTCGATATAATTTGTTTAAAAAAGTTGATAACCATTTATATAATTTGGAAATTGATGATATTTTTGTCGCCCTAAAAGCTGCAAAAAAGAAGCAAATTGCCAATGCTGTAAAGAAAGCGTTGGAAGACATAAAAAAATATGAAAAGGATAAAGCGAACGAAATTGCTTCTGTTGAGTTATTGGATAGTCCGTCACTATGGGATGAAGAAAGTTTTGATGAAATATTTAGCAAATCAGTAGTTGGAAGATGGAAAGACGATTTGTCTAAAAGACGAAACATGATTGCACATAATAAAATGATTTGTAGAGATATGTATAATGATACGATATCTACAATCGATTATTTTGAAAAGGAGTTTCGAAAAGCAGATGAATTGTTAAAAAGAAGAATAAAATCTGAAGAAACATTAGAAGTAATTCGAATACGAAGTGAAATTGAGGAAGCAATGAATTTGGAATATTGTGATATTACACCAGATTTATTGGAGGAGCAGGATATAATAGAACGTTTAAATGAAACGGATGATTTTATTTGTTTATCAGGAATTATCGACGATAAAATATCTGATATAAGAGAAAAAGTTGAAGATACACTATTATCTTTAAAATATATAAAGGATGAACTGAAAGAAGAAACTTTTTTTGAAGATGATGAACTAATAAGAAAAGATTTGTTGGAGAAATATATAGAACTTGGTGATAGTCATTACCAGTATTCTACATGGAAAGCAATATTGAAAGGAACAGTAACAAAGGAAATATATTCATTAATTGAAGATGCGTTACAGGATCATTTATCATCTATTGAACGAAAACTTGAAAATATTAAAGATAGTGTGTTCTGTGTAGATTTAAATTGCTTTTCAGAAGGAGATATTGTTCGAATAAAAGATTTTGAAGGGAATGAATTTGCAATCAATGTTAGTGGGTGGTTTTGTCCAGAGAGAGGAAGTTCGAATGAAATTTATGTAAAATGGCTTGAAAATGGTGTGAATAGTGTTTATGGTGGAATTTATATTTCTTATGGAGATTACGAAATGACAGAGGATGGTATTCCAATACCGTGTGTTGAAGACGAGCTTATTGTAAAATTTGGTGAAGTAAACAATAAGCTGGAAGAGGTAATTGATAGTATAGCAGAAATTCTCAATAAGATAGAAAATAAATATATAGAATTGGAAATTTAGAATACAATGATAATTACTATTGATATTCTTTTGTTATCGTCTTCTTTTTCCGCAAGGTAGAATTCATAGACGATTTATGTAAAAGCAAGCATACTGGTGGTTAGGAGAAGGTATTACATTATATGTTAAAATAATCTAAGGGGTACTGTTCAAGAGGTAAATGTGGAGTGGTGCCCGTTTGGATGAATGGAAAAATACAGTTTTACATATATTTTTCTTTCTGATTTCCATTGAATTTTTGTTTCAGTGTCCAAAGAGCTGCATCATAAAGAGAAAGCAACAGCATATATCTATGATTTTTTGAAAAAGTAGTTGATGATTTAATTCTTATGTGCTAATATAATTATAGACCGTAGGAAGGCATGGGTAATGCCCGAATCCAAATATTCCATTGGCGGGATTAAGAATGGTATATCCATTCTTTTTTTTTTACTATGAAAGAGGTGTTACAAATGCCAAATACAGAACTACCGATAGATTTAGAAACTCAAGTCATGCTGATGAAGAAATATGTAAACTTTCGACAAAGAAAAAAGATGAGAGAGTTTCTTGGGTATGCTGGATATTTCAGAGCAAGTCGTTATGGAAAATATCTTTTAACACAAGTAAATGCGTTTGGAAGTAAGGCTGATTCAAAAGTTTTCTTTGAACTTTATAATTTTGATGTACAATTAAGATTGTTGCTGTTTAAGTATTGTAAAAAGGCAGAGATTCGTTTTAAAAGTGCCATAGCAAATGCGGTTTCGTTAAAGACTGGAGATGCTGGCTTTTATTTGGATAAGCAATATTATACGCCAACAAAAAGTGAGAAGGATAAAAAGACTAGAAATAGAAATGTTTTGTTTTTTCATACAAAATTTTTTGTGGGGTTAAAAAATGACGAGGAGAAACTGAGAAGGGATGTTGTAAAACACCCTGAACTGAAAGAATATCGGAAAGGTGGAACTCGTCAAAATAATGCATTACCTGTGTGGGCCGCATTTTCTTATTTTGAAATGGGAACAATGGTGTTAATTTATTCATATTTGCGAGGTGATCTGAGAAAAGAAGTATTAGATTATACATATTCACAGAAGAATTATAAAAAAGAAGTGACAAAGCAGATGGATACATGGTTAGATGCAGTCAGAAATCTAAGAAATTATTGTGCTCATCATTCTATGTTAGTTGGAATGACTTCTTCTGTGGTGATTCCAGATAACAAGGATAGTTCAGATGTTCTTCCGGATAATACAAACCTCTATTCCAGATTGTATGCATTGAAGAAAATATTATCCCAAGAAGATGCAAATATGTTGGAAACAGAACTAGACAGGCTTGTCTCAAGAGCAAAAATTGATGTATATAAAATGAATATACTTCCGTCAAATTGGAAAGATTTATACGATAGAATATTGTTTTTGTAGGAATAATAAATTGGTTTAAGAATACAATAAAAATGACCGTAGGAAGGCATGGGTAATGCCCGAATCCAAATATTCCATTGGCGGGTAGGCAGCTAAGAAGAAATAGCTGCCTATTTTACTATGTGAATGGAAATGTCTGAATTAAAATAGATACTTATTTAAAATTACTATCCAGAAAGTCAATTTACATACAGTATGGAGAGTTGGATATTGTTTTAACAAAAATTTAAGCAGCGGTCTGAGAGATAACAGCTCACTGCTTATTTTTCGTATTAATCTTTAAGTCAAAAAGCCACAGCGAATTTTATTTGCGGTCATTGACATTTATCCGTTTCGCTTCTATGCTATAAATTGTGCAGGATTGCTAAAATTGCATAGCAATGGCGTTATGTTAACAATAAATTTATTTTAGGAGAGGATTAGAGATGAGCAATTTTTTATTTAGTCTGAACGCGACAGTCCCGGTTTTTGCGGTGATTGTGCTTGGACATTTTTTTAAGAGAATAGGACTGATAGATGAACATTTTGCCGGGGTCGCAAATAAGTTTGTGTTTAAGGCATGTCTGCCATGTCTTGTATTTCAGGATCTTGCTGACACAAATATAAGAAAAAACTTTGATTTTAAATATGTAGGTTTTTGTTTTATTGCAACGCTTACATCAATTCTTGTTATATGGTTTCTGGCTAAAAAATTTATGAGAGATAAGAGTATGATAGGTGCATTTGTACAGGGGTCTTATCGAAGCAGTGCTGCAATACTCGGTATAGCGTTTATTCAGAATATATATGGAACATCAGGTATGGCACCGCTTATGATAATAGGTTCAGTGCCGCTTTACAATATATTTGCTGTTATTATACTGACTTTGGAAAGCAACAATAAGGAAAATTTCGGAGACAACAGCCAGATAAAACATGCACTTATAAATATATTGAAAAATCCTATAATAATCGGAATTTTTCTCGGTCTTGTAGCATCGTTTTTTAATATAAAATTTCCGAGAATGATAGATAAAACAATCAACAATATGGCTGTTATGGCTTCACCGCTTGCACTTATTTCAATAGGAGCGACATTCGAGGGCAGAAAAGCAATTGCAAAGATAAAGCCGACTATAGTGGCATCGCTTATAAAACTTGTTGTACTTGCAGGAATTTTTCTGCCGATAGCGGCAAATTTTGGTTTTCGTGACCAGAAATTGATTACAATAGTCATAATGCTTGCATCGCCATGCACACCTACATCCTACATAATGGCAAAAAATATGGATGGAGACGATACGCTGGCGGCAAGTATAGTAGTCAGCACTACGCTTTTTTCGTCAATTACGCTTACAGGTTGGATATTTTTAATGAAGGCATTGATGTTAATTCAGTAATATAAATATTACCTTAAAAATGGAGAAGAAGTATGTGGTTATTTGATTTTATAAAGAGGAAAAGAAGTGAAACTAAATATGGAGAAGAATTTTGTCCACGGTGTGATGCAAATCTTACATTGCAAAAGGGCTATGATAATAATCTTCCTTACTGGGTATGCAAAGGGTGCGGTGAGATGCTGATAAACCCTCGTGTGGAAACGGAGTCTGATATTGCATGGATATGCGACAGATGTGAAGCAATGCTAAATGAACAGCCGGGTTTTACGGAAGATTGCGGGAGATGGGAATGTACCGAGTGTGGCTACGTTAATGTGATTGATGAGAGTGTTGTGTATTTAACGGATGAAGAGTATCAGACGGATATGGCAAATCCGTACAAGGGAATTTCTAATGAACAGATGCTTGAGATAATGAGTTATGAAGAAATTGGCTGTATTGACGGCAGGGAAGATATTACTGTTGTGAAGGATGAATATGATAATATATATGTTAAGAAAATACTCAGCACATATGATGAAAGCATATATGAATATTTAAAGCATCATTCAATCAGAAATATGCCTCAAATATATGAATTTTATAAAGGGAGTAAATACCTTATTGTGATTGAACAGTTCATAGATGGAGTTACACTGGACAGATTGATTAAAGAAGTAGATATTGATGTCAACATTGCAGTAAATATTGTGAGAAGCCTTTGCTTTATATTAAGGGATTTACATACTCTTGATAAACCTATAGTTCACAGAGATGTCAAACCATCAAATGTAATGCTCACAGAAGAAGGGGAGTTGTTTCTTTTAGATGTAAATGTTGCAAAATGGTGTAACAGGGAAGAAATTGAAGATACAAGGCTGTTAGGAACAGCTAATTTTGCGGCACCGGAACAGTATGGCTGTGGATTTACAGCATCCAATGAAAAGACTGATATTTATGCAGTTGGAGTTTTGTTAAATATGTTGATTACCAAAAAATTGCCGAAAGAGGAAAAAGCTTCAGGTGAAGTATGGAATGTGATAAAGAAGTGTATTTGTCTGGAACCTGATGAAAGGTATTCAGATGATGAGTTGATTGAAGCATTAGATAAATTATGTGAAGCGGAGGGATATTGATGAAAGAAAAAGAGACATATGAGCTTGATAAGATGTTAAAAAACATGAAGCCCAGTGAGTTGAGTGAGTATTATAAGACAAATGGAGAATATATGGCGAATGCCAAAAAGACATTTACATATTATATGAAGGATGTTATTGATTCAAAAAATTTTAAAGTCGGAAAGAGGAAGGTGTACTATAAGGATATTTATCTGCTTGCTGGTGTTTCTGAAACATATGGTGAAAAAATCTTAAATATGGAGAGTCATACTAAAAATCGAGATTTGATTATCCGTTTGTGCATAGCCGGACGCTTTCTGGTAGATGAGATAAATCGTGCTTTGAAATTATATGGAATGACTCCGTTATATGCTAAAGATAAAAGAGACGCCTGCATAATTGTGGCAATCAACAACAGAAAATATGATTTGTTTGAAATAGATGATATGCTGGAAAAGCAGGGATTGGAAAAATTGTCAAAAGAATAAGAAAAACTGTCAAAAAAATAAAGATTTAGATAAAATCCTCACCATTTTGGTGGGGATTTTTTTGTGTTGAATGCAATATAGTGTGTTTAGTAAGTTACATAAGTTTACGCAGGGTAATTAAAAAGTGATTTGAAATGAAAACGCTGGATTTGTATGATTAGTATGTTAGGAGTGATGAATACATGGGATGAAAATAAGCTTGGGAAAATTTATTGCAAAGAGACGAAAATATTTACATTTGACACAGGAGGATTTGGCAAATCAGTTGAACGTGTCGAAGTCGGCGATTGCAAAATGGGAAACGGATGGAGGTATTCCGGATAGAGATAACATATATAGGCTGGCAGAGGTTATAGGAGTATCTGTAGAGGATATATATCATATAATTTCACAAAGAGAACATGACAGTGAAAATATGAGTATTAATATAACATCTGAAGTAATTAACCTTCTTGAGTCATATGGATATAAGGTTTCCGCACCAAAGCAGGAAAATATACTTATGAAAAATGACAAAAAATAAGTAAACAGGAGCATTTAAACAAATGCGTATAACTTATGTTTCTTGCTAATAGAAACTGTGACATTTAACAAAATTATCAGAAAATGGAGGGTAAAAGAAATGAAAAAATGCAGAAAATTATTATCTATGATGTTGATTGCAACAATTATGGTTACATTGATGCAGACAAATTTGAGCAGTGCAAAAGCAAAGGTAAAAATTAACAAGAGTAAAATAACTTTAACTGTAGGAAAAAAAGCACAGTTAAAAGTAACAGGAACAAAACAAAAGGTCACATGGTCAAGCAGTAATGAAAACGTGGCGGTTGTCAGTTCTAAAGGTAAGGTTGTTGCATTAAAAAAAGGAACTGCTAAAATAACTGCAAAAGTTCAGAAAAAGAAATATTATTGTAAAGTTACGGTAGTACAGAAAGAAACGACAAAGCCAACAATCACACCAACCGATGAACCGACTGCAGAGCCGACAATTGTACCAACAAAAGAACCGACAGCGGAGCCGACAATCGCGCCAACAAAAGAACCAGCAGTGGAGCCGACAATCGCACCAACCGATGAACCGACTGCAGAGCCGACAATCGCACCAACTGTTAAACCGACAGCAACACCAACCGTAGTACCATCAAATACACCATTAGATACATATGTTACTCTTGCGGCATACATTAAAAACAATGGAGAATATGACGTTAACTCTGACGGAGTTATAAATTATTCTATATATGAGACAGAAAGAGGGAATAATGCGTCATATTTAAATCAGTTAGCATATTATCCAAACGATGATTATCTGGAATTTACTACATATATGGGTACGACCTCTGGAGATACTTTGTTGAAATTAGAAATTAATAGAGCATCTATAGCTACAGGAGATATGACATTTATAGTCACAACTGATAACAATAAAACGGTAGTTGATTACGGAGAAGCAAGTGTATACGTTAATAAAATCAGCAAAAATTCAACAATAAATTTTGGCTGTATATATAAATCAGGAAATGAGCTTGCTAATTCACTGTTACAGTATGGTTTAATTTGCTGGGATTCAATGATTAAAGACTATGGTATTAAAAATGGATTACAGGCACTTGGATTTACATCATATAAATAAGACTGTATCATAAATTAAGATTGTTAGGTCCCCGGCATAGCCGGGGATTTTTTTATGTTATAAGATAAGGAATAGGCGAGAAAAATGAAGAAAAATGCACAGAATGAATTGATAGAAGTATCAGATGGCATG
>ERZ773228.3953-NODE-3953-length-11662-cov-3.432928_pt1 | contig 11662 bp, 8 predicted proteins | sample MGYA00580524_ERZ773228 | MGnify/ENA primary metagenome ERZ773228 (study PRJEB29015, sample SAMEA2737768) | human gut metagenome | biome: human gut; feature: human-associated habitat; material: faeces | place: China | collected 2012 ...
GCACCGATGTTCAAATGCCCCACCTCCGAGTTGCCCATCTGCCCCTCGGGCAGACCCACGGCCTCGCCGGAGGCCGCCAGGCGCGTGGTGGGCGCCTCGGCGAACAGGCGGTCGAGCACCGGTGTTGCGGCCAGCGAGATGGCGTTGCCGGGGCCCGGCTCGGCCAGGCCGAAGCCGTCCATGATGATGAGACAGGCGGGAAGGCGCAGCTCTTCGCGGGCCGGCGCCACAACAGGTCGTTCCATTTAGCAGGCTTCCTTCACGATCTGGATAAACGAATCGGCCTTGAGCGCCGCACCGCCGATAAGGCCGCCATCGATGTCGGGCTCGGCGAGGAGCAGCGCCGCGTTCCCCTCGTTCATCGAGCCGCCGTAGAGCACGCGCAGGTTCTCGGCCACCTCAGCGCCGAACATGTCCGACACGGTGGCGCGGATGGCGGCGCAGACCTCCTCGGCCTGCTCGGGCGTGGCCGTGCGACCCGTGCCGATGGCCCACACCGGCTCGTAGGCCACAACGGTACGGGCGGCGTCGGCCGCGTCCATGCCGGCATAGGCCGCGCGCACCTGGGCCGTGACGAAATCGAGGTAGGTGCCCCCGTCGCGCACGGACAGCGACTCGCCCACGCAGATGATGGGGGTGATGTCGGCCTCGATGAGCGCGCGGGCCTTCAAATTCACTTCCTCGTTGGTCTCGCCGAACAGATTGCGGCGCTCGGAATGGCCGACGATGCAGAAGGCGCAGCCGATGTTCTTGATCATGGCGATGGAAATCTCGCCGGTAAACGCGCCCTTGGGCTCCCAGTAGACGTTCTGGGCGCCCACGGCGATATCCACGCGGTCGAACTCGAAGACGCTCTTCACAGGCTTGAGATCCACGAAGGGCGGGCAGACGGCCACGTCCACCAGCTCGAGCCAGTCGCGCTCCATGCGGTTGGAGATCTCCTGAGCGAGCACCACGGCCTCGGGGATGGTGTTGTTCATCTTCCAGTTGCCGGCAATGAGGTTCTTGCGGGGCATATTGCTTCCTTTCTAGCGAAGGGCCTCGACGCCGGGGAGCGCCTCGCCCTGGACGAGCTCCATGGAGGCACCGCCGCCCGTGGAGATGAAGGTCATCTTGTCAGCCAGGTCGAACTGGTTCACCGCGGCCACCGAGTCGCCGCCGCCGATGATGGTGTCAGCCTCCTCGGTGCCGGCCTCGAAGGAGGGCATCTCGAAGACGCCCATGGGGCCGTTCCAGAAGACGCTCTTGGCCATGCCGATGGCCTCGGCGTACAGCTCGGCCGTCTCCGGCCCGATATCGAGGCCCATCATGTCGTCGGGAATCTCGTCCACCGAGACGGTGGCGAGGTTGGCGTCGTTCGCGAAGGCATCGGCGCACACGACGTCCACGGGAAGCAGTAGCGACACGCCGCGGTCGGCGGCCTTCTTCATCATGTCGCCGGCGCGCTCGACCCAATCGGCCTCCATGAGCGAGGTGCCCACGGATTTGCCCTGGGCCGCCAGGAACGTGAAGCACATGCCGCCGCCGATGATGAGGGTGTCGGCCTTCTCCAGCAGCGCGTCGATGACCTTGATCTTGTCGGAGACCTTCGAGCCGCCGAGAATGGCGACGAAGGGGCGGCGCGGCTCGTCGAGCATGCCCGTGAGCGTGGCCACCTCGCGCTCCATGAGGTAGCCGGCATAGGAGGGCAGATAAGCCGCAACACCGGCCGTGGAGGCATGGGCGCGATGAGCCGTGCCGAAGGCGTCGTTCACGTAGGCATCGGCGAGGTCTGCCAAGGCACGGGCGAACTCGGGGTCGTTCTTCTTCTCGCGCTTGTCGAAGCGGATGTTCTCCAGCAGCAGCACGTCACCGTCTTCCAGCGCGTCGACGGCTTCCTGAGCCGCAGGTCCGATAAGCTCGCGCGAGAGCACGATGTCGCGGCCGAGCAGCTCCTGCAAACGGCGCGCGATGGGGCCCAGGCTGAAGGACTCCTCGAAGCCCTCCCCCGCCGGGCGACCGCGGTGGCTCGTGAGGATCACCCGGGCGCCGTCGCCGATGAGCTTGTTGATGGTGGGCAGCGCCGCGCGGATGCGCGTGTCGTCGGTCACGTTGCCATCGGCATCCACCGGCGCGTTGAAGTCGACGCGCACGAGCACCTTCTTGCCCGCGAAATTCTCGTCATCAATGGTCTTGATATCCGCCATGTCGTTCCTTTCCCAAAGAGAAAACCCGGCTCATTAAGGGAACCGGGATTCTCAAAATACTAATTATTTTGCCTCACTGGTTCGCCCAAGGAAGTCAGCGAGGTTTCGACAGGTGTCTGGAATTGCCCCGCCTTGGGGCCAAGCGGCCTTCGTGCCGCGCCGTGCCCCAAACAAGGGGCAAGGCCAGGTGCCTGTCGGAACCGCAGCGTCGGCGATCTTGATTAAAATTCTTATTCCTCCGGAAGAAGAATTTTAACAAGATCCTTCACGCGGTTGGAGTAACCCCATTCATTATCATACCAGGAGACGCACTTCACGAAGTTGCCCTCGCCGCCGAGCACCATGGTCAGCTGCGAGTCGAAGATGGAGGAGTGGTCGTTGCCCACGATGTCGATGGACACGATGGGATCCTCGGTGTACTCCAGGATGCCCTTCAAGGGGCCCTCGGCCGCGGCCTTCATGGCGGCGTTGATCTCCTCGGCGGTCACCGACTTCTCCAGCTCCACCGTAAGGTCGACCATGGAGCCGTCGGGGGTGGGAACGCGGGTGGCGAAGCCGTCGAGACGGCCCTTGAGCTCGGGGAGCACGAGGGACACGGCGCGGGCGGCACCGGTGGTGGTGGGGATCATGGACACGGCGGCAGCGCGGGCGCGGCGCAGATCCTTATGGGGAAGATCGAGGATCTTCTGGTCGTTGGTGTAGGAGTGAATGGTGTTCATGTAGCCGCGCTTGATGCCGAAGTTCTCCAGCAGCACCTTGGCGAAGGGAGCCAGGCAGTTGGTGGTGCAGGAGGCGTTCGAGATGATGTTGTGCACCTCGGGGTCGTACTGGTCGTCGTTGACGCCCATGACGATGGTGATGTCCTCGTCCTTGGCCGGGCAGGTGATGACGACCTTCTTGGCGCCGGCGTCCAGGTGCTTCTGCGCCAGCTCGCCGGTCTTGAAGATGCCGGTGGCCTCTACGACCACATCCACACCCAGCTCGCCCCAGGGCAGGTTCGCCGGATCGCGGTCGGAAAGCATGGTCACGTGCTTGCCATCCACCACCAAGCCGTCATCCGTCACTTCGATATCGAAATTGCGGATGCCGTGGATGGAGTCGTACTTCAGCAGGTGAGCAGCGGTGGCTTTGTCGCCCAGATCGTTGACGGCGATCACCTCGACCTCGGGATCGTCGGCCATGGCGCGGAAGACGAGGCGTCCGATGCGACCGAATCCGTTGATGCCTACCTTGGTTGTCATGCGTATCTCCTTTCACAAGATACTCGCGAAGCCCGATGGGCACGAATCAGCTGTTAGGCCTTTCACAAGTTTACTACGAAGCTAAGCGATTCCCACCACGATAAAGCCGACGGCCCCGAAAACCGTCCCGCCTGCACAAAAGCGAGCGCAACAACTTGCCGCCTATTTCCTCCAGTAAATTGGCTCGGGCACAACTTACTGGAGGAAATACGGCACAAGGGAGAAGCTAGAGAAGCCGTTTACCACCTCGATGGGGTTGGCGACGCTACTCCCCCGCGTCCAGCTCGGCGGCCATCGACTCGAGACGGCGGACGCGGTGGTAGACGGCGCTCTTGGAAAGGGGCGGCGTCGCCCGCTCGCCGAGCTCCTTCAGCGACGCCTCGGGGTAGGTGACCCGCAGGCGGATGAACTCCTGCAGCGCCGGGGGCAGGTCCTCCATGCCGTAGTGCTCCACCACGCGCCGGATGGCGTAAATCTGCTCCACGGCGGCGTTCGAAACCTTCTGCTGGTTGGCCAGCTCGGCGTTGATCTGGCGGTTCACGTCGTTGCGCACCGACTTCACGACGCGCTCCTCCTCCATGGAAAGCGCCGCTTGGTGGGCGCCGGTGAAGGCGAGGAACTCCGTGATGGCGTTGCCGCTCTTCAGATAGACCATGTACGAGCTGCGCCGCGCCATGATGCGGGCCGTGATGTCCTTGCGGGCCATGAGCTCCACGAGCCCCTCGGCCAGCGCCTCGGATTCCACAGTGATCTCGAAGTGGAAGTCGCTCTTGGGGTTCGAGATGAAGCCGCTGCCCAGAAAAGCGCCGCGCAAATAGGCCGCCGCGCAGCAGGGCTTGGCCACCAGCGATTCCTTGATGCCCATCTCCAGGCCGCCCTCGGCCGAGAGCACCCCCATGTCGCGCAAAGCGTCGGCCAGATGGGGCTGGGCAGGCACCTCGATGAGGTAGTTCGGCGTCTTGTGCAGCACCGAACGGCGCATGGTGAGGTTCGTCTTTAGCTGATAGATGCCGTGCAGAAGCCGCACGACGAGCCGCGCCGAGGCCGGCGCGTCCGTAGCGATCTCCACCCGGTAGCGGGCAGGTCCGCTCACGAAGAGCGTCCCCTCGATGCGCACCAGCGCCGCGAGCGTCGCCTTCTCGCACTGCGGACAGGCGGGCATGACCCGCGCCAGCTCGTCTTTCACCTCGGACGTGAACGACATAGCCTAGCTCCGGCGCGCCCGCGAGAGCTTGATGACGTTCTGGAAGGCATCGCGCAGCGCGAAGGGCGAGTGCCACGTGGGCTGCTCGGCGTCCACCAGGTTGCGGCTGATGACGATGGGGCCGCGGGACTGGATGGCGAGCATATCGGCGTAGGAGATGGAGATGGGACGCACCCCCTTGATGAGCTGGTCGTCGTTCAAATCGCTCGTGGAGGCGTGCTCCAGCTCGGCCCCGGAGATGGCCGCGAAGCTGCCCGTGGCGGGGCTTTCGGCGCGCAAGGGCACCTTCGAGTGCACGAGCATGTAGTCGATGAGGCCTTCCATACCGTGGGCCGCCAGCGCCTCGAAGTGCTCGCGGGCCGTCAGCCCCCACGTTTCCCCCTGCACGTCAGCCAGGGCGCACACGAACAGCACGCGGCCCCGGGAGGCGCGGATGGCCTCGACGACGCCGGGAATGAGCAGGTTCGGGATGATGGAGGTGAACAGCGACCCCGGGCCCAGCACGATGAGGTCGGCCTCGCGGATGGCCTGAAGCGCCGGCTCGTAAGGGCGCGGCGGCCGGCCGTCCTCGGCGGAGAGCCACACCTGCGCAAGCGCCGTCTTGGAATGGCAGGCCACGGCCTGACCGTCCAGAATGCGCCCGTCTTGGGTCTGGGCCGACAGCACCACATGGTCGAGCGTCGAGGGATACACATGCCCCTGGGCGTCCACCAGCTTCTCGCAGATGGCGATGGCCTCGGGAAACGACCCCGTCGCATCTTCCAGCGCGGCCAGAAGGAGGTTGCCCAGAGCATGGTCACGGGCCACGGCGAACCGGTACTTGAGCGCCCGCACAAGCGGGTCGGTGGGATCCTTCGCGAAGGCCACGAGGCACTTGCGGATGTCGCCGGGCGGCGTGACGTCGGCCTCCTCGCGCAGAACGCCGGTGCTGCCGCCATCATCGGCCATGGCCACGACGGCGCTCGTCTGCACGCCCAAGGAGAGCAGCGTCCGGATGGAGACGGGAGCGCCGGTGCCCCCGCCGATGACCACCGCCTTCAGCGCACGGGCGTCCTCATCCAAAGGCCGCAGGTTCGGAAGCGCGCTGCGCAGGGCCGAGAACGCCGCCGTGGCCGCCGGATCGACGCGGAAGGCCTCGGTGCTCTTCTTTATGCCGGCCACCTTCTACGCTTCCTTTCCGCCGCCGGCGCGGGCGTCCAGCACGTTGTCGCTCTCGCGCTGCACGTCGTGACCGCGCTCAGCCAAGCGCAGATCGCGATGGGCCACGCTCACCCGATAGCCCTTCGACTTCAGGTAGTCGCCCGTGGCCTCGGCAAGCGCCACCGACCGGTGCTGACCGCCGGTGCAGCCCACGCCGATGGCCAGCTGCTGCTTGCCCTCGGCGACGTACCCCGGCATGACGACGTCCAAAAGGTCGTGCCACTTCTGCTCGAACTCGATGGTCTCCTCGCGCATGCGCACGAAGTCGCGCACCGGGGCATCCAGCCCCGTCAGCGGCCGCAGCTCCGGATCGTAATAGGGGTTCGGCAGGAAGCGCACGTCCATGACGAGGTCGGCGTCGTAGGGAGCGCCGTGCTTGAAGCCGAAGGAGTACACGGTGACCGCGAGCCCCTTGCGCTCGCTGCCCGTGGCGAAGAGCCCCCGGATGGTGCTGCGCAGCTTCTGGGGCAGCATATCGGTGGTGTCGATGACGTAGTCGGCGCGGTCGCGAAGGCCCATGAGCATGAGCCGCTCGCGCTGGATGCCCTGCCAAATGGTGGTGCCGTCGGTGCACAGCGGATGCCGGCGGCGGCTCGACTTGTAACGGGCGATGAGCTTGTCGTCGGCGGCATCGAGGAACAGCGTCTTGTAGGAGACGCCGGCCTCCTGCATGGAGGAAAGCTCGGCCTCCAGATCGCCGAAGAAATCGCCGTTGCGCGAGTCGCAGACCACGGCCAGGCGCCGCCGTCCGCCCTCGTGCTCGGTGCTCTCGTTCACGCGCACGAGATCGGCGAGCAGGCTCGAGGGCAAGTTGTCCACGCAGTAGTAGCCCAAGTCCTCGAAGACGTGCATGGCTTCCGTGCGCCCGGCGCCGGACATGCCCGTCACGATGACGAAGTCGGGCATCTGGTCTTCTTCCATTATCTCCTCGGCCACACAGGCCTCCTTTCCCTAAGAAGCGTCTTCCGCCAGCTGTTCTTCCTTCTCTTCTTTCCGCTCATTATACTGCGCGAGAACGCGCACCAGCTCCTCGGCCACCTCTTCGGGGATGACCTTGGCGGCCTTGATTTCCTCCAAGCTGGCAGCTTTCAAGTTCTTGAACGACTTGAAGTGCTTCATCAGCGCCTTCTTCCGCACGGGACCCAGTCCCGCCACGTCGTCCAGAATGCTCGCCGTCATGCCCTTGCCGCGCAGCTCGCGGTGGAAGGTGATGGCGAAGCGGTGGGCCTCGTCGCGCACCTGCTTCACCAGATACAGCGACGCCGAGCCTGAGGGCAGCACCACCGGTCCCGTGTCCTGCCAGGGCACGAACAGCTCCTCGTCGCGCTTGGCCAGACCGCAAATGGCGATGTCGTCGATCCCCATCTCCTCGAACATGGCGAGCGCCGCCGTCAGCTGCGGCTTTCCGCCGTCCAGGATGATGAGGTCCGGCTTGCTGCCGAAGCGCTCGTCGTTCAAGCGCTCCGGAGCATAACGGCGCCGCATCACCTCCTGCATGGAAAGGAAGTCGTTGGCCTCGTCGAGCGGCGTCTTTATCTTGAAGCGGCGGTACTGGTTCTTGTCCGGCTTGCCACCGGTGAACACCACCATGGAGGCCACGGTGTAGGAGCCGTGGATGGTGGAGATGTCGAAGCACTCGATGCGCATGGGCGGCGCGTCCAAGGCCAGGGCGCTCTCCAGCTGCAGAAGGGCGTTGTTGATGCGCTTGTCATCGTAGTTCGTGCGCACCTTGTAGCGCATGAGCGTATGCCGCGCGTTGGTCTCGGCCATGGTCAGAAGATCGGCCTTCTCCCCCTTCTGCGGCGCGGTGAAGCGCACCTTGGCGCCATGAGCCGAACCGAGCTTGCCCGTGAGCCACTCCCCCATGACCTCTGCGTCCTCGGGCAACGCGCGAACGATCACCTCGCGCGGGATGGAGGTGGTGGTGTCGTAGTAGCGCATGAGGAAGTTGCGCAGCAGATCCTGGTCGGGCACGTCGGTGCCGCGGTTCAAGATGAACTCGTTGGCATTCACGATGCGGCCCTCGCGGATGACGAGCACGTTCACCCCGGCCACGGTCTCCTCGCGGAAGAACCCGACGACGTCGGCGGACAGGTCGCGGGAGGACACGGCGTGCTGCTTGTCGGCAAGCGAGTTGATGGTGTCGATGCGCGCCTTCAGCCGTCCCGCCCGCTCGAAGTCGAGCTCGGCGGCGGCCTCCTGCATTTCCGCCGTCAGCTCGTCGACGAACTCGCGGTGGTTGCCGGCGAGGAAGCGCTCGATGCGCCGCACGTTCTGGGCGTACTCCTCCGGCGTGACGGCCCCGCAGCAGGCGCCGGGGCCCAGCCCAACGTGGCAGTCGAAGCAGGGCCTGGCATCGCGCTTCAGGAAGGCGAGCGGGTCCTTCTCCAGCGCGCGCGTGAGTCCCCGCCAGTCGGCGCAGGTGGCGGCGCACAGGGGCACCACGCGCCGGGCGATGTCGATCATCTCCCGGGCGGCGCGGGCGTCAGTGAAAGGACCGAAGTACTTCGTGTCGGACTTGTGTTTCTCGCGAGTGTACTTGATGGCCGGGAACACATCGCCTTTGGTGAGCGCGATGAAGGGGTAGCTCTTGTTGTCCTTGAAGTCCGCGTTGAAAAACGGGCTGTACTGGTTGATGAGGTTCTTCTCCAGCACGAGCGCCTCGTGCTCGTTGTCGACGACGAGGTAGTCGAAGGAGTCGATGGCCTCCACGAGCAAGGGAATCTTTGCGCGATCGTCCTGGAAGTTCACGTACTGGCGCATGCGCGCCCGCAGCTGCTTGGCCTTGCCGACGTAGATGACCTCGCCGGCGGCGTCTTTCCATAGGTACACGCCGGGCTCGGTGGGCACTGCTTCCAGCTCGCGCTTGATGCGCGCGAGCTTCTGCTGCTGGGTCTCGCGGGGGCGGCCGGACTTGACGCGACCGCCTTCGCCCACGGCTTCCGCGACGGCTGCCTCGTCGACCGCTCCCATGGCGGGCGCGTCGTCGACGACGTCCATGGCGGCCGCCTCGCCTTCGCCGTCCGCCCAGACTGCCTCCGCGACGGCCTCGTCAACAACGTTGCCCGCGGCTTCATGATCGCGCACGGCGCGGGCGAGCGTCGGCCTCATGCGGCCCTCGCGCTCCAACTCGTCGGGGTATTCGTTTTCCCAGGAAATTCGTTCTTTACTCATGGGTGCAGTATACCCGCAGGGCCGTCCCCTTGTCTTCTCGGACAATTCTTCACCCACGTTTTCGCCAAAAAATTCGAGTTGTTAGCATCGAAGGGATCGCTTGCAGCGTTCCTCGGCCGCCACTGGAGGAATTCGCCTCATCAGTTATTCGCTTAGCGATAATTTCTGCCTTCTCATGGAGCTGATTGAGCCACAGAACGCCATTCGCAATGCTAACAACTCGAAAATCATGGCTCAAATCGCCATGGAGATTTTCCCGAGACAGGCGGGACGTTTCGCGACGCCCAAAGTAAAGCAGCCTCGACCGTGGTAAGTTGTTGTTTTGCACTTGAACCGGAGGGTCTTTTGAATAGGGAACGAACTGAAACCAGCTTGGGCGCCACTGGCCGTTCGCGAGCGACGGATGCGCTGCGGCGCGGCGCCTTCTTCGCACTCGCCGTCGTTTTAGGCTTCCTGCTCCTCGAGCTGCCGTGGAACGACGGCGTCTTCGCCATCCCACAGCGCTACGTCGTAGACAACCTGCTCATCTTGGGTCTGGGCTGCGCCATCGTGTTTCTGGCAGGACAGCGCACCCGCGCATCGCTGGCCGTCTTCACGGGCTTTTGCCTGCTGTGGGGCACCGCCAACTTCTTCATCATTACCTTCAAGGGGCAGCCCATCGTGCCGGCGGATCTGTTCGCCCTCGGCACCGCCGCCTCCGTGGCCGGTGGTTACAGCCTGTTTCTCACCGGTCGCCTCGTGTTCTGCTGGGCGCTATTCGCCACCTATTGCGTCGCCTTGGCGAAGCTGTGCCCCCAACGAAAGCGCGCTCGCTGGGACGTAGCCGCCAACGTGCTGGCGGCGGCCCTGCTGGTGTGCCTCGGCACCATGCAGTACCAAGCCATCGACATCAAGAGCGACTGCGACGTAACCGTGGACGTATGGGATGTGCGCGGCTCCTACGCCACCCAGGGCACCGCGCTCTGCTTCCTCTCGCGGGCCCAAGAGCTGACGCCCAAGCCTCCGGAGGGCTACTCCGCCGAGGCCGTGGACGCCATCCTGGCCCCCTTCGCCGAGGATCCGCTGACGGGAACGGACGGCACGGTGGCAGAGTCCCCCTCGCCCGACACAACGGGCAACCAAAACTCAGCGGCGCCCACCACTGGCGATGCAGCACCGGAACAGCCCGAAGCACTCCCCTACGACGGACCCAACGTCATCGCCATCATGAACGAGACGTTCTCCGATCTCTCCGAATACCCCGGCCTTGAGGGAACAAACGCCGCGCCGACGTTCTTCCACGAGGTGGCCGACGATTCCCTGGCCGCGGGCGACGTGTACGTCTCGGCCATGGGCGGGGGTACCTGCAACAGCGAGTTCGAGTTCCTCACCGGCGCCTCCATGGGCAACATGGGCGGCGGCGTGTACCCCTATGTGCTCTACGATTTGGAAGGGGTGGACAACCTCGCCTCCTACTTCCGCGGTCTGGGGTACGGCACCCACGCGATTCACCCGGCCGAGGCGGCCAACTGGCGGCGCGACCGCATCTACGAGCAGCTCGGATTCGACACGTTCGACGACATCACCACCATGGAAGACGCCGACACCTTCCGCGACCTCGTCACGGACCGCGCCACCTACGAGCGCGTGCTGGAGAAGATCGACGAGGGAGAGGGGCCCCAGTTCGTCTTCGACGTCACCATCCAGAACCACGGCGGCTACGACACGGGACTCGTTCCCGCCGCCGATGCCGTGCATCTGGAATCGGACGAGGTGGAAAACCCCGAGGTGGACGAGTTTCTGGCGGCCATCCGGCGATCGAACGAGGATCTGCGCTGGCTCGTGGACGAGCTGAACGCGCGGAACGAGCCCACCATCGTCGTGTTCTTCGGCGACCACCAACCCGGCTTCGCCGACTGGCTCTTCGAGGAAACCTTCGGCAAGCCCGTGGAGAGCGCCAGTTTGGAAGAGGTGCAGGCACGCTACCGGACGCCGTATTTCATCTGGGCGAACGCTGCGGCCCGCGGGAAGTACGGGGATACGCTCGCGCGCATCGAGAACGCCGACGTCACGAGCTTGAACTATCTTTCAAGCCTGCTCTTGGATGCAACGGGGCTGCCCCGCGACTCCCGCGCCCTGTACCGATCGGCTCTGCGCCAGGCGCTGCCCGCCGTGAACCTGAACGGATACCGGGATGCCGAGGGAACGTGGCACTGGTTCGGCGAGACCGTGGAAACCGACGCCCAGCAGAAGGCCGAGGACGCCCTGAAGTCCTACGCCATCGTCCAGTACGACCAGCTCTTCAAAGACCGCTCGAACCGATAGGTTCGCCCCGACTCGACCCGATTTCTCTACAAATTCTCCCGGACCCAGGCTATGTTGGACTGGACGGTGGCGATGAGCTCGTCGGTGCTCTCGAAGGCGCGCATGGGGCGCAGCCATTCGATGAACTCCACCTCGATGTCCTGGCCGTAGATGTTCTCATTGAAATCGAGGAGGTGCACCTCGATGTTCTCCTTGGCCGTGTCGGCGAAGGTAGCGGGAACGCCCACGTTCACGGCCGCCTTGTAGCGGGCGCCTTCCACTACGGCATAGCAGGCGTACACCCCCTCGCCGACGGCGAGAAGCATGGGAGGCACCTCCAAATTCGCCGTGGCGAAGCCGAAGTCGCGGCCCTC
>ERZ773228.3955-NODE-3955-length-11660-cov-3.648083_pt1 | contig 11660 bp, 6 predicted proteins | sample MGYA00580524_ERZ773228 | MGnify/ENA primary metagenome ERZ773228 (study PRJEB29015, sample SAMEA2737768) | human gut metagenome | biome: human gut; feature: human-associated habitat; material: faeces | place: China | collected 2012 ...
AGAAAGCGTTCCGGTAAGATTAATCTTGATCGCTTCTACTCGTTTTCCTTTTCCGGTGGTTCCGGCAAGGGCTCCGTCTTTTACAGACTTCTGCCAGCCAATATCCTGTACATGGGCACTATATTCCACACTTCCCTCTGCTTTTTGACCTGACAGGGATATTTTGATTGCTTCTACTCGTTTACTTTCCCCGGTAGTTCCGGCAAGAGCCCCGTCTTTTACATTATTCTGCCAGCCAATATCCTGTACATGAGCAGAATAGACGATGGAGGTCCATTTTTTGCTGAAGCACTGTTCCGTTGTTCCCGGAGCCTGTGCACCTTTTTTTACAATTTTAATCTGAATGGCTTCTACACGGTAACCATAGCCTTCGGTTCCGGCAGACTCTCCATTCTTGGTCCATCCCATCCAGCCGAAATTCTGCGCATGGACACGGTAATAGATATCATATCTTTCTTCCATTTCTTCTGTCAGTCTGATTTTTACAGCTTCTAGCCTCTTCTGGCCATTTGCGGTGCCGCTTACTTCACCTTCTTCTTTCCAGCTGTCCCAGCCAATATCCTGTATATGTGACATATATAGAATGGTTCCTGCGTAGCCTTTATCACGCAAATTAACTTTGATTCCACCTAAAGCCAAGGACTTTCCTGTTGTACCGCTGGTTTCTCCATTTTCAACCGGACTCATCCATCCTTCACCATTGACATATGCAGTATAAGAAACGGTCGGATCCTTCTCTACAAATGCATTTTCTGTACTTCCGGGAGCATCCATTCCTTTTTTGCCTGCAACGATCTGGATGGCTTCTGCCTGGCAGTCATAACCTTTAGTTCCTGACTCCTCATCATTCTTTGCCCAGCCAAGCCAGCCATAATTGCTTGTATAAACACGATAGTAAATATCGTAATTCTCTGCCTGCGTTCCTTTTAATCTGATTTTAATAGCTTCGATTCTTTTTGGATCGTCATTTGCTGTCGATTCCTTTCCATCTGCAGAATATTCCTGCCAGCCTGCATTTGGCACATAAGTTGAATATTCCACATTAAGGTCTGCAAGATTGGCATTAATCTTTATACTTTGGATTGCTTTCGACAAACCTACTGTACCACTTTGTTCTCCATTTTTCACCTGACCGGTCCAGCCAAGATCCTGCACAGAAGTACTGTAAGAAAGGAAGTCTTTATTCTCAACATCTACATCCTTTTCTTTTTTCAGCAATACGATCTGGATTGCCTGTAAATCCTTCGATTCTCCGGTTGTTCCTGCAATCTCATCTGTTGTGACATAATTCTGCCAGCCATCATTTGCCACATGGGCACGATATAAGATCTGGTATTCGTCCTTCTTTTCGCCTGTCAGACGAATCTGAACGGCCTGTATTGCTTTGCTCTGCCCGGTTGTTCCTGCCTGTTCACCGTCTGCAACATAATCCTGCCAGCCATCATCCGCCACATGGGCACGATATTCGATACCCAGACCATCAATTCCTGATATCTGCATTTTCATGGCCTGCATTGCGTATCCAAGGCCTACAGTACCTGCCTTTTCACCATTTCCGGTTTCATCTAACCATCCAAGATTTGTTACGTGTGCCGAAACAGATAAGGCATCCTTCACTTCATCCGGTACTGCTACCGGCTCTACCTCTTCCCCTGTATCCGGCTTGTTATTTTCAGGCGGCTTCACATTTGAAGAAGATCCATTTCCTTTCTGAATAAGTGAAATGTAATCTGTACTGGCATATCCATACATATCCTGAAAATTATAGTTACCGGTACTGCTGTCTACTCCGTTTCTTTCCTCTGTAAGGACACCATCGCTCTGAACCCGGTAAAATCCATTCGCTGCTTCACCATTATCCAAAAGTAAAAATGCATACTGTGACTGAGCAGCTGTCTTATACAGCACATCAGAAGAAGTATTGCTTTCTTTTCTGACATTCAGCGTGGTATGTTCACTGTTTATCAAATCCTTTATTCCAATGGAATATTTTCCATAATCCTTTGATCCATTTGTCCTGTCGAGGCTCCACATCAAATTGGCGATCTTCTCACCCCAAAACGGATCGGATGCATAGTGGACGTTAATTCCACTTCCTTTATTACCCAGATAGGCTCCTTTATAGGTTCCACATTCCGGTCTTAAATATTGCTTCGACATATAAGTTTCCGCAAAATCCTTGAGACAGGTAGAGACATCCTTGTAACTATTGGCACTCTCTCCAGGAGAGGTATCTACAGCATTTAAACCGAAAAGATTATTCTTTTCCTTTGCAATACTACTCTTTCCCCATCCGCTCTCAAGGGCTGCTGTTCCTGCCATCATCAGGGCATTTACACCGTATGTATCCTGATTTTTCACAAACTGTGCACCGGTATCCCACATTTTAGAGTTCGAATCAGTCTTTGCATTGATGATAGAATTCAATTCATCTGCACTATAATTGCTCTGACTACGAAGTGGCAGATACTGAAAATAATTATAATATGGAGCAGACGGATTCACAGAATGTGAACGGTCACCGTTTTGATAATCTTCCAGCATATTTTCAAAATTATCGTAGGTGTAAAAATAATGTCCGTCATAACTGTAATAATCGGTGCCCTCTGCAAGATACTCCGGTGCCGGTCCATTGTCCAGACGGGCATTATAATCATTATTCGTTACGTTTCCAACGATATTATGATAGAGTCTTCCGGATGAGACCTGATAACAACTAAGGGATTCAACCTGGGAAATATCTACGACCTGTACTTCATCCGGATCGATTTCTCCGATCACGCCTGAAAGCATAAACCGCACTTTTCCATCGCTGGTTCCAAGATAAGCAGCGTCCGCACCGTACGCACCGCAGGTATATCCCTGGGCGCCGGTTTCTGCTTCTGTGTATTCTGTAACCACAGCACCTTTTGTATTAAAATTGACGATTTGGGCAGAAGAAGATCTTGCCATTCGAATACTTTTGTCTTCTTCAACTAATCCTATTTCCGGTTCTATTTCATACACGTTTCCATATTCGTCTGTTTCTATCAGCTTTTCTTCGACTTTCTGAGGTTCTTCTTCGGCATATACACGAAGCGGCATCTCTGTCATTCCTGTTATCACAGCACCTGCCATAAAAAGTGCAGCCATTTGCTTTGCTTTCTTTCCCATAGTATTCTCCTTACTTATTCATCAGATCCCCCACTGTTTCAGTCTTAGTATAGCACCCACATTCTTAGAGTAGCAACATTTTTATAACTTTCAAGGCAGAGAAACGCTGAAGTTCATGGCAAATCACTTCAGCGTCTCTTCTATTCCTTATGCTTCTTTTTATCCTTCTGTCTTCGGCACAAGTTTAATCTCCAAGGATTCCAGTCTGTATCCCTTGCCTGTAGTCCCGGCTTCTTTTCCATCTTTTACCCACTCCAGCCAGCCAAGTTCTTCAACCTGTGCACGATAATAAATATCGTAATGATCCGCCATCTCACCGGTCAGTTTTATCTTAACTGCTTCCATTTGGAGTTTTTTTCCGATTGTACCGGATATCTCGCCATCTTTTTTCCAATCCTGCCAGCCAATATTCTGAATATGGGCGCTATAGGTAACATTGCCTGCATACAATGGCTTATATAAATCCAGTTTCAGAGCCTCCATGCGGAGTCCCTGACCAACGGTTCCGATCGTCTCTCCATTATAGACCTCATCCTGCCAGCCTATATTTTGAACATGGGCACTGTAAACAGCCTGGGTATCAAAGGTTTTTGAGGAAGTTCCTACCGGCGTCAGCCCTTCTCCGTCTTTACGAACCAGAGCAATCTTTATTGCTTCCATCCGATAACCATAGTTAACCGTTCCTGCAATTTCTCCATTTTTCGCCCAGTCAAGCCAGCCAAAGTTCTGGACATGGACGCGGTAATACACATCATATTCCTCTTCTATCTCACCGGTCAGCCAGATTTTTATTGCTTCAATCCTCTTATTCTGTCCGGTTGTCCCTGCTGTTTCTCCATTTGAAACCTCTGATTGCCAGCCAATATCTTCCACATGGGTACTATAATGAATGTCTCCTGAAAATCCACGACCAGACAAACTTATTTGCAAAGCTTCCAGACGCTGGTTTTTCCCGATCGTTCCTGCTGTTTCCTGATTGCAGCAAGTCGGCTGCCAACCGACATTTTGCACATGGGCGGTATATTTAACTGACGGGTTATTCCACTCTTCGTTAAAACGATACGCATCTGCCGTTTCTCCAGGAGCAGCGCTTCCCTTTGGCAAAACAGCAATCTGTACTGCCTCTATCGCATAGCCATACTCTTCTGTTCCAGCTTTCTCTCCATTTTTCGCCCAGCCAAGCCAGCCAAAATTACTGCTATGTACCCGGTAATAAATATCGTAATTCTCTGCATCATCTCCGGTCAGATTAAGTTTAATAGCCTCCAGAGCTCTGCTCTGGCCTTCTGTGCCAAGCATTGCGCCGGTTTGAACTTCATCAGTCCATCCATACCCAGCCACAAGTCCGGTATAACTTACTCCCAGATTTTCGCTGTTTGTCTGGATTTTCAGTGCCTCCAGACGCAGGCTCTTTCCAATTGTTCCAAGGGCATGCCCGTTCTTCTTCCAGTCTGTCCAGCCATCATTTTGAATATTTGCACAATAGCTGATAAGGTCGGTATCACCTACTTCTACAACCGGTGTATTCACATCTGCATCACTTAACAGATCGCCATAGTAAAAGCTGACATCCACATCTGTACTGATTCCATCCACCTGTGCCTTGCTGGTGCACTGCCACATATCATAATTCCCGTTATAATCACATTGATAATTATACTGTGCCACCCAGCGATGCCAGTTGTTATAGACACTGCCTGTCAGGTAATTGTTCCACCAATTCAGATTCGCATACACACCTACCTGATATCCTGCATTGCTGATCTTATTGCAAAAGGTTTCAGCAAACTTCTGGATCGTGTCATTTCCAAGGCTGACCTGGCTGTTATCCTCCAGATCATAATACACCGGATATGCCAGATTGTATCCCTTGATCAGTCGCAGTACGTGATCCGCTTCACTTTCAGCTTCCGTTGTATTCTCAGCGTAAGAATAGATATAAACTCCGAAAGGAATTCCTAATCTTGTACACTCAGATACATTATACTGCCATTTTTTATCATCTTGATAAGAAACATCATTTCCATATCCAACACGGAGAATTGCAAAATCGACATCTGAGTTCTTTACTTTTTCCCAGTCAATATCCTGGTTGTGTTCACTTACGTCGATGACCTTTCCGATTGCCCTCTCAACCGGTTCTCCCTGTGAATTATAGCAAACACCATTGATTTTTTTATAGGCATTCGATGTATCACTGATGGCATACGCACCGGCTGACCTCTTTTGGATCGGCTGTCCGTTGGAATAACGGAAACTGTTCTCCACAAATCCGCTCTGATCCCTTAGTCCTTCACTCTCTGCTGTTTCGTCCGAAACAGTTTCTGCTTCATCCGATACATTCTCTGTTTCATTTAGCAGCTCTTCTGTTTCGTTTGATACATTTTCTGTTTCATTTGGCACATCTTCTGCCAGAACTGCCATTGGCTGACTTTCTATAAAAATTACTGCCATCAGCACTGCAAATATTCTATTTATTTTCATTTACTTACTCCGCCATTCTAAACTGTCTGTTCCTAATTGTAAGTATCATAAGCCTTTTTGTAAAAAACCATAATGATCTTTGTTAAAAAAGAAGGCCAGAATTTATTAAACATATCGGTATCTTCTTTGATTCTTCTGTGATCGACAATAAATTCCTTGCTTGTTGCCCCGTCATGAATTCGATAATAAATGATAGGTGTATCACAATAAGCAAAATGTGAATTTTTAATCTCTGCACATTTCAAAAAAGTATCCCAGTCAATACAGAACTTCATCTTGGAAGTAAAGATTGGAAGTCCTACCACACTTTTATTATAGGTAACTCCCGGACAGCAGATGCTGTTCCCCAGAGATAGAATCCTTCTTCTCCACCACTTTGAGGCAGCAAGTTTTTTACATCTCATAGGCTGTCTCAAAAACTTCCGGAGCTTACTGTTTATATCTCGCTTTCCGACTTTTCCGCCTTTCAGAGGCAGATAATCTGCGATAAAGATCGACATCTTTTCATCCGGAATATGTTTCAAAAGTTCTTCCACATAATGTTCATTATACACATCATCCTGATGCGCAACTGTCACATAATTCGTTTTTGTACATGCAACAGAAAAATTCCAGTCATCACAAATATCGCTCTTTCCTTCCCTTACATAATAGGGAAGGTCATATTTTTTTGCCATATTCTCGATAAACTCACAAGGTGTCGACGTACAAACGATAATATTACTTTTTACCTTCTGGTTTACAAGCGATTTGATGCAGCTTTCCAGGTACGGCGATTCCTTGTATGCACACACTGCAAATGTGTGATCTGTATTTTGATATTCCATTCCATTTATCCCTTCTTAGCAAATGTCCAAAATTTATTCATCAAAAAATTAATCGGCGTTGTGATCATAATATTGATAATCGGTGCCACAGCCTGTGATATTCCCAGGATGTTAACCTGTAAATAAAGTAAAAGAGTACTGAGGATGAAGCTGAATCCATAAGAAATATAGGTTTTTACCAGGGATTCTTTTTTATTGCCACTCTCTTTTGCTTCTTCTTTAAATACGAATTTGCTGTTCCAATAATATGCATTCAGCGTTCCTGTCACAAATCCAAGTGCATTCGCGATGAGATAATGCACACCAAAAAATGTAAACAAATAATAAGTTGCCAGTGAAACAACCGTATTACTTACTCCTACCATGCCAAATTTAATAAACTGGACTCCGATTTTATCCCATAATTCTTTTAATTTCTGCATTCTACTTCTACCCTAAGAATTTTTCTACTCTGAAGCGTGGTCTTCCTTTTGCTTCCATATAAATCTTTCCAATATACTCTCCGACAACGCCCAGACCTAATAAGATGAGTCCTCCAAAAAGCCAGATGGAAATAACGATGGTTGCCCAGCCCGAAACTGTGTTTCCTCTGACTGCTCCGATAATAAACCAGATGATCATCAGCGCACTGGCGCATAAGGCTCCTACACCGAGAGTTGTGATCAGACGGATTGGTTTAATACTGAATGAAGTAATTCCATCAATAGCAAAGGCAAGCATTTTTTTCAGCGGATATTTGGATTCTCCGGCAAAACGTTCTTTTCTTGCATATTCTACGGTATCGCTTTTGTACCCGATCAGTGGAACGATTCCACGCAGAAACAGATTTACTTCTTTATATTCAGATAAGGCATCTAATACGGTTTTACTCATCAGTCGATAGTCTGCATGGTTAAATACGATGTCTACTCCCATCGCCTGCATGATCTTGTAAAATCCTTCTGCAGTCGTTTTTTTGAAGAACGTATCCGTTGCACGGGAATTTCTGACTCCATATACAACTTCACAGCCTTCTTTGTATTTTTCAACAAATTTGTCTACTACATCGATGTCATCCTGTAGATCCGCATCCATGGTAATCGCCATATCACACAGATCTTTTACTGTCATAAGACCGGCCAGAACTGCGAACTGATGACCTCTGTTGTGTGCCAGCTTGACACCGCCAATTCTCGGATTCTCACTGTGATATTTTTCGATGAGTTCCCATGTTTTGTCTTTTGATCCGTCGTCTACAAAAATAATTCTGCTCTTTTCGGAAACAGCACCAGCTGTAATCATTGTTTCCAGCTTATTGCTCAGTTCTTTTTGCGTTTCCGGAAGAACCGCTTCTTCGTTGTAGCAAGGAACTACTATATATAATACATCACCCATTTATTCTTTTCCTCTTCCTTAATTCTCTGGATATAGCCCTTTTTCTATCAGAGCTTTTACTTCTCTTACGACAAGGTCTTTGTCTTCTTTATAGGTAACCCCAAACCACTTGTCATGGGATTTTAACACTTTTACCGAAACCTGATCTTTTTCCAGAAGATCTCCGATAATGGTCGGAAGCAGATATTCTCCTTTCAGATTGCCTGCTTCTTGTTTGTCAAGGAATTCAGCAAAACCACTCTCTAAAATACCAAAAAATTCTGGTGTAAGTCCCCACATATTCATAGAAACCGGAGTATCCGCATTAATGATTTCTTCCTTTCCATCAGCTAAAACTGCGGCACCTGTTTCTGTTTTCACGATATTGGAGGTTTCCACGATCTTGGTCAGCATCTGGTTCTCATCCACCTTGCAGACTCCTCGTGTCACACCGCCATTCTCACTCAATGTATTCTTAAGAACAAAGCCTACCATGCTGATCTGCATCTTGTCTGACTTTTCTTCTTCCTTCGTCAGTTCACGAAAAGCTTCTGCATAAGCTTCTTTTCCATAATAATCATCCGCATTTATTACAAGGAATGGTTCTTTTACTACATCCTTACAGCATAAAATGGCCTGACCGGTTCCCCAAGGTTTCGTTCTTCCGGCAAACTTTTCTTTATATTCTGCCGGTATATCATCCACCTCCTGGAAAGCATACTCGACTTTGATTTTTTTCTCGATACGGTCTCCGATAATTCTACGGAAATCTTCCTCCAAGTCTTTTCTGATAACGAAAACAACTTTATCAAAACCTGCCTGTATTGCATCATAAATGGAATAGTCCATAATGATCTCGCCCTTTGGTCCTACCGGCTCTAACTGCTTAATGCCACCGCCAAATCTGCTTCCAATCCCAGCTGCCATAACAACTAATGTAGCTTTATTCATAATAATTCCTCCATTTGTATATAGCAAAATTTTAACATTTACCTCTGATTATAACACATACAAGGTTCAATTAAAACATTTTTCCTTTTTTTTAAGATTTTTCTCATAAAATGAAAATCCCCGGCACAACTCGTGCCGAGGATAAGTATTCCTGTTATTCAAATCGGAAGGTATCTTTCAAACCTTTCCATAATACATCTTTTTCACTTAAATTCAGTTTGGTTCCATCTGTCAATGCATAACCTTCGCCGCTTGCTGTACCATGATATTCTCCCGTCAGCTCCGGCCATTCGATGCCGATTTCCGGATCATTCCATGCAAGTCCGCCTTCATCTCCCGGATGATAAAAATCTGTACACTTGTAGCAGAATTCTGCCAGGTCAGATAACACCAGGAATCCGTGAGCGAATCCTTCCGGAATATAGAACTGTTTTTTATTTTCTTCTGTCAGTTCTACTCCAAACCATTTCCCATAGGTTTCGGATCCACTTCTCAAGTCCACAGCGACATCAAAAACGCTTCCTTTTACAACACGGACCAGTTTTCCCTGAGGAAACTGTTTCTGAAAATGCAGACCTCTGAGTACTCCTTTGGTAGAAGAAGACTGATTATCCTGTACAAAGGTCATTGTAAGTCCTGCTTCTTCCATATCTTTCTGATTGTAGGTCTCCATAAAATATCCGCGCGCATCACCGTGTACGGTTGGTTCGATCACGCAAAGTCCTTCGATTCCACCTGCATTTTTTTCTACTTTTATCTTTTTATTCTACCACGAAACAGCAGTTAGTTTAATAAAATCTCTCAATTATACCTATAGATTTTATCTATTCCGTTTTTATATATAGATTAAAACAATTATGAAATTTTTGTAAAAACTGTTACAATGTAATCGTAACCTATTTTTGAGAGTAAGGAGGAAAAATGAAAAGAAAATTATTACCAGTATTTCTGTCTTTCGCATTACTTGCGAACGGCTCTCTGACAGCTTTTGCCGCTGATCCGGTTGCTGATGCCGTTACAGAAAGTGATGTGCAGACTACTGTTTCTGAAGATCAGGAAAACCAGGAAGAAGTAACAGTTCCTGAAGGGGAATCTTCTGAAGAAGAAGCTTCTACTGAAGCTGATGATTCTAAAGAAACTTCGGATGTTATTACTGATATCGCTGGTCGCTACACGGAACTTGGCACAGATGGTAATCCTATAGACGGATCAAAAGCCATCGAAAATGCAAAAGCCGGCTCTGGTGTTATCGTAGATGTACGCACACCTGAAAACTACAACAAGGGATATATTGAAGGTTCTATTTCTGCACCAGTATTTACTTCAGATGGTGTTGTTAAGCGTTCCGATGAACCTACCGCTGTAGCTTTCACAGAAACTGTAACCGGAAATTCCGCTCTTGAAGGAAAAGAAATCTATGTTCTCTGCAACAGTGGAAACGCAGGTGCAAAAGCTGCTACCGTTTTATTAAACGCTGCAGGATATTCTCTTGACAACATTCACACTATTACTTACGGAGCAACAGGCCTTGAAGTTCGTTACGCATTCCTTGGAACAAACAACGCTGTAACCGGTGCTGAAGCCGTAGCTGCTGTTGATTCATCTGATGTAGTAATCATCGATGTACGTACAACAGAAAACTATACAAAGGGACATCTGAAGAATTCTATTTCTCTTCCTGTGTTCTATATTAATGAAAAAGGTGAGCAGGCAATTGCAGAAACTAATAAGGATTCTTATGCCGTTTCTTTCGCTGACTATGTAAAAGCCAACATTTCCACTTTCTCAGGCAAAAAAGTATACGTCCTCTGTAACAGCGGTCAAAGAGGTGCAAGAGCCGCCACTGCATTACTTGCAGACAACGGTGTTGACAAAAACACGATCTATACCATCACCGATGGTGCGAAAGATAAAACTGTAAACGGTGCTTTCGTAACTGTAGATGGTTACAAATTTGTATCCGGAAACGATGCCATTAACGCTGCAAAAGACGGAACTGCATACGTTATCGATGTACGTTCTTCAAAAGCACAGGCTAAAACAGGAATTCTGAAAGGATCCATTTCTCAGTCTCTGTTTGACGCCGACAACAAACTTGACACAGCTGAAGCTGAAGCACTTGAAAAAGCTTTCAAAGAAGAAATTCCTTCCAAAATAACAGAAGACAAACCAATCTACATCATCTGCAACAGTGGTGCAAGAGGGGCTCAGAAAGCAACCAAACTTCTTGGAGAACTTGGCTATAACACAAGCACTAAGGAAGATGGAAAAGTATACACCATAACAAACGGTGCAAAAGGCCTGGAACTCCTGTACGCAATGTCAGGAACAGATGGAAATGCTGTAAACGGAAAAACAGCTGTTGCTGCTGTTGGAAAAGACGATGTAGCAATCCTTGATGTTCGTGCAACAGGCAACTATGGTGCCGGACATTTGAAAGGTTCTATCTCAACACCAGTATTTAATGCTGATGGTGTTGCAAAAACTACAGATGACCAGCTTTCCAAAGATTTCACAAAATATGTAACAGACAACAAAGCCACTCTTGAGAAAAAAGATCTCTATCTTCTCTGTAACAGTGGTGCAAGTGGTGCAAGAGCTGCTACTGCTTTATTAAAAGCTGCCGGATATGATCTTGCAAAAGTTCATACCATCACTGGTGGTGCAAAAAATGAAGATGTAAAAGCTGCTTCCATTTATGTATCTGATACTCATGTGATCAATAAAATGTCTGATACAAAGAATTACCTGATCCTTGATGTACGTTCTACAGAATCTTACACCAAAGGACACTTAAAGGGATCCCTTTCCCTTCCACTTTTTGACAAAGATAACAAACTTCCGGACGATCTTGCAAAAGCATTTACAGAATATGTAGCTGCTCACAAAGCA
>ERZ773228.3958-NODE-3958-length-11641-cov-3.329018_pt1 | contig 11641 bp, 9 predicted proteins | sample MGYA00580524_ERZ773228 | MGnify/ENA primary metagenome ERZ773228 (study PRJEB29015, sample SAMEA2737768) | human gut metagenome | biome: human gut; feature: human-associated habitat; material: faeces | place: China | collected 2012 ...
GCTCCAGCACACCCTTGTCGTACTTGGCTTTGATGGCGGAAGTATCAATGCCGGTGACATTGAAGGTGCGGCTGTAAGCGCCGTAGCTGCGCTCGCAGCACAGATACTTTTCGCGCTTATCCTTGTCCTCGTGGTCGGAATGACGCTCGGCGGAAATGGTCAGAGCATCGTCATACAGATCCAGGTGGATGTTCTCCTTTTCAAAGCCCGGCAGATCGGCCGTGATCTTGAAGTGGTCGCCCTCATCGGTGACGTCGGTGCGGAAGGAGTCGGCGAAGGTCCGGCTGAAGTTGCCCCACGGCTCATCGAAGAAGTGCTTCTCGATCTTCTCCATCTCACGGAACGGATCAAATACGCTCAGTGCATGATTGCGATTCAACATGATAAAGACCTCCTATATAAACTGTTTGGATTTATCTTTTCTGTTCCCCTTGGAACAATTATGATTCTATGCCGGAGGTGTGAACAAATCCAGCAATTTCTGTGAACAAAATATGAATTTTAGCACTCATATACGGTGAGTGCTAAAACGACACAGACGGGCACTCAATGGCCGCATTGGATGGGTGAAAAGCAGAAAACTGCGGAGCAGCTCGCTCCGCAGTTTTCCGTTTTCAGGTCTTGCCGTGGCAATGCGCGCAGCCTCCGCAGGCGCCGCAGTTGCCGCCGCAGGAGTGTTTTCCCTGCTTGTGCTGGCGGATCAGATAGCGAACAATGAGAAAGACTACAGCAAGTAAGAGAAGGGAAATGACAATGGTGGATAGGTTGGAAGATAGCCATTGCAGCATGGAAAAAACTCCTTTCCGTGTTTTTATTCAGACAGCCACCACAAGCTCCTCCAGGGGTCGCCCGGAGCGCAGATGGCGGCAGTAGTCTGCCGTACAGGCTTTAAAGGCGTGAAACATTCTGCGGGCTCTTTTTTCATCCCCGTAGACCTTCCACAGGCCGGCGCATTTGCACCGGCGGGCGTTGTTGGCGATGAAGCCCGCCACATCCTCCGGCGGGTAGCTGAGAAACAGCCCTACCTCGTGAGGAAAATCCTCCTGCCGCCGCAACCGCTGCACCAGCTGGGACACGCACAGCGCGCAGCCTCCCCGGGAATACCCGGCCTTCTGCAGAAGCCGCTGGGCCAGGTCATTCTGCAGATCCTGCTGCAGCCTGCCGGGGCGGTACACATACAGCAGTGCGCTGCCGCCCTCACACCGGACGGGAAGCATGCACAGGCCCTTGGGCACCAGCATGTGGTTCATGGCGCGAATCTCATCCATGAGCTGTGTGCGGGACTCGTAGGGGCAGGGAAACAGACTGCCTGTTTTGATGCCTGCCAAGGTAGGTGCACACTGGCGAACGATCATTTCATCGGACATTCCGGCTTTTCCCTCCTTTGTGGACAGGTTGTGCCGCTTTTTCGCGGACATACAAGGAAAATGCAGGAGGGTTAATCGCCTCTAACTGATGTGAGTTTAACATATCTAACTGCCTTTGTCAACTGTTTTTTTACGGCAGCTCAGGATTTTCGGGAGATAATGCAAAAGGCTCTGTGCGGGTATAGGGCCGGAGAGACAATCAGGCTGAGGCGGTCTGCCGGATAAATACGACAAAGCGGGATAGCCTAAGGGCTATCCCGCTTTGCAGTTTGAGGAGAATGGATAGAAAGGGAATCCGATAAATCAGGCAGCAGCCTTCTGCTTCTTCTGTGCAGACAGAGCCTTGATGCCCTCGACCACCAGGTCGATGGCCAGGATCACCAGCAGCACGCCGATGATGCCGCGGATGTAGAACCACACCACGCCTTCGCCGCCGGCGATGATACCGGCAACCTGTGCCTTGATGGTGAAGACCAGGGAGGTCAGAGTTACCACCAGCATAAAGAACATGGGGAAGTAGAACATCTTGTTGTTGCGGCCAACCTTACCCAGCCAGCAGCACACAGCCAGCAGGCCCAGGGCAGCCAGCAGCTGGTTGGCAGCGCCGAACAGAGCCCAGATCTTGGCATAGCCGGTCAGGCCCAGGACAACGCCAGCCACTACAGTGATAGCGGTTGCCACATAGGGGTTGGTGATGACCTTGCGCCAGCCGGTGAGGCTCTTAACATCCTGTCCGGCAGGAGTAAAGAGCTCCTGGAACATGTAACGGGCCAGACGGGTGGCGGTATCCACGGAGGTCAGGCAGAAGGCGGAAACGGCCAGGATCAGCATGGAATACACCACGTTGTAGCAGCCGCTGCCGAACACTTCGGAGAACATGGAGGCAAGGCCGGTAGCAAACACCACGGTGGGGGTCACAGTCTCGCCGGAGGAGTATTTGGCCCAGATGTAGCCAACAGCGCACACGGAGATCAGAGCCAGAGCGCACTCAATGAGCATGCCGCCGTAAGCGATGGGCTTGGCATCCTTTTCCTGATCCAGCTGCTTGGCAGTGGTGCCGGAGCCCACCAGAGAGTGGAAGCCGGACACAGCGCCGCAGGCAATGGTCACGAACAGGGCGGGGAACATATAACCCAGGGAGGTGCCGCTGGGAGCCAGGGTATCATAGAAGCCGGTGAAGGCGGGCATGTTCACAGTGGGGTGGCAGCCGATGATGCCTACAACAGCCAGGATAATCATACCGTACAGCAGGAAGGAGCTGAGGTAGTCACGGGGCTGCAGCAGGATCCACACGGGGGTAACGGAAGCAATACCGATGTACAGACCCACAATGATCATCCATACGGTGTAGCTCAGGTAGATGGGATGCCAGTTCAGGCCGATGTACATGCAAGCGGCGATACCGATAACACCAATGATGGTGGCAACACCCAGGTTGGCGTTGCGGCGGTATACGAAGAAGCCGAAGATGATGGCCATCAGAATGAACATGATGGAGATGATGGCGGTGGAAGCATTGGCGGCAGACGCCTCATAGTTAATGGCGCCGGTCTCCGTGTAAGTGGCCTTGAAGGTGTTGGCAACGATGGATGCGAAGGCAGCCACCACCAGAATCAGGGTCAGATAAGAGAAAATGATAAACAGCTTCTTAGCCTTGGGGCCGATGGCATCGCCGATGACCTCGCCGATAGACTGGCCCTTGTGACGAATGGAAGCGAACAGAGCACCGAAGTCATGCACGCCACCGAAGAAGATACCGCCGATGAGCACCCACAGCATCACGGGCACCCAGCCGAACACAGCGGCCTGGATGGGGCCGTTGATGGGGCCTGCGCCAGCGATGGAAGAGAAGTGATGGCCCATCAGCACGGGGCCCTTGGCGGGACAATAGTCCTTGCCGTCTTCCAGTTCATGAGCAGGGGTAACACGGCTGTTATCGATGCCCCACTTCTTGGCAAGCCAGCCGCCATAGAAAATGTAGCCTATGACCAGCACAACAATGCCAATGATTAAAAACAATGCAGCATTCATAAAGTTTTCTCCTTTCCTAACAGTTGTTTCTTTGCTTTACAAAACAGCGTTTTATTCAAAAGCTGTGCTGCACTTTTTCCGCTGGCGTTGGAAAATGCTTTTCCTTCCTCCAGCACCGCCAGGCCCGAGTGGAAATCCATCCACCCCCAAAAGGCCATTTTGAAGCTCTTATAGATGCGGCATTTCCGCAGAGCTTTTTTTGCTGCCTTGTCGCAGCTGTCACACAGGAACATCGTGGTGATGTAGCTGTACATATGGGTGGGACCCGGCTCCACCTTAGCCATGCCATGCTCCAAGGCATAGTCCCGGCAGGAGTTGTAAATATCCTCCGTCAGATGGGGCACAGAAAACAGGTACACATATTCGTGGCTGCCTGCCTCCCAGAGCTTTGCCTTTCGGCTGAGCACATATTTTTCTGAATGGGCGTGGAAATCGCAGGTGGCCACCAGGGGCGCCTGCTCCTCCTGGGCAGGGGAGATATCAAAATATCCGGCGTAGCGGTCTATCAGCTTATCTGCCGCTTCGGCCCGTGTCATGGTCTGCATAAATCCGCCTCCTATCACATATCATATAGTATCGCTGTATTACTGCAAATTACATTTAATGCACCAATACAGCTGAAAAAAACAGGAGAAAAGTCTACTGCGAGGAAAATTATGCCGCCATAATCCCCTCGCATAGAAAGCTCACTTTGAAACACGTTCAGATTATAGTACGGAATCTTAACAGAATCAAGGGTAAATGTTAACAAAAAATTTATATATAATTCGTTAATTTTTTGTCTTGCATTTTTTTGGAAAGGGTAGTAATGTATTTTTAATAGCCCAATATAGTGGAATCAATTTTCCTCATGTAAAACTGCTATATACATTATAAAATATAATGGTAAAGCTGCGGCCCGCCGGTGGACCGCAGCTTTTTTGTTTGGGGCTCGGTGCTTGATCGGGGTTGCCCTTTTTCGGCCGCTATGATATAATTCGCTTGAAAATCTAAGAAGGGGTGAATGCCATGAAATCCATCCGTGATATTTATAAAATTGGTACAGGACCGTCCAGCTCCCACACCATGGGCCCCGCCCGGGCGGCGGTGATCTTCCGCGGGGAGCATTCGGAGGCAGATAAATTTCAGGCGATTCTCTATGGCTCTTTGTCCAAGACGGGCCGGGGCCACGGCACTGACCGCGCCATACGGGAGGCCCTTGCCCCCGTGGCGGCAGAGGTGATCTTCTCGGAGAGAGAGCCCGAGGATATAAAGCACCCTAACACCATGGACCTCATTGCCCTCCGGGGCGGGGAGGAGCTGGGCCGCATCCGGGTGCATAGCATTGGCGGCGGCGACATTGTCATAGAGGGCCGGGAGCAGGAGATGGAGAGCGAGGAGATTTATATGGAGAACTCCTTTGCTGAGATTCTGCAGTTCTGCCAATACAGGTATGTAGATTTGGTAGAGTATATTGAGATGAACGAAGGACCCGAGATCTGGGACTATCTCATGGGTGTGTGGCGTGTGATGGCCGCCTCCGTGGAGGAGGGCCTCTCCCGCACCGGGGAGCTGCCCGGCGGCCTGCACATTCAGCGCAAGGCCAAATACATGCACGACCATATTGTGGAGACCAAGCACCCGGAGCTGGTGGAGTGTCAGAAGGTCTGCTCCTATGCCTATGCCGTCAGCGAGCAGAATGCCGATAACGGCACCATTGTCACGGCGCCCACCTGCGGCTCCTGCGGGGTGCTGCCGGCGGTGCTGTACTATTTCCGGGACAAGAGAAAGCTCAGCGACATGGACATTGCCCACGCTTTGGGTGTGGCGGGCCTGTTCGGCGAGTTGGCCAAGCGCAACGCCTCGGTATCCGGGGCGGAGTGCGGCTGCCAGGCGGAGGTAGGCGTGGCCTGCTCCATGGCGGCGGCTGCTGCCTGCCAGGCATTTGGGTATAATATCCACCAGATTGAGTATGCCGCCGAGGTGTCTTTGGAGCATCATCTGGGTCTTACCTGCGATCCCATCTGCGGCCTGGTGCAGGTGCCGTGTATCGAGCGCAACGCCGTGGCCGCCATGCGGGCCATCAACTCCGCCAATATTGCCTACTTCCTCACCGGCACCCGGAATATCAGCTACGATATGGTGCTGAAAAGCATGTACTACACGGGCCTGGATATGAACCAGCGCTATCGGGAGACCGCCGAGGGCGGCCTGGCCCGGATCTATACGCGCCGGGGAAAATAAAAACCTCTGGCGAAAAATCTTCGATTTTTCTGCCAAAGGGATCGCAGTCCGCTGCTTCTCGCCTGAGAGGGATTTTTCCCCACGCACATATGGCGGTGAAAAATGATCTGAATTTTTCGCGTCTGCGGACGTGAGCTCTGCGAGACCTTTTGACAAACAACGCACAGGCGGCCGGTTTCCCGGCTGCCTGCAAATCTCATAAAGATTGTCAGCCGTTTCTTGACGCAGAGAGGGAAAAAGAGTAAAATAAATGTATCGAACAACAGTTAGTCATATGGAGCAGGAGGAAACGACTCATGGATGAGAGCAGAAAAGCCAGACAGCCGAAAAAACCGGATAACAATGAGCTGTGGTCGTGGATTGTCATTGCCCTCCTGTTTGCCTTTGCGTGGCCAGTGGGCCTTATCGTGCTTTTTGCCAAGCTTTCCGACAGCAGCAAGCGCAAGAAAAACCGCGCCGGCGCACAGCAGACGATCATTACAGCCGAGCCGGAGGATGCCGTGACAGCTGCCGCTGCTCCCGCCGCTGCGGAGAAAAAGAGCGACTCCGCGGCTCAGAGCAGGAAGCGCAAGAGCAGCATCACCCGTACCCCAAAGATCTCTGACAGCAATGCGAATGTTATGCGGAACATCGGTCTTGTGGTGACCGTAATTGGCGCCATCATCCTGTTTAACGCGTTGGGGGATAACCTGTTCTTCCTGGAGTACGGCAACTGGAGAGCGTTTTTGGAGTACACATTTTGGCCCATGGGCATCACCGCCGGGGGCCTGGGGCTGCTGCTGGGCAGCCACTGGATGCGCCGCCGCCTGCGCCGCTATGCCAAGTATCAGGCCATCGCCGGGAAGAAGCCCACGGTGACCATATCCCAGCTGGCTGCAGCCGCAAATGTGCCCGCCCGCCGGGTGGAAAACGACCTGGAGCAGATGGTGCAGAAGGGCTTTTGGGGTAAGGAGGCCTACCTGGACCTGGGCCGGGGCGTCTTGGTGCGCACCTTTGAGGCGGCCGAGGGCCTGGAGCAGGCCCAAAAGGAGACACAGCCCGCCCCGGCGGAGGCGGAGGAGGGCTACAGCGGCCAGCTGCGGGATATCCGCCGGGCCAATGACCGCATTGCTGACCCCGCCATCAGCGCCAAGATTGACCGGCTGGAGGATCTGGCGGGTAAAATTTTCCGCATTGTGGAGGAGGAACCGGCCAAGAAAGCCAAGGCGTCCACCTTTCTCAACTACTACCTGCCCACCACCCAAAAGCTGCTGGATAGCTATGCTGACTTTGAGGAGGCCGGCGTCAGCGGCGGGAATGTGTCTCAGGCTAAGCAGCGCATTGCCGACACAATGGATAAGATCGTGGCGGGCTTTGAGCGGCAGCTGGATCAGCTCTATCAATCCGATGCCATGGATGTGGACAGCGATATCCGTGTGATGGAGCAGATGCTCCGGCGGGACGGCGGCAGCGCAGCCGAGGATTTCGGCATGGGTGCTGCGCTGCAGCAGGAGCAATCGGAGTGAATTATGCAGCGGCGGCTGCCCTTTCGGGGGGTAGTCGCCGCTGTATACGTTTCTTGACGGAGCGCGGGAATTAGGGTAAAATAATGCAATCAGATTCCGTTCGTTTCGGCAGGCTCTGTCCCGGCGGAATGATAGAATGGAGAGAATGAGGAGGTGGCGCAGGTGGATAAAGAGGCTTTTTTTGGCGGCACCTGGTGCGCCGCGGCGGATTGGTTCGGGGCGCATCCCGAATGCGGCGGCTTCCGATTCCGGCTGTGGGCGCCCCACGCCCGGGCGGTGCGTCTGGCCGGGGACTTTTCCGGCTGGGAGCAGATTCCCATGCAGTGCGCAGATGGCGTGTGGGAGTGCTTTGTCCCCGGGGCGAAGGATTACGACAGATATAAGTTCTGCCTGACCCGGGCTGATGGGAGAATCGTGTGGAAAGCGGATCCCTACGCCTTTCACGCTGCCACCCGCCCTGAGACGGACAGTAAGCTGGCACCTCTGGACTATGATTGGCAGGACGATGCATGGGAAAAGAGCCTTGCTGACAAGCCGCTGCTGACCCGGCCCCTGAATATTTACGAGGTGCATCCGGGCTCCTGGCGGCGCTACGCCGATGGCAGTCCCTTTAACTACCGAAAGCTGGCGGATGAGCTGGCCAAGTATGTGTCGGACATGGGCTACACGGCGGTGGAGCTGATGCCTGTGACGGAGTACCCACTGGATGATTCCTGGGGCTATCAGTGTACGGGATATTTTGCCCCCACCTCCCGCTATGGCACCCCCCGGGATTTTAAGTATCTGGTGGATCGGCTCCACCGGGCGGGCCTGGCGGTGTTTTTGGATTGGGTGCCGGCCCATTTCTGCAAGGATGAGCAGGGCCTGCTGGAGTTTGACGGCACCTGCCTGTATGAATACGGCGATAGCCTGAAATGGGAGCATGAGGGCTGGGGCACCCGGGTCTTTGACTATGGAAAGGGCGAGGTGCGCAGCTTCCTCCTCTCGTCGGCCATGTGGTGGCTGCGGGAGTACCATATGGACGGCCTTAGGGTGGACGCTGTGGCCTCTATGCTGTACCTGGATTACGGCCGCAGCCAGTGGCGGCCCAACCGAAACGGTGGCAGGGAAAATTTGGAAGCGGTAGAGTTTTTACAGCTGCTGTGCCGCACCGTTCACCGGGAAAGGCCCGGCGCGCTGATGATCGCGGAGGAGTCCACCGCCTGGCCCCATGTGACGGGGAACGAGGGGCTGGGCTTTGACCTGAAGTGGAACATGGGTTGGATGAACGACCTGTGCCACTACCTGAAGATGGATCCCTATTTTCGCCAATACCATCATAAGGATGTCACTTTTTCCATGGTGTACGCTTTTTCTGAGAGGTTTGTGCTGCCCATCTCCCATGACGAGGTGGTGCATATGAAGGGCTCCCTCCGGGGCAAGATGCCCGGAGACGAGAGAATGCAGCTGGCCGGTGTGAAGGGCTTTTTAGCCTATATGCTGGCCCACCCGGGGTGCAAGCTTCTATTCATGGGCGGTGAGCTGCCTCAGTGGAAGGAATGGGATTTTGCCGGACAGCTGGATTGGGGCGTTTTGCAGGATCCATTGGTCTCCGCCGCCCATGGGTGCATCCGGGCGCTGAACCGGTTTTACAGGAAAACCCCGGCCCTGTGGGAAAACGACCTGGATTGGGACGGCTTTACCTGGCTGGTGCCGGACGATAACCACAACAACGTCATCGTGTTCCTCCGGCGGGATCGCCGGGGCCGGGAGCTTGTGTGCGCGGTGAATTTCTCTCCGGTGCTGCGGGAGAATTACCGCTTCGGCGTGCCGGAGAGGGCGGAATACAAGGAGGTTTTCAACACCGATGCCCCGCAATGGGGCGGCAGCGGTGCCATCAATGAAACACCCATACCGGTGGAGGCTGTTCCGTCCCACGGGCGCGAGACCTCCATCGCTGTTCGGATCCCGCCTCTGGGTACGGTGTATCTGCGGGGCGCTGGAAAGTATAACCGGAAGAAAGGAGCGAATCATCTGTGAAAAAAGAATGTATCGCCATGCTGCTGGCCGGGGGTCAGGGCAGCCGGCTCTATGTGCTCACCGGGGACATGGCCAAGCCGGCGGTTCCCTTCGGGGGGAAATTCCGCATCATCGACTTTCCTCTGTCCAACTGCGCCAATTCCGGCATAGATACCGTGGGCGTGCTGACCCAGTACCGCCCCTTAGAGCTGAACAACTACATCGGCAGCGGCCAGCCCTGGGAGCTGGACCGCATGAACGGAGGCGTACATATCCTGCCCCCCTATCAAAGCAATACCGGCGCCACCTGGTATAAGGGCACGGCCAATGCCATCTGCCAGAACATCGGATTTGTAGATCTGTATGATCCGGAGTATGTGGCGGTGCTTTCCGGGGATCATATCTATAAGATGGACTACTCTCTGATGCTCCGCCGCCATAAGGAGACCGGGGCCGACTGCACTATCTCTGTGATGGAGGTGCCCTGGCAGGAGGCCAGCCGCTTTGGCATTATGAATGTGGACGAAGCGGACGTTATCACCGATTTTGAGGAAAAACCCAAGCAACCTAAGAGTAATCTTGCCTCCATGGGCATTTACATCTTCACCTGGAAAAAGCTCCGGGCCTACCTGCTGCAGGACGATGCTGACCCCGACTCGGCCAATGATTTCGGCAAGAATGTCATCCCCGCCATGCTGAAGGCCGGGGAGAAGATGGTGGCCTACCGCTTTGAGGGATACTGGAAGGACGTGGGCACTCTGGACTCCCTGTGGGATGCCAATATGGATATGCTCTCTCCGGGTTCGGGGCTGAACCTGCTGGATAAGCGCTGGCCCATTTACAGCCGCACGCCCTCCTGCCCGCCGGCCTTCTTTGCCGAGACGGCCGATGTGGGCAATAGCGCCGTGGCCAAGGGCTGCGACATCCGGGGCGAGGTGAAGAACACCGTCCTCAGCTACAACACCGTGGTGGAGGAGGGTGCCGTAGTCACCTACTCCGTGCTCATGCCCGGTGCGGTGGTGAAAAAAGGCGCCCGGGTGGAATATGCCATCCTGGGCGAGAACAGCTTGGTGGGCGAGAGCGCCCATGTAGGCGCCGGGCCGGAGACTGCCGCCGACCCCGATAAATGGGGCGTGGCGGTGCTGGGCCCACAGACGGAGGTGACCCCCGGGGAAACGGTCCCCGCCGGAGCTATGCTGGATAAGACCCACGGACAGGAGGTTAAGGTATGAACGGAGTACACGGCATCATCTTTTCCTATGAAAAAAGCAACGGCCTGCGGGAGCTGACGGAGCCACGTATTCACGGCTCTGTGCCCTTTGGCGGCTCATACCGGATGGTGGACTTCATCCTCTCGGACATGGTCAACGCCGGCATCCGGGACGTGGGCGTCATCATGCACGGCAAGTGCCAGAGCATGATGGATCACCTGCGCAGCGGCAAGAGTTGGGATCTCTCCCGCAGCTTCGGCGGCCTGACGCTGCTGCCGGTGTTCGCCTATAACAGCGCCCGGGGCAACGGCCGCTTCCGGGGCAAGCTGGAGGCATTGGACGTGGTGAAGGATTACCTGCGCCATATCCGGCAGGACTATGTGCTCCTGGCCGACAGCGATGTGGCCCTGAATATCGATCTGAAAGCGGTGCTGGAGTCGCATATAAAGGCCGGCGCGGACATCACTGTGGTGTGTGCCCCCTCCACAGGGGACGGCCTGTATCTGAACCTGGATGAAACCGGCCGGGTGATGGAGGCGGTGGAGGAGCAGCGCCAGGGCCTGCGCTGCCTGCAGATCTTCCTGCTGCGGACAGATCTGCTGCTTTCCCTGGTGGAGCGATTTGTCAGCCGCCATGAGTACAGCTTCCAGGGCTGCATCCTCCAGGGCCTGACCAAGGAGCTGCACATCCGGGGGTATGCCTTTCACGGGTTTGCAGCCCACATCACCGATGTGGCCGGGTACTATGCCAGCAGCATGCGCCTGCTGGACCCCGCTGTGCGGCAGGATCTGTTCTGCCCCGACAGGCCCATCTATGCCAAAGAAAATGACGCCGCCTCCACCTATATGGATCCCCAGGGCGGCTGCGTGAACTCCCTGGTGGACGACGGCTGCGACATCCAGGGCAGCGTCCGGGGTTCCATCCTCAGCCGGGATGTTCGGGTGGAAAAGGGTGCTGTTGTGGAGGACTGTATTCTATTTAAGGACACCGTGGTGGAAAAGGGTGCCGTGGTGCGCCGCGTCATTGCGGATAAAGCGGTAAGGATCGGCCCGGGTGTGCATCTGGAGGGCGCAGAGAAGTACCCCCTGGTGCTGGGCAAAGGCGCGGAGGTGTAATGTAAGGTGAATATTCTGTATGTAACGGGGGAGGCCGCCCCCTTCTGTAAAACCGGCGGACTGGCAGACGTAGCCGGTTCCCTGCCTCCCGCTCTGGCGGAGCAGGGAGCCGAGACCGCTGTGATCCTGCCTCTGTACCGGCGGGTCAGAGAAAAATTTGCTGACCAACTGACGTTCCTGTGCTACGATTA
>ERZ773228.3979-NODE-3979-length-11601-cov-39.909926_pt1 | contig 11601 bp, 9 predicted proteins | sample MGYA00580524_ERZ773228 | MGnify/ENA primary metagenome ERZ773228 (study PRJEB29015, sample SAMEA2737768) | human gut metagenome | biome: human gut; feature: human-associated habitat; material: faeces | place: China | collected 2012 ...
TATGCTGCCGGAGGAAATGCGAAACAGCCGTCTTTACGGCGTGGAGCTGGATTCCCTCAGCGGGCGGATTGCCCAGCAGCTCTACCCCAAGGCCGACATCACCGTGGCAGGGTTTGAGACCACCGACAGGCGGGATTTCTACGATCTGGCGGTGGGCAATGTTCCGTTTGGCCAGTATCAGGTTCGGGATAAAGCCTATGACAAGCTGAATTTCAGCATTCACAACTACTTTTTCGCCAAGGCTCTGGATCAGGTGCGTCCCGGTGGCGTGGTGGCCTTTGTCACCAGCCGCTACACGATGGACGCCAAGGATTCCATCGTGCGCCGGTATCTTGCTCAGCGCGCCGAGCTGCTGGGAGCCATCCGTCTGCCCAATGACGCTTTCAAAAAGAACGCCGGTGCCGAGGTCGTTTCGGACATCATTTTCCTGCAAAAGCGGGATCGCCCGCTGGATATTGTGCCGGAGTGGACGCAGACCGGGCAAACCGAGGACGGCTTTGCCATCAACCGCTATTTCCTGGACCACCCGGAAATGGTGCTGGGCCGACAGGAACCGGAAAGCACCGCCCATGGTATGGACTACACCGTGAATCCCATTGAGGGGCTGGAGCTGGCCGATCAGCTGCATGATGCCGTGAAGTACATTCGCGGCACTTACCAGGAGGCCGAGCTGCCGGAGCTGGGCGAGGGCGAAGCCATCGACACTTCTATCCCTGCTGACCCCAATGTGAAAAACTACTCCTACACCGTTGTGGACGGTGATGTGTACTACCGTGAAAATAGCCGTATGGTGCGGCCTGACCTGAACGCCACCGCTGAGGCCCGTGTGAAAGGGCTGGTGGGGCTGCGGGAATGTGTCCAGCAGCTCATTGATCTGCAAATGGACGCCGCCACACCGGACAGCGCCATCCAGGATAAACAGGCCGAACTGAACCGGCTCTATGACAGCTTCTCTGCAAAATATGGCCTTATCAATGACCGGGCGAACCGGCTGGCCTTTGCTGATGATTCCAGCTACTATCTGCTCTGCGCGCTGGAAGTCATTGACGAGGACGGCAAGCTGGAGCGTAAGGCGGATATGTTCACCAAGCGCACCATCAAGCCCCACAAGGCGGTGGACACTGTGGATACCGCAAGTGAAGCTCTGGCCGTATCAATTTCCGAAAAAGCCTGTGTCGATATGGCGTATATGGCGGAGCTGACCGGCAAGACCGGCGACGAACTGGCCGCCGAGCTGCAAGGCGTGATCTTCCGTGTACCGGGACAGGTGGAGAAAGACGGCACTCCCCATTATGTAACAGCCGACGAATACCTGTCCGGCAATGTGCGGCGCAAGCTGCGTCAGGCACAGCGGGCAGCACAGCAGGACCCTTCCTTTGCAGTCAATGTGGAGGCTCTTACCGCAGCCCAGCCCAAAGACCTGGACGCTTCGGAGATCGAGGTGCGCCTGGGCGCTACCTGGATCGACAAAGAGTACATCCAGCAGTTTATGTATGAGATATTCGACACGCCGTTTTATCTCCAGCGCAATATCGAGGTCAACTATTCTTCTTTCACCGCCGAGTGGCAGATCACCGGCAAAAGCTCCGTAAGCCAGAACAATGTGGCAGCCTATACCACCTACGGAACCAGCCGTGCCAACGCCTACAAGATTCTGGAGGATTCCTTGAACTTGCGGGATGTCCGTATCTACGACACCGTGGAGGATGCGGACGGCAAGGAACGGCGTGTCCTGAACGCCAAAGAAACCACGCTGGCAGCACAAAAACAGCAGGCCATCCGGGATGCTTTTAAGGACTGGATTTGGAAAGACCCGGATCGCCGCCAAGCTCTGGTCCGCCAGTACAATGAGGAAATGAACTCCACCCGTCCCCGTGAATACGACGGCGGACACATAACTTTCGGCGGCATGAACCCGGCCATCACCTTGCGGGAACACCAGAAAAACGCTATCGCTCATGTGCTGTACGGCGGCAATACGCTGCTGGCACACGAGGTAGGCGCTGGCAAAACCTTTGAAATGGTGGCTGCCGCCATGGAGAGTAAGCGCCTGGGCTTGTGTCAGAAATCCCTCTTTGTGGTGCCGAACCATCTGACCGAACAATGGGCGTCGGAGTTTCTGCGGCTCTATCCCTCCGCCAACATTCTTGTCACCACCAAAAAGGACTTTGAGACCCACAACCGCAAGAAGTTCTGCGCCCGCATTGCCACCGGCGACTATGACGCCATCATCATGGGACATAGCCAGTTTGAGAAAATCCCCATCAGCCGAGAGCGTCAGGAGCGGCTCCTTCAGGAGCAGATCGACGAGATCACCGAGGGCATTGCCGAGGTGAAGTACAGCGGCGGTGAGCGTTTCACGGTCAAGCAGTTGGAGCGCACCAAGAAGTCCCTGGAAGCCCGGCTGGAGAAATTGCAGGCCGAGAGCCGCAAGGACGATGTGGTAACATTCGAGCAGTTGGGTGTGGACCGCCTATTCGTTGATGAGGCGCATAACTATAAAAACCTGTTTTTATACACCAAGATGCGGAATGTGGCAGGTCTCTCCACCAGCGATGCCCAAAAGTCCAGCGATATGTTTGCGAAGTGTCGCTATATGGATGAACTGACCGGAAACCGTGGTGTGATTTTCGCCACCGGCACCCCCGTATCGAACAGCATGACCGAACTTTACACCATGCAGCGGTATCTCCAGTATGACCGCTTGCAAGAGCTGAACATGACCCACTTCGACTGCTGGGCCAGCCGCTTCGGAGAAACCGTCACGGCGCTGGAGCTGGCACCGGAAGGCACCGGCTACCGGGCAAGAACGAGATTCAGCAAGTTTTTCAACCTCCCGGAGCTGATGAACCTGTTCAAAGAGGTGGCGGACATCAAGACCGCCGATCAGCTGAACTTGCCCACCCCGGAGGTGGAATACCACAACATCGTGGCCCAGCCTACTGAACACCAAAAAGAGATGGTGCAGGTTCTCTCCGAGCGTGCCTCCAGAGTACACAGCGGCAGCGTTGACCCCTCAGAGGACAATATGCTCAAGATTACCGGCGATGGCCGCAAGCTGGGTCTGGACCAGCGTATCATTAATCAGCTGCTGCCGGATGAACCCGGAACCAAGGTCAATCAGTGTGTGGGTAATATCATGCAGATCTGGCGGGACGGCGAGGCTGACAAGCTGACCCAGCTGGTATTCTGCGACATTTCCACACCCCAGGCAGCTCCCTCCAAAAAGGCAGCCAAACAGCTGGACAATCCCACACTTCATGCGCTGGAACAGGCTGTGCCGTTGGATGAGCCGGAGCCTGCCTTTACCATCTATGAGGACATCCGGCAAAAGCTCATCGCCCAGGGAATGCCTGCCGAGCAGATTGCTTTTATCCACGAAGCCAAGACCGAGGTGCAGAAGAAAGAACTGTTTTCCAAGGTCCGCACTGGACAGGTGCGTGTTCTGCTGGGCAGCACCTCCAAAATGGGCGCTGGCACCAATGTGCAGGACCGCCTTGTGGCCCTCCATGACCTGGATTGTCCGTGGCGTCCGGGAGACCTTGCCCAGCGCAAGGGCCGTATTGAGCGCCAGGGCAACCAGAACCCTCTTGTCCATGTGTACCGTTATGTGACTGAGGGAACCTTTGACGCCTATTTGTGGCAGACAGTGGAGAACAAACAGAAATTCATCAGCCAGATTATGACTTCCAAATCGCCGGTGAGAAGTTGCGATGATGTGGACGAAACGGCGCTGTCCTTTGCCGAGATCAAGGCCCTGTGCGCCGGAGACCCTCGTATCAAGGAGCGCATGGATTTGGATGTGGAGGTTGCCCGCCTGAAGCTGATGAAAGCCGACCACCAGAGCAAGCAGTACCGCCTGGAGGATCAGTTGCTCAAATACTTCCCCCAGGAAATCGAAACCAACAAGGGATTTATCAAAGGCTTTGAAGCGGACCTGGAGACCCTGGCCGCCCATCCTCACCCGGAGGATGGCTTTGCTGGGATGGAGATCCGGGGAGATGTGCTGACTGACAAAGAAAACGCCGGTGCAGCCTTGCTGGACGCCTGTAAGGAGGTCAAAGGCTCCGAACCGGTGCAGATCGGCAGCTATCGGGGCTTTACTATGTCCGTGGAGTTTTCCGCTTGGAAACAGGAATATACGCTCCTGTTGAAAGGCCAGATGACCCACCGGGCAAGCCTCGGCACAGACCCGCGCGGAAACCTCACCCGTATCGACAATGCACTGGCTCAGATGCCTCAGCGTTTGGAAGCCGTGAAAAACCAGCTGGACAACCTTTACCAGCAGCAAGCCGCAGCCAAAGAGGAAATCGGAAAGCCGTTTCCTTTTGAGGACGATCTGCGAGTCAAGTCCGCTCGTCTGGTGGAACTGGACACGCTGCTGAACATTGACGGCAAGGGCCACGCCCAGCCGGAAACTGTGGTTGCCAAGAGTGCGCGGCCTTCGGTGCTGGACAGCTTGAAGCGTCCGGTGCCACCCCGCAGCCCTGAAAAGAAACCGAAACAACATGAGGAGGTGCGATAACATGGATACCAACGATCTGAATACGGCCCTTTATGAGAAGATGGCCGCTGAACAGGACAAATACCGGGACTGGCTGAAAAGCCAGCCCCCAGCAGAAGTCCTGAACCATGCCTATGAGTACACTGTTCGGGAGGACATCGTGATGGCGATGGAGCAGCTGGAGCTGACCGACGCCCAGGCCCAGGCCCTCTTGGATTCGCCCACACCGCTGGCCGATGTGTACCGTCACTTTGAGAAGCTGGAGACCGGCTACATGGATGTGATCCGGGACAGCATTGAGAACCGGGCCGATGATGCGTGCAAGGCCCAGGCGGAGCTGCGGAAAGTCGCCATTTACCCTCACTCTGCTGTGTATGCGAAAGAGCATGGGGAGCTGGAACAGTACCGGGCTTCCAATAACGCCAATCTCCAATGCAAGGAGGCCATTGAAGCAGCGGTGCGGGAACACTTCGACGGGATTTATCTCAGTCACGATGCCGCCAAGGGTGTGATCGAGACCTACGGCCTGGACCGGGTCATGCTGGTCCTTGCCAACACCGTCCAGCTCCAGGACTGGGATGGACGCTACTCGCCCCGCAACAAGGAATGGGCCAAGACTATCCCTAACTATAACTCCGATACCGTCCGGTGCGGCTATGCCCTGAACAGCCACCCTGCTGTCTTGAATGGGTTTATTGATCTGGTGCGCGAGGAACATCTACGCCGCCAGCCGTTGACAGCAGAGGACATCCAGACAGAGGCGGAACGGATTTTGCGGGAGCTGCGCGCACCGGATGTGCCGAACAGCCCCCACGGGACCCATTACATGGCCCGCATTTCCCCGGAGTTTCTGAACCGTGCAGGGAGCAAAGACCATGACCGGCTGATGAGTCTTCTGCCGTTTCGCAGTCTGGCTTTTACCGGCATGAAAGGATTGCCTGGGACCTATGCCACCATTCTGGCCAACGAGGACCGCTCCAAGGAGCTGCGCCAGCCCCGGTCCTCTGTTCGGGAGCATTTGAAGCAGGAGCCGAAACAGGCAGCCCCGAAAGCTCCGGCCCATAAAAAACGGGAGCCGGAGCGATGAGTACCCCCAAACGCAGGCGGGATGTCCAGCTCAATTTCCGAGTCTCCCAAGAGGAGCTGGCGCTGATCGAACAGAAAATGTCTCAGCTTGGGACAAAGAATCGGGAAGCCTATCTGCGGAAAATGGCGTTAGACGGGTATGTGGTACAGCTGGACTTACCGGAGCTGAAGGAGCTGGTGTCTCTGCTGCGCCGGAGCAGCAACAACCTGAACCAGCTCACCCGCCGGGTGCATGAGACCGGACGTGTCTATGACGCTGACCTGGAGGATATAGCCCAGCGGCAGGAGCAGTTATGGGAGGGCGTGAAGGAAATCCTGACCCAGCTCTCCAATCTTTCGTAACAGGGGTATATATCCCATCTGCGGAGGGAGGAACGGCGTTCTTTTCGCCGCGCTTCCCTCCGCTTTTTTCTTTTGCCCGTATCCTTGTCTTTTTGAAATATCGGAAGGATAATATGGGTAGAAAACAGATTGCCGCAAAGGAGTTGAGAATAGATGAAAACATTTGAGAAGGTATTGGAGATTTTTCGTGAGTATCTGGACAATGACCAGGATGAAGAAGTCCTCCCTAGCAGAAAAGGGTATCTCCGCGTCACATGGAACGGCGATTCACGCTATTGTGCGGATGGGATTCTCAGCCGCACACCGGATGAATTGTTTGAGGTGCTGCTGTCGGATTATCGCGGTTATGAGGAATTGCGGCTGACCAAAGGCCGCCGGGAAGTATCGGAAGATGATGAGAAACAGGCAGAAGTTCTTTGCCGGAACTTGCTGGAACGATGGGAGGAGGAATCTGAATGAGGGCGCTATTGTTTATCTTAAAACTGCTGCTGAAGATCTTAGTGGCTCCTGTAATTCTGCTACTTACTGTGGCCATCTGGATTTGTGTGGGGATCGTCTATATCTCCGGTCTGGTGCTGGGGCTTATCAGCATGGTGGTTGCTCTGCTGGGCGTGGCAGTCCTGATTACTTACTCCCCGCAAAATGGTATTATTTTGTTGGTGATGGCATTTCTTATCAGTCCCTATGGCCTGCCGATGGCTGCGATTTGGTTGCTGGGCAAGGTTCAGGATTTTCGGTACTTTCTACAAGACACAATTTATGGATAAGATGTCGGCTCCATTTGATGAGGTATGTAAAAGTGCAGATCAAATGGAGCTTTTAATATTTTTATTAACAAAATCTTCGGATAGATCATGGCTTTATCCCTATATATTGAAGATAGCGCTTAAAAATGCTATACTGTTAAATTAGACGAAATGACGTTACATATCAGTTGCAATTTCTCTATAATACCAGTGTGCACTGAGATCACTTGAATATTTGTGATTAGAGGAATATCAACTATTTAGCTGGCGTTTTGTACAATATATTAAGGGTTAATAAAGAAAGGGATAATCGTGAACGGTTATATAAGCAAAAGTGAATACCAACTCGTATTTAATGCTGTTCAAAAAGTATTAAATACTAAAGTTGAGGAGATCGAACTTTCGGATAAGATACCAACCTTAGATTTTACGCAAGACAACAACAAGGTGTTTCGTGGCAAACTTTCTGTTTTATTTGTTGATATGCGAAAATCTACCGACTTGACAGATGATCTTAAGTCTAAAAAAATGGTAAAAATCTATCGCTCTTTTATAAGATTAATTATACAGGCAATACGCTATTCTGGTGGTGAAACCAGGCAATTTGCCGGCGATGGGATTATGGGTGTTTTCCAGGATAATACAGACGGAAAAATAACATCATCTGAAAAGGCAGTTCAAGCTGCTCGCTACATAATCACAATGATGGACTATTGTCTTAATCCATTGCTTTCAAAAAATATGGATGGATTGTCAATTGCTTGCGGCGTTGGTATATGCACAGGAAATGTTCTTGTAACAAAAGTTGGTATGCGAGGAAAGGAGCAAGACGATACCGCAGAAAATGAAATGGGGCTTGTATGGACTGGAAAAACCACAAATTATGCAAACCGTTATTGTAGCTTAGCTGGCTCATGCGAGATTTTTATTGACCAAACAACGTATCAAGAGTTAAGTGATAAGTCTGTTTGGAAGGGATGTAGTCGGGTAAAGGGGAACAAACTTTTCAAAGGGTTTGTATCGTATGAACACTATCTCGCTTTGGATCATGAAATAACTCAAGTGCCGATCAAATGTACAAACATGGATGCCAATACTTCATTTGTTCAAGAAATATTCGATGAAACACAGCAAAAAGCACAGGATTTTATCGACAATTTTTTAAGAATATATGGTGATAAAAAGATTGAGGATTTTAGCTTAACAAAGCGTGAAAAACAGATTGCGGAGAGAGAAAGAAAGTTAGATCACTTACTTATCCGTAATGAAGCGGATACGTTATACGATTGCATTACTGAGATAGCGGATAAATTAACTGATGACCAGATTCGTGTTTTGGGTAAAGACTTTTTTATTGATAGAATAAATAAATTGAGTAGTCTGTATAAAAAATTAGGTCAGAACTCTTGGAAAGCATACGAAGCTTCCCAATTTCTTTCGATATATAGAGCGTTTGGTATACAATACAAATGTTATGAAATGTTATGTATTATGGCTAGGGGAGAATTCCCAATATATCCGTATGAGGTGAAATGCGTGGCAAATTACTACGACACATCTGAACTAAAACAATTACTGCTGGATTACTATTATGCAAACGAAAACGAACAGGCTGATCACTATAAAGAATGCGCTGATATGTTGGAGGACTAAATGCTGAATAAAGAGGATCTCAATCAAATCTTAGATAGAAACGTTGCATGGATAGAAAATTGCGATAGCAAGGCATCCATTATGTTAGGTATGTTGGGCGTTACTATTAGCATTGTTTTTGCTTTTGATTACGCTAAAGTCATAATCAGTACGATAAAAGAAAAATGCTTAAACACTTCATTTTGGAATATAGTCTTTCTAATTTTACTGCTTTTGACAGTGTGTTCAATTTTGTATGGCGGTTACAAATTAATAAAATCTCTTGTGCCTCAAATTGACATGAAAAAATTAGGAAATGATGAGATGCTATGCAATAATTCAATTATATTCTTTTCCTCTATTGCTACATACAACAATTATACTAAGTTTCTTAATTCACTGAAAAAAACAAGTGACGAAGATTATCTAAATGATATTTCATCACAGATTTTTCTTTGCGCAAAAATATGTGATTTGAAATTTAGAAACTATAAAAGCGGTCTATATTTTTCGATAGGAGGATTGTTGGGGTTTGCAATTTTAATGACATTAGGTTACTTTGCATAAAAACTTCGGAAAATTATTATAAAGCGGTCTGCTTCGGCAGGCCGCTATTCTTTTTCAAAGGAGGTATCGTAGTAATGGCAACCACACGCATCATGCCGCTGCATATCGGCAAGGGCCGGACTGAGAGCCGTGCCATCAGCGAGATCATCGACTATGTGGCCAATCCGCAAAAGACCGACCACGGCAGGCTCATCACCGGCTATGAGTGCGACAGCCGTGTGGCCGACGCCGAGTTCATGCTAGCAAAGCGCCAGTATATTGCCGCCACCGGACGGGTCCGTGGAGCGGACGATGTGATCGCCTACCATGTCCGCCAGTCCTTCTGCCCTGGGGAGATCACCCCGGAAGAAGCCAACCGTCTCGGCGTGGAATTTGCCAAGCGGTTCACCAAGGGCAAACACGCCTTTATCGTCTGCACACACATCGACAAGGCTCATGTCCACAATCATATCATTTGGAGTTCGGTCAACCTGGACTGTGACCGGAAGTTCCGTAACTTTTGGGGCAGCACGAAAGCCGTCCGGCGCTTGAGTGATACCATTTGCATTGAGAGCGGATTGTCCATTGTTGAGGCCCCAAAGCCACACGGCAAAAGTTACAACCAATGGCTGGGCGATCAGGCAAAGCCTTCCCACCGGGAATTGCTCCGTGCTGCCATTGACAACGCCCTGGCACAAAAGCCTGCTGACCTGGACGAGCTGCTGAAGTTGCTCCGGGAATCCGGCTGTGAAGTATCCAAGCGCGGGAAATCCTACCGTTTGAAGCTCCCCGGCTGGAGCAAAGTGTCCCGCCTGGACAGCCTAGGCAAAGGCTACACCCTAGAGGACCTTCTGGCCGTTCTCGCCGGTCAAAAGGAGCATACCCCTCGTCAGAAGTCCGTCAAGCAAGCAGATCCGCCGAAGGTCAATCTGCTTGTTGACATCCAGGCAAAGCTCCAGGCCGGAAAAGGTGCCGGGTATGTGCGGTGGGCCAAGGTCTTTAATCTGAAACAGATGGCGCAAACCATGAACTATCTCACGGAGCATAACCTGCTGGAGTATGCGGTGCTGGAGGAAAAGGCTGCGGCGGCCACGGCCCACCATAATGAGCTATCCGCAAAAATCAAGGCAGCGGAGAAACGCATGGCGGAGATCGCCGTTCTGCGGACCCATATCATCAACTATGCCAAGACCCGCGAGACCTATGTGGCCTACCGGAAGGCCGGTTACTCAAAGAAATTCCGAGAGGAACATGAGGAAGAAATCCTGCTCCATCAGGCGGCAAAAAATGCCTTTGATGATATGGGGGTCAAGAAGCTACCAAAAGTTAAGGAGCTGCAAGCTGAATATACTCGGCTGCTGGAGGAAAAGAAAAAGACCTATGCCGAGTACCGGTGTTCCCGTGAGGAAATGCGGGAGCTACTGGCGGCAAAGGCCAATGTAGATCGTCTACTGAAAATGGATGAGGAACAGAAAAAAGAACAAGAAAAAGACCATGACCAGCGGTGAGCTGATCATGGTCAAAAGCGTCCCACGGACGCGCAGCCGCAGAATGAAATTCTGCGTTCATGGGGGGCTTGGGGGATACCTTCAACAAGCAGCGCCGGAAGCCGAATGGCTATCCAGGGGCATTGCTTGCCTCTTTCCCGCAGGAATAAAATAAGCCAGTGACGAAACCTTCAAATTTCGCTCACTGGCCTACTTTGTTTCAAGTTTCTTGGAAAGCTCCTTTAGCTCCTCTGTAAATCCACGAGTGTGGTGCAACAAGGTTTCCCGCATCTCTGGCGGACAGTTCATATACAGCAGCTTCATCTCATTCTGTCCTGCTTCGTCCGGCGTGAGGTCCGGGTACATGAGCGAGTCCAGTGAAAGATGAACCACCTTTGCCAATGCTTTCAAAATCAGATAGGAAGGATTTCTCCTGGCTTTCTCAATATCGGCAATCTGTTTGGTAGAAACATGGGATTCATCAGCCAGCTGTTCCTGCGTCAGATTTTTCTCTTTTCTTGCTGCTCGGAGTGCGTCTCCCAAGGCGGTCAAATCATCAATCGGCATTATCGTTCACCTCAATAATATTGTATCGTTCCGGTTTGATTTGAGGAATAACCTTATAATTCCGGTTTTCCAGCACGATTATACCGATTTTAAGTGCGTTTATTAAGAAAACGCCAGACCCAGGGGCTTATACCTCTGCATCTGGCGTTTTCGTATAAATCTGTAAGACTTGCCTGTTTATCTAATATACGGAAATATTAAAGCAGCCTCACATCCTTGTGAAGAAACATTGGTAAGTTTGAAACTGCCGCTATGAGCTGCGGCGACTTGTTGGACAATCAACAAGCCAAGCCCATGCCTTAAATCAAGCCGTTCATCTGTACTTTCCATATAATGCGGCTTTTCTTGCAGCTCTTGCAGTTTTTCAGCAGACAGACCCGTTCCGTTATCCGTAACCGCCAAGATAAGCTGGCTTTTTGATACTGCAAGAGAAAGGCGGATTTCACAGCCCTGCGGGTTGTGTTTCATGCTGTTCTGGACAAGGTTGTTCACCGCCCGCGAAATCAATCTGGCATCACATTCCAGCACAGCATTTTCAGCGTCGGGAGCAATCTCAATTTCAATGTTGTAGCTATCAGAAATTCCCGTATTCAACAGGTCTGCTACATAGGATCGCAGCAGTTTGGATAAGCGAACCACCTCTTTATGAAGCGGCTGCATCTCATATTCCAACTGCGATACTAAATTCAAA
>ERZ773228.3985-NODE-3985-length-11564-cov-3.075332_pt1 | contig 11564 bp, 10 predicted proteins | sample MGYA00580524_ERZ773228 | MGnify/ENA primary metagenome ERZ773228 (study PRJEB29015, sample SAMEA2737768) | human gut metagenome | biome: human gut; feature: human-associated habitat; material: faeces | place: China | collected 2012 ...
CGAGGATCTGCTGGGCGAATAGCCCTCTTGCACCGCACACAACCCGTAGAGGGCGACCTTGGTCGCCCCTCATCAGTGAGGTACTCATACGTGAAGAGGGCTGACCAAGGTCAGCCCCTACGGAGAATATCCCGGCAGAGAGGCAGCTCCTACTCGTCCACCTTCAGGATCGCCATAAAAGCCTCTTGGGGCACCTCCACGTTGCCGATGGCCTTCATGCGCTTCTTGCCGGCCTTCTGCTTCTCCAGAAGCTTGCGCTTGCGGGTGATATCGCCGCCGTAGCACTTGGCGAGCACGTCCTTGCGCTTGGCCTTCACGGTCTGGCGCGCGAGCACCCTACCTCCGATGGCCGCCTGGATGGGCACCTCGAACATCTGGCGCGGGATGATCTCCTTCAGCTTGTCGCAGAGCACGCGCCCGCGGTCGTAGGCCTTGTCCTTGTGCACGATGAACGACAGCGCGTCGATGGGCTTGCCCGAAAGCAGGATGTCCAGCTTCACGAGCTGCGAGGGCTTGTAGCCGTCCATCTCGTAGTCGAGGGACGCGTAGCCCTTCGTGTTCGACTTCAGCTTGTCGAAGAAGTCCGGGATGAGCTCGGACAGAGGGATCTCCCAGAGCATCTCGACGGTGGTCTGGGAGAGGTAGTTCATGGTGACGAAGTTGCCGCGCCGGCCCACGGCCAGGTCCATCACGGCGCCCACGTAGTCGGGCGGGATGAGGATCTTCGCCTTCAGATAGGGCTCTTCCACGTGATCGATGGAGCCGGGGTCGGGCATCTCCTGGGGCGAGTGCAAAGACACCATCTCGCCGCCCTTGAGGTACACGTGGTACTCCACCGAAGGCGCCGTGGCCAGAAGGTCGAGCCCGAACTCGCGCTCCAACCGCTCCTTGATGACCTCCATGTGCAGAAGGCCCAGAAAGCCCACGCGGAAGCCGAAGCCGAGGGCGTGAGAGGTCTCGGGCTCCCACACGAGCGCCGGGTCGTTCAGCGACAGCTTCTCCAGCGCCTCCTTCAAGGGCTCGTACTGGTCGCCGTCGATGGGGAAAAGGCCCGTGAACACCATGGGCTTCGCCTCGCGGTAGCCGGGAAGGGGCTCGTTCACGCCGCCGTCGGCCACGGTGATCGTGTCGCCCACCTTCACCTGGCTTACATCCTTGAGGCCCGTGACGAGGTAGCCCACCTCGCCCACATAGAGTGCCTCCTCGGGCACCTCCTGGGGGTGCCGCGCGCCCACCTCTTCCACGAGCGTCTCCGTGCCCGTGGCCATCATGCGGATCTTGTCGCCCTTCTTGATGTGACCGTCGACCACGCGGATGAGGGCCACCACGCCGCGGTAGGCGTCGAAGTAGCTGTCGAAGATGAGCGCGCGCAAGGGGGCCGCGCCGTCGCCCTCGGGGGCCGGGATGTTGTAGACCACGGCTTCCAGAAGATCGTGGACACCCTCGCCGGTCTTGCCCGAGGCGAGCACCGCGTCGTCGGCGGGAATGGCCAGGCCGTCCTCGATCTCGGCCTTCACGCGCTCGGGCTCTGCGGCCGGCAGGTCGATCTTGTTGATGAGCGGGATGATCTCCAAATCGGCGTTCATGGCGAGCATCGCGTTGGCCACGGTCTGCGCCTCCACGCCCTGGGTGGCGTCCACCACGAGCACGGCTCCGTCGCAGGCGGCCAGGCTGCGGGAGACCTCGTAGGTGAAGTCCACGTGGCCCGGCGTGTCGATGAGGTTCAGCTGGTAGGTCTCGCCGTCGTCGGCGGTGTAGCTCACGCGCACGGCCTGGCTCTTGATGGTGATGCCGCGCTCGCGCTCGATGTCCATGGAGTCGAGCAGCTGGGCCTGCATGTCGCGCTTGGCCACCGTGCCCGTAAGCTCCAGGATGCGGTCCGAGAGCGTCGACTTGCCGTGGTCGATGTGCGCGATGATCGAGAAGTTGCGGATATGGGAAAGCTCGTGGGTCATAATGTCTTTCTTATCGGCGGCGGTCTTACCGGGCGAGCGGGCCCGCGAGGCCCCTCTCCCCTCCCAATGTGTGCGTCTCGCGAAGATTCGGGGCCGCAAGACCACTTTCTTCGCCGCGCTCACGGGAATCTTTGGTATTCTACCGCATTGTGTATCCAGCGATACGTGCACGCGGTGATTCCACCGCCAAATCTGCAGACGTGGCTGCGCTTTAAGATTACGGTTGCTGGCGGCTTTCCGAGGCATTCGGCCTCGGGGCTGAGGAAGCGGAGAAATCCCGCCGCTTTCCGATTCGCACGATGGCCCGCAGCGGGGTATACCGCCGCGCGTTCGTGTCGTTGGATACCACCGAAGATGGGAAACGACCGAACCAGAAAGGGCTAGCATTCATGGCTAACATCAAGTCCCAGAAGAAGCGCATCATCACCAACGAGAAGCGCCGCATGCGCAACCGCGCCGTCAAGAGCGAGCTGAAGACCGCCGTCCGTCACGTCAAGGACGCCGTGGCCGAGGGCAACGGCAAGGACGCCTACGCCTTCGCCTGCGAGGCCTGCCGCCTGATGGACAAGGCCGCCTCCAAGGGCGTCATCCACAAGAACCAGGCCGCCAACCGCAAGAGCGGCATCATGCGCCTGGCCAACACCGTGGTGACCGCCGAGGATATCGCCGCCTACGAGAAGCCGGCGCCGAAGCCGCAGAAGACCGGCTCCAAGAAGGCCGAGGCCAAGGCCGCCCGCAAGGCCGCCATGGCCGCCGCTTCTGAGGAGAAGGCGAAGCGCCGCGAGAAGCAGCTGAAGGAGGAGAAGAAGGCCGCCGAGCGCAAGGCCAAGGAGGCCGAGGAGGCCGCCAAGGCCGAGGCTGAGGCCGCTGCCGCCGAGGCTGAGGCCGCTGCCGCCGAGGCTGAGGAGGCTTCGGCCGAGGAGGCCGCCGAGTAGGCTTCCTCCCCGCTTCGCGCATTTCGCCGCAAGCCGAGCGCCGCCCCGGATGGGACGGCGCTTTTTGTTTGCGCGGAACCACCGCGCAGATCGATCCCGTAGGGGCAGACCTTGGTCTGCCCTCCTCAAGCGCGAACATCCCACTTGATGAGGGGCGACCAAGGTCGCCCCCTACGGATCAACCTGTCTACAGGTCGATGGCCACTGTTGCATGAACGCGGCCTTTATTTACAATGGGAAACGAGATACGAAACCGCCCGATGAGGGTCCAGCGCGGAAGGAACCAGCATGGCAGAGACGATCGGAGCCCGCGAGCGTGGGCGCATTACGCCCGACGAGGGCGCGGTGCTGGCGGCGGAGACGGCCCGCAATGCCGATTTCGGCAAGCCGGTGCTCATCTACCCCAATCTCTACCTGGTGCGCGTGCCCCTTCCCCACAATCCGCTGCGCGCCCTCAACTCCTACTTCATTCTGGACGACGACGGCACCACCACCATCGTGGACGTGGGTTTCAACCACCCTGACTGCGAGCAGGCGCTCGACGACGCCCTGGCCGCCCTCGGCCGCTCTTGGGACAAGGTTCAAGTGGTGCTCACCCATTCGCACCCCGATCACACGGGCAACCTCGACCGCATTTGGCGCGAGGGCATGCCGGTGCTCGCGAACCTTCACTCGTTCCAGGAGGTGAAGAACCTCATGGAGATAGAGGACAACGTCTACGGCCCGCTGCTCTTGCAGGCGGCCACCTTGGAGCAGCAGCGTGACCTGACCTTCGACGAGAAGGGGCCGCGGCTGCACGTGTCGGCGGAGCTTCTGCCGCTTTCCACCTATCCGGTCATGACTTATCTGGCCGACGGCGACTGCCTCAAGGTCGGCGAGTTCGAGTTCGAGGTGATCGAGACGCCGGGCCACGACCCTTGGCACATCTGCCTCTACGAGGCGGCGCACAAAATCCTCCTCTCGGGCGATCATGTGCTGGAGCGCATCACACCGTCGGTTTCCTCGTGGTTTCCGGCCTACAACGCCCTGGCGGAGTTTCTGGAGAGCCTCGAGAAGGTGGGCGGCTACGATGTGGACCTGGTGCTCCCGGCCCACGGCAAGCCGTTCACCGGCATGCGCGAGCGGGTCGACTTCCTCATCGAGCACCACCACAAGCGCCTGAAGGAGATCTACGAGCTGGTGGCCGGCGGCCACGACGACATTGTTCAGATTTCCCAGCATGCCACGTGGCGCTACCCCGATTGGAAGAGCTGGCCGCTCGATCAGAAGTACTTCTCCATGGGCGAGACGCTGGCGCACCTCATCTACCTCGTGCGCGAGGGACGCATCCTGCAGGGAATCTGCGGCCACGAGTACTACTTCCGCATGCCCTACGACCGCAAGAACCTGGCCTTGGCGCCGGGGACGGCTAGCTAGCGCTTGAGGGTTTCCACGAGCCAGCGGTAGAAGACCTCGTCGGGATCGCTGCCGCTCTTCATGGCCTGCTCGGCGTCGCGGGAGGAGGCGAGCGCCCGGCGCAGCTCCTCGGGACGCCATTGGCGCGCCCACGCGCCGTGGTTCTTCACGCGCCAGTCGGGCGCGCCGAGGGCTTTGGCGAGACCGCGCGGGTTGCCGCGACGGGCCATTGACTGGGCCGCCATGAGCTCGCGAAGGCGCGTGGTGCACAGGGCGATGAGCACATGGGGCGAGGTGCTCTCCATCTTCGCTCTCAGGGCGAGGCATTTACCGAGGTTGCGCTCGGCGAAGGCCGCCGTGAAATCCCATGGCTTCACCTCGGAGGTGCGGGCCACGAGTGCGCGCACCTCGCGCTCCCCCACCCCATCGGCCGTGCCGTGAGCCAGGGCGATCTTCTTCAGCTCGTTGTCGAGGTGCACGGTGTTCTCGCCCACGAGCTCCACCAGAGCCGAGGCCGCTCCCTCGGTAAGCGTGATGCCGTGGGTGCAGGCCATGGCGCGGACGCGCTTGGGCAGCTCCCAGCTCTTGGGCGGGGCGCAGTCGATGACGGCCTTGGGGCCCGCGGCGGCGAGCGCCTTGTACAGCCTCGTGTTCTTGGCGAGCTTCTCCGCCTCGCAGGCGAGCACCGTGGTGGCGCTGGGGGCCTTGAGGTAGTTGACGAGCTCCTCGGCGTCGGCCTTTTTCAGCTTGTCGGCGTTGCGCACGTAGACGAGGCGCACGGGACTTGCGAAGGGCATGGTGTTGCAGGCGGCTGCGATGGCGGCGCCCTCGGCCACCTCCCCATCGAACTCGTCGGAGTTGAAGGACAAATCGCCCATCGTGGCCAAGCGCGCCTTGAGGCGGGCGATGACCGCCTCGCGCTTGAGGGCGTCCTCGCCCACGGCCAAATAGGCGGGAAGGAGATCGGTATGTTGGCTGTCGCTCATGGCCCCATTGTACCCCATCGCTACTGCATCCCCTACCTTTGGGTGGAGACCGTGAGCGTATCTTCGGAAAACGCCACGACCACATCTCCCGACTCGTCGCTGCAGTAGGTGGCGCACCCGGTTTTCTCAAGGAAGTCCAGCGTGTTTTGCGAAGGGTGACCGTAGCGGTTGGCCTCGCCGACGCCGATGAGCGCCACCTTGGGAGACAGGCGCTCCGCCAAAGAGGCATCGAGGCTCTTTTTCGAGCCGTGGTGGCCCACTTTCAGTACCTCCACCCCGCTTGTGGGCAGCTTGTCGGTCAGCTGATCCAGCTGCTCGGCCTCGGCGTCGCCGGTGAACAGGGCCGTCCACTCCGCCGCCCCGTCGCCATCGCCGTCCCAGGAGGCGAGCAGGCAGAGGCTGTCGGCATTGCCGCCATCGTCGGCCAATCGCTCGGGCCAGAGCACCGTTATCGAGAATTTGCCGCAGCGCACCGTATCGCCCGGCGACAGCTCGACGAGGGCGTCGGCGAGTCCCTCTGCCCGCGCTGTGTCCATGAGCTCCGAGCATGCTTTGCAAGAGCAGGCGGGAAGCCCCTCGGGCACCAGTAGCGCCGATGCGGGAGCCACATCCCCGAGCACGGAAAGCGATCCGCAGTGGTCGTCGTCGCTGTGGGTGACGGCCACAGCGTCGAGGCGGCCCACTCGCTGGCGCGCCAGGGCGGCCTTGAGCAGGGAATCCTGGTTGCCGGTGTCGATGAGTAGCGCGCTCGCGCCGCTTCGCACGAGAAACGCGTCCCCCTGGCCCACGTCCAGCATGACGATGGCATCGGTGGGCATGCCGAGGGGAAGGCGCAGCACGAAAAGCGCCAAAACGGCCGCGGCCGCCGTCCCCGACAGCCCCCCGATGCTCACTCGCGGCCACCAGGCCCACAACCCGATGCAGAGCGCGCCGGAAAGCACGGCCGCCGCCAGAGGCGCGGCATCGATGGGCACGCATGAGCCCTGTAGCGAAGCGAGGGCGTTAACGACGGCCGAGAGCGGGGCGCATGCCAGGGCCGCCGCGCCGATGAGCCCCGGTGCCGCAGCGGGGGCAAGGCATGCGAGCAGTACGGCGACGAACCCGACGAGGCACGCCAAGGAAAACAGCGGCCCCGCTACCAGGTTGGCCAACGGCGACAGGAGCGGCAGTTGAGAGAAGAGCGCCGCCGCATAGGGCTGCGTCGCCAGGGCCGAGGAGCCGGTGAGGGCGAGGGGATCGCCCACGACCTTCTTCAATCGAGGGAGCCCCGCGAAGGCCGAGGACAGCAGCGGTGCGAATAGAACGATTCCTAGGGTGGATCCCGCCGACAAGGCGAAGGAGGCCGAAAGGGCGCAGGCTGGATCCGCCCCCACGAAAAGCAGAAGGCACAGCCCCAATGCGCTGAGCGCCGAATTACGGCGGTTGGCCCAGAGCGCGAACAGCCCCGTCGCGGCCATGACCGCCGCTCGCAGTGCCGATACCGGCATCCCGGTGAACGCGACGTAGCCGACAAGAAACAGGGCGCTGGCCACCGTCGTCGCTTTGCGGCCGAGCCGCAGCAGCTTCAATCCTCCCGCAACGAACAGAACCACAATGGAGAGGTGCGCCCCCGATACCGCCACGAGATGGGCCAGCCCCACGGCCTTGAAGCAATCGTAGAGCCCCGATTCCTCGATGGCCGGCCTCCAACCGCACACAAGAGCCTGTAGAAGTGGCGCATTGTCTCCCCCGCACGCGGCGATGAGATCCAGGGCGCATCGCCGCAGATGGACAAAGGGGCCGCTATCGAGCGCTGCTTCTTCCGAGACAAACGCGCTTTCGCTCGCGGTGAGAGAGCCGGCCAGCCCGGTGTCCCAGTAGTATGCTGCCACTGCCTCTGCGGGCGGCTTGAGCGTTCCGGATGCCGTCATAGACTGCCCTTGCAGCAGCGCCGCATCCTCGGGCAGGTTAAGCCGCACCCGTAGCACGCGGCCATCTGCGCCACGAAGCCGCGCCTCGGCGTGCCATCCGAAATCTCCGCGACGGGCATCCTCGGTGAGCTCGGCGTGCCAGGTCACCGGCGCCGAATCGCCTCCCTGCGCCTCTGCGTAGGCCATAGAGCCGCGAAGAGCGCCGCCCCAAAAGGAGCAAAGAGCCACGGCAGCGGCGAGGGAGAGCGCCGCCAGAGCGCCGAGCGAGAAACCGTCGCCTCGGGCCGCGCGCAAGGCATGGGATGCCAGCCACACGGCAGCGCCCAGCGCAAGCATCCCCAGTACGGGAAAGGCCGCGGTGGGCGCAAGGCGCAGGGTCGGCCAAATCAGCGCCGTTGCAGCCCACAGGACGAGCCCTGCCACCAGCAGGGGCGGCAGAAAGGGGCGCGGCGGCCTGCTGTCGAGATCGCCCGTCACAGGCAGAGCCGATCCCGCATGGCCGCGAGCTTCTTCTCGCCGATGCCGGAGACCCGCGTCAAATCGTCGATGGACGAAAACGGCCCGTTCGCCTCGCGGTCGGCCACGATCTTCTCCGCCGTCGCCGCGCCGATGCCCTTGAGCGTTTCGAATTCCTCGGCCGTGGCCGTGTTGATGTTGACCATCCCGTCAGCCCCTGAGGAGGACGCGCCTTCCCCAGAGCCCTGCGCGCCGCCGGAAGCTGTCACGGCGCCCCCATCGGAGGGAGTCGCCTGGCTCTCGCTGCGGGAGGGGATGACGATCTGCTGGCCGTCCTGCAGCTCCTGGGCCAAGTTCACCGCATCGGTCCGCGCCTTTTCGGTGGCGCCGCCGGCCGCCGTCACCGCATCGATCACCCGGCTGCCTGCGGGCAGATAGTAGACGCCGGGCGATGCCACGCACCCGTCGACGTGAATGCACAGCTGCCCCGTCCCATCGCCGCTCGAGGGGAGCACCACGTTCTCGACGCTTTGGCCCGACGCGGCCTTCTCGGCGTCACCCTCCTCGCCTTCGACGGCTTGCACCGCTTCGTTGCCAGCGTCCCCCGATACGCTCGCCGAGGCCGCATCCTGCGCCCTCACCTCGAATCCGCCGCTGAGCGAAGCGCAGAAGGCGTACCCTGCGAGTACGATCATGAGCACCAGCGCCAATGCCACAGCGACGAAGACCGACCGGGGCACGCGACCCAGATGCAATTTCTCCGCGAGCGATTCCGCACGATCTTGAAAGGCCATGATCTCCTCCTTCTCCCGAATTGGAAAAAGGATACGAGCACACGACCGTATTTATGACGCGGGAATGTCTCGATCCGTTCCCCGCGCCGACCGTGGTCGCGTCCCGCCTCTGTCCCAATCCTCATCCCTCGGTACCATCCGCAGGGGCAGACCTTGGTCTGCCTCGCGAGTGGAACAGAGGCGCGTGACAAAAAAGGGGCGACCAAGGTCGCCCCCTACGGAGAAGCGCGATTGAGACACGGAAATCCGAAGCTCTCTATCGTCGGGATTTGCTGGGCGGCTTGTAGGCCGGGCAGGCGTAGTCATGGGGCTCGGCCGCATCGGCGAGGGCGGTCACCCATTCCTCCACAGGGAAAGCGGCCTCGGCCTCGCGCACCGCCTCCAGCTTCGCGTGGGTCTCGGGGTTGCGCGGCATGAACAGTGTGCAGCAGTCCGGCGCGTCCATGGACGAGATCTCGAAGGTGCCCAGCTCCTGGGCCGCCTCGATGATCTCCAGCTTGTCCGAGCCAATGAGCGGCCGCAACACTGGCAATTCCACCGCGTCGTTCGTGGCGCGGATGTTGTCCAGGGTCTGCGAGGCCACCTGCCCTAGGCTCTCCCCGGTCACCAGCGCTCCGGCCCCTTCCCGCCGCGCAAGCTCCTCGGCCACGCGGAACATGAGGCGCCGGTACAGGATGACCCGCAGAGAGGGTGGGCAGGAGAGGGATATCTCGCGTTGGTAGTCGCCGAAGGGCACCACGTAGACGCGCCCGATGCAGCCGGTGCGCTCGAGCACGTGCGCGATGTCGTCCACGAGGTACTCCGAGGCGTCGGAGGTCTGGGGGCGTCCCGAGAAGTGCACGCCGATGGGCACGGCCCCGCGGCGAGCCATGCGCCAGGTGGCCACGGGCGAGTCGATGCCCGAGGACAGAAGGCACACCACCTTGCCCGACGAACCCACGGGCAGGCCGCCGATCCCGCGGACGGACCGCGCGTACACGTAGGCGGTGCCCTCCACGGCCTCGACACCCACGGTGACGTCCTGGCCCTTCATCTGCACCCGCTTCTCGGGGAACCGCTCGCAGAGCACCTCCCCGATGTCTCGGTTCATCTGCATGGAGTCGATGGGGAACACCGTGTGGTTGCGCCGCGCGGACACCTTGAAGGTGGAGAAGGGCTCCGCCTCGGCCAGGGCGATGCAAGCGGCGCGCCCCATGACCTCGATGTCCAGATCGCACTTGAAGCCACAGGATGCGCGGGCCACGCCGGGCACGCCCAGAATGGCATCGGTGCACTGGTTCGCTACCTCAAGCGTGGTTCCCTCCCGCAAGAAGACGAGCAGGCGCCCGGAGATGCGGTGGATGGTGACAACGGGATACGCGCCAAGAAGCGCCTCCAGGTTCTTCTGAAGGCGCTTCTCGAATACTCCGCGGTTGCGTCCCTTGAGCCCGATCTCGTGATAATGCACGAGAATGATTCTCTGGAACTCTTCCATTTAGTGGTTTTTCACGTCGATCGACTCAGGATCGTACGAAACCTCGCCACGGGCGATCTCGTTGAAGGCCATGGACAAGGGCTTCGTATCGGCGGCGTGGGCGATTTCCACGGCCGTCTGCAGCTGGATGGCGCGATCGCGCTGGCCGCGCATCATGTCGTTGATGTCGTGGGCGCGCTTGGAAGCCAGCGCGCACAGAAGAAAACGGTCGTTGTCGGTGCGGTCAAGCAGGACGTCGATCTTCGGTTCGATAATGCTCATAGGGCGGATATCCTCTTACTGTTGCTCGGCGATTTCGTTGACGTAAGCGACGAGCTGGCGAGTGGCCTCGTCCAAATCGTCGTTCACAAGCTGATAATCATACTCCATTTTCTGGGAAAGTTCCACCAGAGCGGTGCGCATGCGCATATCCACCACGTCATCGGTCTCGGTGCCGCGCCCGCGCAGGCGCCGCTCCAGCTCCTCGAGCGAGGGGGGCTCGATGAACACGAGGTGCGCCTCGGGCATCTTCTCGCGCACCTGGAGTGCCCCTTGAACCTCGATCTCGAGGATGACCTGGCGTCCCGCCGCCATCTCGCGCTCCACCGAGGCGCGCGGGGTGCCGTAGCAGTTGCCGGAGTACTCGGCCCATTCCAGAAAGCCGCCCTCCTCCGCCAGGCTTAAGAACTCCTCCTTCGTGAGGAAGTAATAGCTGACGCCCTCCTCCTCACCGGGACGAGGGCGCCTTGTGGTGGCGGAGACGGACAACCAAGCGTCGGGCACTTCCTCGAGAAGACGCGCGATGAGAGTTCCCTTGCCGGTCCCGGACGGACCGCTTACGACGAAGAGGTTTCCGTGTCTCATGAATTCCTTTGTGACGTTGACGTTCTACTTGGACAGGCGCGCAAGCAGAGCCTCGCGCTGACGCTCGCCGATACCGCGGATGCGGCGGCTCTCGGCGATCTGCAGCTCCTTCATGATGCGCTCGACCTTGGCCTTGCCGTACCCGGGCAGCGTCTCGATGAGCGTGGAAACCTTCATACGGCCCACGACAGGGTCGTCGCGCATATCGAGAACCTGAGCGACGGTGAGCTTGCCCGTCTTCAGCTCTTCTCGTACCTCCGCCCGCTTGATGCGTGCGGCCTTTGCCTTTTCAAGCGCTTCAGCGCGGGCCTCGGGGCTGAGTTGGGGAATTGCCATTTCTGTTCTCCTTCCAGTTTGGGCTGAGGGCATAGTACCACGCATTGATGAGGAATCAACACCTAATTTACTCGGAATCAATAAATGCGGCATTTTTCCCCAATTATCGGCTATACACGGGCCTTATTCAGGGATAAAACGCTTTGGAGCTACTCCAATTCCGCGGCGAGGGCCTCGAAGGCCGCCACGGGATCGTCCGCCTCGGTGATAGGCCGGCCCACCACGATGTGCGACGCTCCGTTCGCGAAGGCCTGGGCGGGCGTGGCCACGCGGCTCTGGTCTCCCAGGGCGGCGCCGGCCGGGCGCACGCCGGGGGTGACGATGAAGGCGTCGGGGCCCAAGATCTCGCGCAGGGCGGCCGCCTCCTGGGGCGAGGCCACCACGCCGGAGATGCCGCGCAGCGGAGAAATCAGCCGCATGCTGGATTGGGATATCAAGGCCCAGCCCTCCGTGCCTTTGGATACCAAGGAAACCATTCTG
>ERZ773228.3988-NODE-3988-length-11556-cov-2.730893_pt1 | contig 11556 bp, 8 predicted proteins | sample MGYA00580524_ERZ773228 | MGnify/ENA primary metagenome ERZ773228 (study PRJEB29015, sample SAMEA2737768) | human gut metagenome | biome: human gut; feature: human-associated habitat; material: faeces | place: China | collected 2012 ...
TTGCTATATTTTCGTTTTTAAGTTTTACTTCTGCCTTAGTTTTATCAGAAGATATTTCAATTTCTTTTACTTCACCTGCTTCAACTTTAGCAACAAGTTCTGAATAAGCAAGTTTGTTATTTGTACTATCAAATATTGAATTAATTAAAATAAAACAAATTACTCCTATAATTAACCATGTTGCTAATGTTTTAATTCCACTTTTCAAAATTTTCCTCCTTCTTTGGTATCCTTATTTAGATTACCAATTCTTTCATAAGTTAATTTTCTATTCTTGAAATATAACACATATATTTTTCTTTTTCAAGTTTTTTTATAAACTTTTTTTCGTCAAAATCCTTCAATTTCAAGGCTTTTACTACGGAAATTTAAAGTACACTCATAAAAAATATTTTTCCTTTTTTTACAAAAACTTTTAATTTCTTATTTGGCATTAAATATTTATTTCCAATATTGTTTTTGCATAATTTTATAACATCTTCAATGTGAATTTTTTCTATTCCTTGTGTGCTACCAAAGAGTTCCCTAATAGTATAGAGAATAATCCTAGATTTTATAACATCATCTAATAAATTAAATTTCTTTAAGTTTAATATTATTTCCTTGTTATTATCTCCAGCAATTATAATATTACTATACTCTTTTTCCACAATTTTGTGGAAAAACTCTTCATCTTTCGAAACAATTTTAGATAATCTGTTTATTGTTTCAATTATATTTGGATTAAATTCTTTTTGTATATACGGAATTAACTGGTTTCTAATTTTATTTCTAGTATAAACATTTTCTTCATTTGATTTATCATATTTTGGATTTAATTTTTTTTCTTCACAATAATTTTCTATTTCCGTTCTTGTACATTCAATTATTGGTCTTATATATCTTTCATCTCTTATTGCTTCTATTCCCTTTAATCCTGATGTACTTGAACCTCTCATTAAATTCATAAGTACAGTTTCAGCATTATCATTTGCTGTATGTGCTGTTGCAATTTTGGTTGCACCTACTTTTTTAGCAACATATTCAAAAAAATTGTATCTTTCTTCTCTTCCAGCAAGTTCTGTACTTACTTTCTTCTGTTTTGATATATTATTTATATCAGCTCTTTTTACAAAACACTCTATATTAATATTTTCGCAAAATTTCTGTACATACTCTGTTTCGCTATCTGCCTCTTTTCTTAACATATGATTTATGTGCGCAACTATAATATTAATTTTTAAAACTTCCTTTAAGCTATAAAGTACATTAAGAAGAGTCATTGAATCTGGTCCTCCAGATACCCCAATAACAATAGTATCATTTTCTTTTATTAAATTATATTTTTTTATAGTATCTAATACTTTTTCTTCTAATTTGTTCATATTTCCTCCATTTTACAATTTTATTAAAATGTGTTATAATGTTTACATAAGGCAATTGCCTTTGTTAACAATTTCACTTTTATTAAAGGAGAATGTACTATGATGCACATTGAAAAAAGGATCTTACCCTATGGTCCCAACTTCCTCGGCAAAATCGAACGGAACAGCGAAACCTATATAACCATTCACGAATCAAGTGATGGCACAGGTTTTGCAACTGCTGATCGCACCATCGAGTATTATGAGAACCGTCTCAAAAACCCTCCTGAGGGGGTAGATAAGAGAATTGGATATCATTTTATGCTGGATGACTCCAGAATTGTTCAGTTCATTCCTCTTCAGTATAGAACTGCACATGCTGGCAGTACTGAGGGAAACAACTCGATTGCTATTGAACGATTGGTTAACTGCAATGTTGACTTTCCGAAAGCAATCGCTAATCAGGCAAAGCTTGCAGCTACACTGATGTACATGTATGACATTCCTCTTTCTCATGTCGTTCCACATAAGCATTGGAATGAGAAAAAAGATTGTCCGTCAAGACTTCTCTCTGGTATGTATGGTGGCTGGGATGGGTTCATCGCACAGGTAGAAAAGTTCTATACAGACCACGACATATTTCGCATTTGGGATATCGCCTGGGATATTACTTAACTGCCTTTCTTAGCATCAAATTCGCCACTTTCTTAGTGGCGAATTTTCTTTTGCTTTATTCTCTATATTTATCAATATTTGCAAACTTTGTATAATTTCCAAGCCATAAAAGTTCTACTGTTCCTGTTGAACCACCTCTGTGTTTTGCAATAATTACTTCTGCAATATTCTTTTTCTCACTATCTTCGTTGTAATAATCATCACGATATAAAAACATAACAATATCTGCATCTTGCTCAATTGCTCCAGATTCACGAAGGTCTGAAAGCATTGGTCTATGATCTGGTCTTTGTTCTGGTGCACGTGATAACTGTGAAAGTGCTATTACAGGCACATTAATTTCTTTTGCAAGTATTTTTAGTGAACGGCTAATTTCAGAAATTTCTTGTTCACGGCTTCCCCCTCTTTTACTTGTTCCCTGTATTAATTGTAAATAATCTATAACAACAAGTCCTATATTTTTTTCTAGTTTTAATTTTCTACATTTAGCCCTTATTTCCATAATATTTATACCTGGTGTATCATCAATAAAAATTTGAGATTCTGATAATTGCCCAGATGCTTGTGCAAGTTTTGCCCATTCGTCATCATCTATTGTTCCTGTTCTTACTTTATTACTATCAACCATAGCCTCTGAACATAAAATTCTGTTTACCATCTGTTCTTTTGACATTTCCAAGCTGAATAGTACAACAGGTACATTTGCTCTTACTGCTGCATTTGTTGCAATATTTAATGCAAATGCAGACTTACCCATAGCAGGTCTTGCTGCAACTAATATTAAATCAGATGGATGTAATCCTGCTGTTCTGTAATCTAAATCAGCAAATCCCGTTGGAACACCTGTAATATGTTGCTTTTGGTTATATAACTGTTCTAATTGTGTAAATGTATCAACTAATATATCTTTAATTGAACTATATCCTTTTTGATTCTTTTTTTGCATTACCTCGAAAATTCTTTTTTCAGCACTATCCATTACTTGTTCAACTTCTTGTGTTGGATCATATCCAAGCTCAATTAACTCATTTGCTGTTTTTATTAAACTTCTTAATGTTGATTTTTCTTCAACAATCTTAATGTATTGACCAGCATTAGCTGTAGTTGGTACTTTATCTGGAAGTGATGCAATATATTCAAGACCACCTACTGCCTCTAATTTTCCCATTGCAGATAATTCCGATTTTAAAGTAATAATATCTATTGGTTCACTACGATTATATAAATTAAGTATTGCAGAATAAATAGCCTTATTATCTTCTCTATAAAAATCTTCTTCTCTTAAAGACTCAATTGCTGCTATTACAGCATCTTTATCTGTAAGCATACTTCCTATAACAGCTTGTTCAGCTTCTGTATCATTTGGTGGTATTTTTCCTAGTTCCATAGCAATTCTCCTTATTATTCACTAATAACTTCAAGTTTTAATGTTCCAACTACTCCTTCATATAATTTGATATTAACTTGAAAACTACCTAATGTTTTTATTGGTTCTTTTAAATCAACTTTTTTCTTGTCTATTTCCATATTATACTGTGTTTTTAAATTCTCAGATATTTCCTTTGCTGTTACTCCTCCGAAAATTTTTCCATTTTCTCCGGCTTTAACCCTCATTTTTAATAGTATTCCTTTTAGTTTTTTAGCAATTTCCTGTGCTTCTTGTTTTTCTAAATCTTTTCTATAATTATTTGCTTCTTTTTTGTTATTTAACTTACTCATATTTTCTGCATTTGCTTCTACTGCTAATTTTTTTGGAAATAAAAAGTTTCTTGCATATCCATCACTTGCATTTATTACCTCATCCTTTTTTCCAACGCCCTTTATATTATCTAATAAAATTACCTTCATGTTATTGCCACCTTTCTCTCATATAATAGCACATCTATAATATAACAAAAATGGCTTTTTTTCAAGACTTTGCAATTAACTTTATTGTATTTTTATGTAAATTATGCTATAATATATTATATAAGCAAATTGGCTTTATTAGTAGAAAGGACATTTATATGAAAACATTTTTTAAGGCTTACCCAAATCCCATACAGTGTTCCATTCAATTTATCTGTGAGAGTGATACAGTAAGAGATGACTTCCCAGCAAATTCCTACGAGCTTGCTGATGTTATCTTTATTATCTCACTAGCTACTAAGTTCGGTGGAGCCCCTGTTCCAGTAGATGGTCCTTTAAGAGATGAGTTATCATCCCTTAAGAGTACACTTTCATTTTGCTTAAAGTTTGGTAATCAAAAGAATATACTGAATTTTATCGAATTTTTAAGCAAATAAGTGTAAAAAATCCCCCTATAAACAATTATTAGGGGGTTTTTCTTATTGTATAGTAAAAATCGAAGATTTTTACATATACAACAAGGTTAAGTTACCTTTGTTCGTACCAATTGCGAAGCAATTGTGTACATGTGGCAAACTTTCCTTATTTTATTTCATTAAAATACTCGTTAATTTTTTCTATAAGTTCCTTTTTAACTTCTTGGACATTCATTCCTTCAACTTGTGCTCCTGCTAATGTTATATGACCTCCACCGCCAAGTTTTTCAAGAATTAATTGAACATTTATATCTCCTATTGAACGACCACTTATGCAAACTTTATCATCTAATCTTCCTATTACAAACGAAGCTGTTATATTATTAATTGTTAAAAGTTCGTCTGCTGCTTTCGCACAAACTATATTTGCATCTTTATCTTCTTCATCATAGATAGAAATTGCAATAGTTTCAAATATTGTTTCTGCTTTATTTACAATACTTGATATTTTATTGTATGTTTTCAAATCACTTTGGAACCATTTTTTTACTTTTATAATATCTACACCAGATTTTCGTAAATATGCTGCTGCCTCAAATGTTCTTACACCTGTTTTAAATGTAAAAGCTTTTGTATCCATCATAATACCTGCGTATAAAGCTTCTGCTTCAAATTCAGTAAGTTCTATGTTTGCTTCTGCATATTCAATAATTTCAGTTACAAGTTCTGCTGCAGATGATGCGTATACTTCTTGGAATGTAAGTGTAGCATTTTCAATGTAATCTGTACTTCTTCTGTGATGGTCTATAACAACCACTTTTTGAGTTTTATCTAAAAGTTCTGGAACTTCAACATATGTCTTTTTATGAGTATCTACAATAATTAGTAGTGTATCTTGTGATATTTTAGATAGAGCTTCATTTTTATCAATTATTGCTTCTTTATAATCTTCTTCGTTTTTTAGTACCTGTATAAAGTTTTCTAAACTTGTTCCATAAGTTTCATTTACTATAAATGCTTCTTTTCCAAGTGTTTTTGCAAGTTTATATATTCCTATTCCAGAGCCTATGCAGTCTATATCAGAATTACTATGTCCCATTATTATTACATCTTTAGATTCTAATATTAGCTCTTCTAAAGCATGTGCAACAATTCTAGCTTTAACCTTAGTTCTTTTTTCAACTTCTTGAGTTCTTCCACCAAAGAATTGATATTTTTCATCTTCTCTTACAACTGCTTGGTCTCCACCTCTTCCAAGTACAATATCTAATGCTGCTTGTGCAGATTTATATTTTTCGTAATTAGATTTACCTTCATTTGACATTGCAATACTTAATGTAAATTGCATTTTCTCTGTTTCAAAATCTTCCTTAATAGAATCTAATATTTCAAACTTTTTGTCTTCTATATCTTTTACATCTTTTCTCTCAAAAATACATACAAATGAATCTCTTTCGGCTTTTAATACAAGTCCATTAAAATTTGATGCCCAATCATATATATTTTTTTCTACCTTTGCCATAATTTGAGGCTTGTCTTCATCATTTATTCTTTGAACTATGTCATCATAATTATCTATCATTATTAGTCCAATATATAAATCTTTATCATTAATATTTTTTTCTAAGTTTACTAATTTTGTATTGTCAACAAAATATATTGTTATAACATATTCATCTTTTAAAGGCATATATTCTCCATATATTTTATATGTCTTTTTATCAATTTGAATTTCATCTGTAATTTTTTCTTTTTTCTCATTGTTTTTTATTTCTGCTTTTACATCATCTAATATATCTTTTAGATAATTGTTAATATCTACATTTGCAAATTCTTCATTAAATTTAGTATTTCTAAATATTAAATTTCCGTTTGTTTCTGCAATTACAAGTGGAAATGGAGAATTTACAAGTGCAATTTTGGCCACTTTATCTAAACTAAATGTAAGATTTTTTATATGCTCACTTAATTCCTCTTGACCTTTATTGTTTGTCCAATATGCATAAATTACAATTAATCCATATATTATTACAGATGGGATAATATAACCAATATTATATATACATAATATTACAAAAAGAATCGCAATAATAACTAAATATATTTTAGTTTTTGATACAATTTTATCTAATACTTTTTTATTATGGTTCATAAACTCCTTCAATCTGGCATATTTGCCATATTTTTTAACTTTTTCAAACTCTTTTTATTGTACTATTTTTATTTGATTTTGTCAAGTTGACGTAATTTTGACTTTAACAAAGCAAAATGCTCAGAACATTACATCTCTGTTATATTCTAAGCATTTTTTTATTAATTATTCTGTAACTGCTTCATCTACAGTTGTTTCTTCTTTTTCTTCATGTGCTTCTAATTCTTCGTCATCGTTTTCAAATGGATCAGGTTCTGGTTCTGTGTTAATATGAATGTTTTTATATACACTTAAACCTGTTCCTGCTGGAATTAATTTACCTATAATAACATTTTCTTTAAGTCCTATTAATTCATCAACTTTACCTTTAACAGCTGCATCTGTAAGAACTCTTGTTGTTTCTTGGAATGAAGCTGCTGATAAGAAGCTTTCTGTTGCAAGTGATGCTTTTGTTATACCAAGTAATAAACGTTTGTAAGTTGCTGGTCTTCCACCTTCTGCAATTACTCTTTCGTTTTCCTTTTCAGCATCATATATATCTACTAAAGATCCTGCAAATAATTCTGTATCTCCATTATCTTCAATTCTAACCTTTTTAAGCATTTGTCTTCCAATAACTTCAATATGTTTATCGTTAATATCAACACCTTGGTTTCTATAAACTTTTTGAACTTCTTGAATTAAGTATTGGTAAACACCATCTGCTCCGTTTATTGCTAAAATTTCATTTGGATTAATTGAACCTTCTGTTATAGGTGTTCCGGCTTTTACTTCGTCTCCTTCTCTTACACGTAGTTTAGATCCGAAAGGAATAACATATGTTTTTGCATTATCATTTGATACAATAGTAACTTCTTTATTTGTTTTTGAATCAGATATCTTAACAACACCATCAATTTCAGATACAATTGCAAGTCCCTTTGGTTTTCTAGCTTCGAATAACTCTTCAACTCTAGGAAGACCTTGTGTAATATCTGCAACACCAGCAACACCACCAGAGTGAATTGTTCTCATTGTAAGCTGTGTACCAGGCTCACCAATTGATTGAGCAGCTATAATACCTACTGATTCTCCAATATTTACTTCTTCACGAGTTGCTAATCCCATACCATAACATTTAGCACATACACCATGTTTTGTTCTACAATCTAATACTGTACGAACTTTAACTTTATCAATTCCAGCTGCAACTATTCTGTCTGCAATGCTTTCTGTAATTAATGTATTTGTATCTACTATAACTTCATTTGTATTAGGATCAATAACATCTTCTAATGGATATCTACCCATTAATCTTTCTGACATTTTTTCTACAACTTGGTTTCCGTCTTTTATATCTGAAACTTCAATTCCTTCATGAGTTCCACAATCATGTTCTCTTACGATAATGTCTTGAGAAACATCAACTAATCTTCTTGTTAAGTATCCAGAGTCTGCTGTTCTTAAAGCAGTATCTGCTAAACCTTTTCTAGCACCATGGGCTGAAATAAAGTATTCAAGAGCATCTAGCCCCTCTCTAAATGATGATGTGATTGGAATTTCAACAGTTTTACCTGTTGTACTTGCCATAAGTCCACGCATACCTGCAATTTGTCTTAACTGGTTAACGTTACCTCTGGCTCCTGATTCAGACATCATGTAAACTGGGTTTAATCTATCAAAGTTATCCTTCATTGCTTCTGTAACTTTATCTGTTGCAGCTTCCCAAATTTTGATAACTGAGTTATATCTTTCTTGATCAGTAATTAAACCACGTTTATATTGTTTTAATACTTTATCAACTTCAACATTTGCATCTGCTAATATTTGCTTTTTAGCAGGTGGTACTTTAACATCATCTACTGATACTGTCATACCTGCAATTGTAGAATATTTGTAACCTGTTGATTTTATATAGTCTAATAGTTCAGCTGTTTTGCTTAGTCCATGAACATTAATACATTTTGCAATAATTTTTCCTAAGTTTTTCTTCATAACTGTGAAGTTTAACTCTGGTTCAAACATTGTCTCTGGATTTGTTCTATCTACAAATCCTAAATCTTGTGGGATTCCTTCATTGTAAATAAGTCTACCAACTGTTGTTTGAACTTTTTTCCATTTAAGTTCCCCATCAATCTCTTTATATAATCTTACATATATTTTAGCATGCATACCTAATTGTTTATTAGCATATGCCATAACAGCTTCGTCTTTAGAACTGAAATATGTACCTTCTCCTGGTTCTCCATCAACATCCATTGTTAAATAGTAAGCACCTAAAATCATATCTTGTGTAGGTACTGTTACTGGTTTACCATCTTGAGGTTTTAAAAGGTTGTTTACAGATAGCATTAAATATCTTGCTTCTGCTTGAGCCTCTGGTGATAATGGAACGTGAATAGCCATTTGATCACCATCAAAGTCAGCATTAAATGCTGTACAAACTAATGGATGAAGCTTAATTGCTCTACCTTCTACTAAAACTGGTTCAAATGCTTGAATACCAAGTCTATGTAGTGTTGGAGCACGGTTTAACATTACGGGGTGATCTTTTATTACATCCTCTAATATATCCCATACTTCTGGACGTAATCTTTCTACCATTCTTTTTGCATTTTTAATATTATGTGCAAGTCCACGTCCTACTAATTCTTTCATAACAAATGGTTTGAATAATTCAACTGCCATTTCCTTTGGAAGACCACATTGATATATTTTTAATTCTGGTCCTACAACGATAACTGAACGTCCTGAATAGTCAACACGTTTACCAAGTAAGTTTTGACGGAATCTACCTTGTTTTCCTTTTAGTAAATCTGAAAGTGATTTTAAAGGTCTATTTCCGGCACCTGTTACTGGTCTACCACGTCTACCGTTGTCTATTAATGCATCTACAGATTCTTGTAACATTCTTTTTTCGTTTCTTACAATAATCTCTGGTGCTCCTAATTCTAATAATCTTTTTAATCTGTTATTTCTATTAATAACTCTTCTATATAAATCATTTAAGTCAGATGTTGCAAATCTACCACCATCTAATTGTACCATTGGTCTTAATTCTGGTGGAATAACTGGAACAACATTCATAACCATCCATTCAGGTCTATTTCCTGATAATCTAAAAGCTTCAACAGTATCTAATCTTTTTACTATTTTAGCTCTTTTTTGTTCACTTGCTTTTTCTAGTTCTTTCTTTAGGCTTGCTGATAATTTTTCTACATCAATTTCTGAAAGTAGAGTTCTAATTGCTTCAGCTCCCATTTTAGCTTTAAATGAACCTCTTCCATATTTTTCTTCTGCTTCATGGAATTCTTTTTCTGATAATACTTGTGCTTTTGTAAGTCCTGTATCCCCTTTATCAAGAACTATATATGAAGCAAAGTATATAACTTTTTCTAGGCTTCTTGGTGAAATATCAAGCATTAAAGCAATTCTACTTGGTATTCCTTTGAAATACCAAATATGTGCAACTGGTGCGGCAAGTTCAATATGTCCCATTCTCTCACGTCTTACTTTTGCCTTTGTTACTTCAACACCACATCTATCGCAAACAATTCCTTTATATCTTACTCTTTTATATTTACCACAGTGGCATTCCCAGTCTTTTGTTGGTCCAAATATTCTTTCACAGAATAGACCATCTCTTTCTGGTTTTAATGTTCTGTAATTGATAGTTTCAGGTTTTTTTACTTCACCTTTTGACCATTCTCTTATTTTTTCATCTGATGCTAATCCAATTTTAATTTTATCAAAAACTTCTAATTCGTCCACGATTGGCTTTTGCCTCCCCCGATTTATATTTCTTTGTTTCTAAAACTTGCTTCAAAGTGTTTACACCGCTGTGCAATTTATTTTGCTACACTTGAAGCTTTTTAGAAACCTATTCAATTATTTTATTCTTCATCATCTAAGATATCTTGATCATTTAATAAATTATCTTCTGCTAAATCTGTCATATCTAAGTCAGATTCATCTAAATCTAATTCTTCATCATCAAAGTCTTCGAACAATTCTCCGTCTTCATTTTCTTGATCTAATGTTTCTTCTGAATATCCGTCATTTAATTCTTTTTCGTCAACAACTGTATCATTCATTTTTTTGTCTTCTAAATTAAAGTCTATACCATCTTCGATATTTTCCTTTAATTCTAATTCTTTATTATCATGTGATAATAAACGTACATCTAATCCTAATGATTGAAGTTCTTTTATTAAAACTTTAAATCCTTCTGGTACTCCTGGTTCTGGAACGTTTTCGCCTTTTACAATTGCCTCATATGTTTTTACACGTCCAACAACATCATCAGATTTTACAGTTAACATTTCTTGTAATGTATAAGCTGCACCATATGCCTCTAATGCCCAAACTTCCATCTCACCAAAACGTTGTCCACCAAATTGAGCTTTACCACCTAAAGGTTGTTGTGTAACTAATGAGTATGGACCAGTTGAACGAGCATGTATTTTATCATCTACTAAGTGATGTAGTTTTAACATGTACATAACACCAACTGTTACTGGATGGTCGAATGGATCCCCTGTTCTACCATCATATAATGTTGTTTTTCCATCTTCACGAAGGCCGGCTTTTTTTAGTAATTCTCTAATTTCTTCGTCTGTCGCACCATCAAATACTGGTGTTGCAACTTTCCATCCTAATGCTTTAGCAGCCATACCTAGATGAACCTCTAAAACTTGACCTAAGTTCATACGAGAAGGAACACCAAGTGGGTTAAGAACTATATCTACTGGTGTACCATCTGGCATAAATGGCATATCTTCTTCTGGTAATATTCTTGAAATAACACCTTTATTACCATGACGTCCAGCCATCTTATCTCCAACTGATATTTTTCTTTTTTGAGCTATATAGCAACGAATAATTTGATTTACACCAGGTCCTAATTCATCTGAATTTTCTCTTGTAAATATCTTAATATCTACAATTGTTCCTGCTTCTCCGTGTGGTACACGAAGTGATGTATCTCTAACTTCTCTTGCTTTTTCTCCAAATATAGCACGAAGTAATCTCTCTTCTGCAGTAAGTTCTGTTTCTCCTTTTGGAGTTACTTTACCTACTAGAATATCCCCTGTTCTTACTTCACCACTTTATTTGTTGCCGGATCAGGAAAGATCACTGTCGG
>ERZ773228.3992-NODE-3992-length-11548-cov-2.935787_pt1 | contig 11548 bp, 14 predicted proteins | sample MGYA00580524_ERZ773228 | MGnify/ENA primary metagenome ERZ773228 (study PRJEB29015, sample SAMEA2737768) | human gut metagenome | biome: human gut; feature: human-associated habitat; material: faeces | place: China | collected 2012 ...
CAATATCGTTTTTTATCACAGTTGCTGAATTTACAGAGATTTTTTCGCAGAGTCAAAAGAATACACATTTTAAAGCCAAGAATGGCAAATTATACCGTAGAAAACGTCAGTTTTCCACCATATTTCACTCCAAATGCGGAATATTACCCTCAAAAGGGCAGACTTACCCCTTGGTAGGGCAAAAATCTTTTTGAACACGCTTCACCTTAAGCAGATTTGCACACGCAAACAGAACGTTCAATTTGTTCAAATTTTTGGTTATTCCTCTGTACCTTACTTTTCTGAAACCAAAGGTGTCCTTGATTATCTTGAATACGTGTTCTGCCTTGCAGCGCACTGCCGATTTTCTGTAATCTATATATCTTCCCCAATCTATCGCATTATCCGATACCTTGGGCAGACTCTTCGGACGGCGGTTTATTCTGTACTCAATATTTGCAAGGTGTTCATCATTCCTTATCTCTTCACGCTTTTCTATCCCTGTATATCCCGAATCCCCATATACAACTTCATCATCTTCACGGATAAGCTTGTGTGCTTCATTGATATCGTGAACATTTGCAGATATCGAATGAACCAATCCCGAACCAGCGTCTACCCCGACATTGCACTTCATTCCGAACTTCCATTCGTTGCCCTTTTTGGTCTGATGCATTTCGGGGTCACGCTTTTTCTCTGCGTTTTTTGTGGAACTCGGAGCATTTATTATCGTTGCATCAACTATTGTACCACCGTGCATAATGTGACCCGTGGCATCCATTACTCGTTTTATTGCATTGAAAAACACTTCGCCGATGTGATTTTCTTCGATCATGTGACGGAATTTCAGAAGTGTTGTTGCATCAGGGACTTGCTCATTCACAAAATCGATTTTCATAAATTTGCGGAAAGCATAGCTGTCATAGATAGCGTCCTCAACGCCTTCGTCCGAGAGGTTGAACCAATTCTGAAGCAGATACATTCTGAGCAGTGTTTCGATACCTTTTACAGGTCTGCCACGCTTGCCCGAGGATAGTACGGACGCACAAATTCCACCCATTCGTCCCATGGGATTATTTCTTCCATTATGTCAAGAAATTCTTCACGCTTTGTTATGCGCTTTCTGTTTCCGTATTCGATATCGCTGAATGTTATCTGTCTTGATTTCATTTTCTTCCTCCGTGCTGTTTGATTTTACTTTATTTTTATTATACCACTTTTTCCTCGGTTTGGGAAGATTTATTCAGTGTGTCCCTTGATTTCGCAGTAGCAAGCGGCACTCCTGTGATTTTGGCTATATCTTTTGCCTTCAAATCATGATAGTAGTACAAAATAATTGCTTCCTTTTGCTTATCTGGTAAGCTGTTGAGTCGATCATGCAAACGTTTATTATCCTCTGATTTGATAGTTGCTTCCATAGGAGTATCATCACTTGTGGGCAATTCATCTAATTCATTATTTATTTCGGGTTTGGCTTTCCTAAAATAATCATTGCAGGTATTCACTGCAATTGTGAAAATATAGTTTGTAAATTTCCCAAAAAATTTGTAGTTATAGATAGAGGATATCAGTTTAAAAAAAATGTCCTGAGTTAAGTCAGCGGCAACACTTTCATTGCCCGTTTGCCTATAACAGTATGCATAAATATTCTGATAGTGTTTTCTTACCAATTGTTCAAAAGCTTCTTTATCACCAGTCAGTATTTGCCGTATCAATCTATTATCTTCTATCATTACCGCCTCTTTTCAAATTGACCTTCATTTATATAAACGAATGAAGTGGAAAAAGGATTTAAAACTTTCCAAATTTTTTTCACTTACTAAAAACCCCATATTAGAACTAGAAATTAGTCCTTACATCTGTCATATATATTATAGTACATTAAAGGTATTAACTCAAGTTACATTGTTACTACATCACATATACGAATCATAAAAAAATCGTCCAAACTCAAAAAGAATTCAGACGATTTATCGCAATTTTAATCAAAATTTGGATTCTCTATAATTGAACCATCCCTGATATATTTGCCTCAATGGTAAACATGTTAATAGCTGGATTCTTTACCTACTGAACATTTAGTAAAATTAAATTCATTGTCAGTTGCCTTGTTCTATCTATTCGTTTCGCTATTTTATACTACCCTTGTTTCGCTAGTAGGCACCAACGACCTTCGGGTTATGAGGGATAAAACCAACATTATATAAACTAACACATGTTCTTGAAAATGGCTATAAATAGGAGTTCTTAAATTTCATCTTATTGTAACCTTTTATAAATTCATGTACTTTTTGTTACTGTTGTTGTCCTCAAATTGACCTCATTGTATTAGCATCAAAGAAAAAAAGCAGACCGTCAAGTCTGCTTAATATCCTTGTTGTGATTTTCAGTTTCGTTACGTCTGAGCTCCTGGAGTCTGTCAAATTTTGACAAGATGCTTTCTATAAGCTGTTGTCTTTCCTCTGCTGCTGTCATTATGCGTTCACCTCCTTTGAATTGCTTTCAGACTTCATTTCTTTTAGCATACGAATAATATCATCAATCATTTCTGCACACTTGAATTAGTGTTGCTCCTGTGTTATAATTATAATGGGAAGTATAGGATTTTATAAATAAAAGTCTGAAAAAAGGGAGCTGATATAATGCCAATAAAATATGATAAGTTAATTGCTTTGCTGAAAAAAAGCGGATATACTTCTTATAAAATAAGACAAGAAAAAATAATAGGGCAGGCAACCTATAAGAAGATAATGAAGGGCGGTGATATAGATACTCGCACTATCGCCAAGCTCTGCAAAGCCCTGAATTGCCAACCGGGTGACATAATGGAATATGAGGAGGAAATTACAAATGCCTGAGATAAGTTTATTTTACGGAATACGAATTACAATGTATTATACAGACCATAATCCGCCGCACTTTCATGTTGAATATGCAGGTCAAAAAGCTATGGTGGAAATTTTAAACGGATATATAATGCGTGGCAGTCTGCCGAATAAACAGGTAAAACTTGTTCTTGCATGGTGTGAGATACATCGTGACGAACTTATGCAGAACTGGGAACTTGCAAAGCAGAACCAGCCGCTTAACAGAATAAATCCTCTTATTTAACCGAAAGGAGAACATTATGCAGAATAGTTTGTTTCCTGTAGTAATTCAAGCTGTACCCGGTGTGGATTATACAGTGTATGCTTATATGCTTGACGGTACAGTAAGGAAAGTATCGGTAAAACATCTTGTGGAACAAGGCGGCGTATGGGAAAAATTGAAAAACCATGATTTTTTCCGAAATGCTCTTACTGTAATGAATGATACAGTTGCATGGGATCTGTCAGGCTGCTTTGACCCGTCTGATTGTATAGACATTGACCCTTTTACAATTGCTGAGTGTGAAATTGTTTCAGACCCACTTAATGCAGCTTAAACCAAAGAATACAGATATTTAAGTTTTCCGCATTGTTTTTCCCAGAGCTGACGGAGCATGCTCCGGGGGTATGAAAAAATGTTTTCCCGAATGGAACGGAAACCGCTTGGGCAGAAAAGCTTTCACAAAGTTGTAAATATTTTTTTACAACAGCTGTTTTGTATTTGTTTTTTCGGTTTGCATATTAAGCTTCTTTCAATTTCTTGTGCATACCGCTTGAATTTAATGAATAAAATGAATAAAATGCTTTTACCTCTATATTACGTCACTTTTTTTATTTGAATAAATTCAAATTAAAATTGAATAAAGTGAATAAAACCCATTAAATTCAATTAATTCAAATTGGCGTCTGTTAAAATCACCTTTAAAAAACAACGATATATAGGCGAAAAATAATTTAATTCATTAAATTCATTAAATTCAGACACCCCTGCACTATTTTTTTAAAATTGGGTTAATGAAAATTCGCTCTCTGGGTCTGCCTTTGTCTTGCTTGATTGACTCAATTTTAATATAATTCATATCTTCAAGCAGTTGCAAAGGTTCTTCAAGCTCACTTGCAGTAAACTTTGAACATCTTCTCAGCACTTCACTTTTGGAAACAGAGCTGCTTGAAATTTTCTCTATTTTCCCGAGCAGATATAAAGCATTCTGCTGTAAAGGACTCTCAGAAAGTTCTCCAATAGCCTGCTCTGCCTGATTTTCAAACCAACTTGCTATAACTGCACCTTTTTCAGCTTCCAAAGCTGTTATCGGTTCGCTTACACCATGTTCACACAGGTGAAGAAGTGCTGTAATTTTCAGACAGCGTGCAAATTGTTTTGACGCCCATTCTTTGAGGGAGAATAAATGTCCGCCCTCCTGCATTCCGGACTGTAAATGTCCGTGATATCCGCTTAACGAACGGCATGCCTCAGCATCAAAGCTTACAACAGGCAGCATTTTCGGATAAGCCATGTTTAACAGGCTTTCAATAAGCGAGACATATTTTTTTTCAGTTTCAGACGGTATATCAGGTGTTTTGAAGTCTTGAAACCCTGTCTTGCTTGCAGGAAAGCAGAACAGAAAGCGGTGTATAAAACCACGTCCCATAAACTGCTTATTGTTGACAGCCTCTGAAAAGTGCTTAGGCTGAGTCATCAGCCCAATAGTAAGCAGAGGATTGCTCAGGAAAATATCCTCCTGAGTACGTCTTGAAATTGTGTAAGGTGCACCGTCATAGGACTTTAAAAAAATATTGATGTTTGATACACCGCCTGAATAAAGTCCGCTAAGCACGTCAAAAACTGTACCCTCATCATCAATAATACCTATTCTTTCACCCTGCAAATGCATTTCCCATGCAAGTGCTTCGGGAGTGCAGTCATTGATATTCAGCCGCAATTCATGCTTTTCTTCCAGTGCGAGAAGTTGCGAAGTGATTTCTTTCGCCTTTTCAAGACTGGCATTCTTGCCGCTGATTGCTGACTGCTTCTGACGTTCAAGGAAAGCTTTTTCCGTTTGAAATTGTTCAATCTCGACTTTATGTAAAGCGTTGTAACGCTCCTGAAAATCTTCAACAGGTTTCATAAATGCTTTAAAAGTGCCTGACTTTCTTTCGCCGGGTGCGGCAACAGTCATTGTATAAAGGTTTAAAGGCTCTGTGTGATTGTTACCGGGGTACTTTACAACTGCCTTGCCTTGCAAACACAGTGAAAGTACCGAAAACATAGGTAAAACGCACATTTCGGGGTAGACTTGCACATAGTCTGCGACAGCTTTCAGATAGTCTGCAAGCACAGGCGGCAGACAGCTGAAAGGGAATTTTTGAGATTGTACAGTGTTGCTGACAAAAGGCTTAGGGAGTTCCCAGAACTCAGCTTCATTATTGCTTTTGGCTATGTATTCGGCTGTTTCAGCCGCCTCTTTCTCAACACCAAGCTCACGAGCCTGCTCCATGTAACCGGTGTATAGTTCAAAGCGTTTTTTCAAATCTTTAATGATGAGCATATCGCCCAGAAGGTCTGGTGCTCTCTGAAAGAAAACTTCTTTTGAAAGATTGACTTCAATATTTTGCAAAGTTTCACCTCCTTTTACAGCTTAACTGCTATTTGTTTAATTTTATGCTCCACTGTACTCTCGGGAGCATTGATATAGCTGCCGTTGAAGAAGTCCGCCACACTTTGAGCATTGATAAGTATTTTACCACGTCCGACACGGACAGCCTTGACCTGACCCGAGAGTGCAAGCTGACGTGCATAATGTGCGGATATGCCGAATGTTTCGGCGGTTTCTTTAACGCCCAACATGGTTGGAATGTTTGCTTCTGTTTGATTATTCATAAAATATCACCTCTATAAATAGTCTGAAAAACGGCATTATTTAAACAAAACCGCTTGAATAAACCGAAAAATTAACAAAATGTTTACAATTACCTGCTCCAAAAATTGCTACAATTGGAGCAGGCAGGTATAAATTGTGGTTGATATTTGCGCCTTGAACGTCTGACGGTTGCCACCGTTGGACGTTTTATTTTTTTATTCTCCTTGCTGAACAGTCAGAGCAGTATACTTTCGTACTGCAAAGGTCGCCGCCGTTTCTGAGCAGTTCTTCAAGGTCAATACAATACTCTGTGCCACACTCACGGCAGTTGGTGAAAATGTTGTCTGCTGTAAGCTCAATTTCAATTGGAGTTTCACTATTTAAATGACTTCTAACGTAAAACATATTTTCTCTCCTATCTTTAGGTTTCGGATTTCTGAGTGTTTAACTCATTGATAATGCTTTTGATTTTCTCGACTTCTGCCTCATTAAAAGCTCTGCGGAGTCGGCGTGAAAAATTACCATCGTTTATGCCAAGAGCCTGAGCTACTTGCCAGAGTCGCAAGCCTGACGCTTTAATCATGCTTTTTATTTCAGTTCCGGTCATATATTCACCACCTTTGCTTGTTGTTGGCTTAATTATACACTGTAAATTTATCTTTGAATAGGTGCTGTTCAAAATAAAGACATAATAAAAATTGTCTTGACAACAACAATAAACAATGGTATAATGTCTTTAATATAAATTGTTGCTATTTAAAGACAGGAGCTGGAAATGAACAATACAAAAATATATACAATTGAGGATTTCTTAAAGGATATATATAATAAGACAAAAGAAAGAGTGCTGCAAGAATTAAACTGGAACGCATTGTACAATATTACGTTGAGAAAAAAAGAGAAATACAACTTATTAAGTTGCAGTATAAGCGGTTCATGCGGCGGATTAAAGTTTTCGTATTGCTCTGATGATAAGCAGTCTTTCAAAGTTGGTGACATTTCAAACGACTTTTATCAATGTTTGACTTATGACAGGTATACCGAAATGTACACTATTGACGAGGAAAACCTAAATAATTTTATAAAAAAATATCGGTTTCCGCCTTTTTATATTGAAAAGCCTATAACAACGCATTATCCTGTTATTAACTATGACGGACTTGTTTTTTCAAAAACAAGCGGAGTAAATCACTCAAAAGAAAAAGAGCTTTATTTTCCAATTGAACATGATATAAATAATTATAAATTAAGTATTTTGAGTTTTAATGATGAACATTTTATTTCTCCTGATTTTGTAAACAACATTTGTCATGCTAAACTTGGTATGCGGAAAACAGAAACAAAATCAGAAATCTATGCTGTTTCAAATTCAATGAATGATATTATTGCGTATGATATGTTATATGCTTCGAAACATCACCGCTTTAAAACATGTGAATGCTGTGGACGCTTCTTCTTTGCAAACCGCAGTAATAATCAATCCTATTGTCAAGGCTGCAAAAACAACTCTAAAGAGAAGTTGCTTTCACAAAATACAAAGAGAAATTCGTTAATAAGAAAACTTAACAGAAATTATCCGTATGAAAGTGATGATTTTAAAAGCGAAATATTAATAAAAAACGGATTTGAACCATTAAAAAAAGGTAAAAAGGAGGTCTCCGGTCATGGCGAACATATCAGCGAGGAAGAATAAGAAAGGGGAGATAATAAGCTACAGAATAAGAGTTTCAAGGGGGTATGACAGCAATGGCAAACAGCTTAAGCCTTACGAAATGACATGGCGTCCTGCTTCTGATATGTCCGCTAAACGGATTGAAAAGGAAGTACAAAAGCAGGCAACACTTTTTGAAGAACAGTGCCGACAAGGACTGATAGGTGACGGTCGTCAAAAGTTCGGGGAATATGCTGAATATGTTATTAATCTGAAAGAGAAAAGCGGTGAACTGCGTCACCACACTGTTGTGCGATACAGGGAGTTATTACAGCGTGTAAACCAAGGAATAGGGCATATAAAAATAAAAGACATACGTCCGCAGCATCTTAATAAGTTATATGAGGAGCTGTCGAAAGAAGGCTTAAGAAAAAACGCAGGAAAAGCCGTATTGATAAGCAGTGAAAGTCTTTCAAAATTAATAACTGAAAAAGGATATACAAACAAGGAACGATTTATAAAAGAAGCCGCAGGACTTTCCTGTTCTACCTACAGAAAAGCACTAAAGGGTGAAAAAATAGCACTTAATAGTGCTGAGAAAATAGCCGCCGCCTTGAATATTGATATAAACAAGCTTTTTAATGTGGAATTTGACAGCCGTCCGCTTTCTCCCAAAACAATAAGAGAGCATCACACATTGATACACCTTATACTGCATCAGGCTGAATGTGAGCTTATAATCCCTTATAACCCTGCGTCTAAATCCAAACCGCCAAAGGCTGAAAAAACGTCAGTAAACTTCTTTGAACAGGAGGAAGTCAACAAAATATTAGAGGCGGCAGAAAATATACCTTTGAAATGGAAAACTATAATACATCTGCTGCTTGTTACAGGCGGCAGACGTGGCGAGGTGCTCGGTCTTACATGGGACAATGTTGATTTTACTTTCAACAGAATATATATTGATAAATGCGTTTACTATGAAGCTGATACAGGCATATATACAGACAAGCCGAAAACTGAAACCTCAATCAGATATATCAGACTGCCTTCTGCTACCATGGACTTAATAAAGCAGTATGAAGATGAATACTATCTGCCTTTAAAAAAAGCATACGGAAAAGAATGGCATGACAGCGGTTTTCTTTTTGTTCGTGACAGCGGTGAAGCTGTCGGAACTCCAATGCACCCGGACAGCATTACAGGGTATTGCGATAAGTTTTCTGACAAGTACGGATTAAAACATATAAATCCACACGCTTTCAGGCATACGGCGGCAAGCTTGTTATACTTTGCTGGCATGGATACTATAAGCATAAGTGCACGTCTGGGACACTCTAAACCAAGTACAACACAAAATATCTATGCTCATGTAATGGCAGAGGCTGACAGCAGAGCTGCCGAGTGTATGGGTGACATAATTCTTAGTTCAAGGAAAAAACGTTCTCAGGAAAATGACGAACAATTTAAAACAGGTTAAAAATGACGGAGCAGGAGGAAAACCTGCTCCGCTTTGCTTTTATTCTTATTTTTTACCGCATCTTCTTGTGGCTTTTTATTTCGTTGTTTCCTTAATATTGTCTTAATCCACTTTTTTGACAAAAAAATAAGCACTTCCAATCTCTTGAAAGTGCCTATTTTGCGTTGGTTGCGGCGGCTGGATTTGAACCAACGACCTTCGGGTTATGAGAATTGCAATCCATATGTTATAAAGTACCATTAAGTATCAAATAGCCCGAAAAATCGAGAAATTCAAAATACCGAAACGGATTTCATCAGAAATAATTTTATCTGCGTAGCTGTATGGTAGCTGTACAAAAATCATATAGAAATTGATATTTAAAATTATCATTGAAACTGCCTATATTGCTTTTCCTCCTTGCTTCAAAGCAAGGAAAATTTTTATTTATGTAACTTTGCGACGTATGTTTTGCTTGATTTCACAAAATATTACACAACCAAGTGCTAACTGATTTGTTTTTTGCAACGCAAAATTAAAGATTAAATTCCTCTCCAATTGATATATGACTGCAAACTTGTTGATTTATACTTTTGCCTCCATTACGGAGGCAATTTTTATATCTTCTTATTGATCTTCCAATACCCTTGCTTATCAGAACCGACACGTTCGATTATGCTATCTGATTTAAGTTCTTTAATATAACGATAAACTGTTTTCGGACTGCAATTCAGTTTTTCAGCAATTTCCTTATTAGAAATGTCATTACGTTCTGTTATTAATTCAAACACCCATTCTTTCTTAGTCATTTTTTTATTTTCTTGGACATTTACATGGACATTTTCTTGGACATTTGTATTCTTACGGAAGAACTCTACTCTGAAACAGTCTCCTATCTCGGTAAATTTCGGAGGTTGTATATTGTACTCCTTACAACCGTCAAGCATCCTCTGTACGCCAGTTCCCCAGCCTTCAACAATATGCATACGGCTGAATATTTCAGCAATTCCAGTATTCCTGATTTTAGAACTTCCTCTCATCATCATTTCAAGCGTAAGCCCTCCGAACAGCATTCCGGGAGATGTTATCTCTACACGATCATCATATATACAAACCTGTACGCATGAATTATCCATATAATTTCTATGTGTAACAGCGTTAACAATAGCCTCACGAATAGCTTTTACAGGCAGCTCATAAATATCCCTACGAATGATCCCGTCTATCTCAGCGCCAAGGTTTATGTGCTTTAATATGAACTGATAAGCTTCCTCTATCTGACTGTAAAGACTTCCCTCAAATTCACGCTTATCTATAAAAACTGAACGAGTTATACCTTTAAAAAGCGCACACTGTACCTTTGCAAATCTGTTTGAATTAGTCGTAAGAAGGTCAAATGCAACTGTCGGTACAAGAGTATTTTCAACACGCTTTACTATTCCCCAATTTTCAAGATTTTGAATAGTAACATCTTTAACTTTGACCTTTCCATCTGTAGCCTCAACAATGTGCTTTTTTATATCCACACAAAGCTTCTGCGCTGCCTCAATATCAATTTCATGTCCTACGAGAACAGTTTCATCATAGGATTGATTCATTCCCTGCAATTCAAGTTCTTTAAGCTGAATGGAATCAACATGACGAGTAGAACCTGCTATGCGTATATATGTGCCCTTTTCCTTGCCTATCGACTTAATATAATATGGACGATGATTTCCCGGATATATTTCAACTATGATAATACATTTTCCACATACAGTACTGCAAGTTATATTGGGTACGAGCTGTGGCTCAACTGTATCTGAAATAACATTTGTAATTGTATCTATCATCGAAAATACTTCTGCTTCGTCAACTCCAATAACTTCATGATCATCATCCTCAATGCCTATAACGAGCTTACCGCCTGACGTATTCGCAAAAGCAACAAGGCTTTTGATATACTTATCACTCTTTGACGGCAATTCCCGCTTATATTCAATATTTTTATTTTCACCATTGAGTATTTCATCAGCTATCATTAAACGCACCTGCTTTCTTTGCTTATATGTTATACCATAATAGTACCTGTAATTCAAGAGCTGAATTATATTAATTAATTTTCAATAACTCGCATCGTAATTGTTGAAAATACGCATTTTAAGTTTGTCCATTTTTACACTCCTACTGTTTCTTCTTCATTAATACATTTCATTGTATTATTTGATAAAAGAGAAATAATGTTTTTGAAATATATTCTGTCATTTTCCATTATAGTACAACTGCCTATATGTGCTTGACCAGATCCTTTTAATAGATCATTATAAAATTGATTTAATAATCTTTGAAAATAAGTTAAGGATTGCATTATTGCTTCCGCAGTATGAAAGTCATTTTTTTCATTCTCAGGAAATATAAATGACAAATAACATCTAACGTTATGTATACTTTCATTATTATCATAAAAATTTATCAATGGTGAACTATCATTACCATTAATAAAATCAGTATACTTTTTATTGTCCGTTATAATTAGCGCAGTGACAACAGGGATCATCACTTGTATAATAACATTACGACAATTATGCATATGATAACTAACCGTATAGGCTTGATCAGCAACTATTGCTTTTGATAAAGCTATATATTTTACAATTTCTCTTAACTGTAAATTGTATCTTTTAATTATAAATTTCATAGAATTATCAAATACATAATTGCATTTACCAATCCCCTGTAATTCCAAATATTTATC
>ERZ773228.4003-NODE-4003-length-11522-cov-7.172146_pt1 | contig 11522 bp, 9 predicted proteins | sample MGYA00580524_ERZ773228 | MGnify/ENA primary metagenome ERZ773228 (study PRJEB29015, sample SAMEA2737768) | human gut metagenome | biome: human gut; feature: human-associated habitat; material: faeces | place: China | collected 2012 ...
AGCCTATCCGAAAAGGCAGGGACACCTCTTGCGGTGTTCCTGCCTTGCGCTGTATGGCGAGTATTGAAAAAGAATATGCTCAAGCATCCAAGACAGGTGAACAGAGAGGCACTGTGTTGAGTAGACGTAAAGCCGAATAAGAAAATGTGTTTGAATCGATTGATTTTTTCGCTGAAAGCACTGAGGCCTTCCCTCTCGGCACACGGATGACATTGGGCAAACGGAAAATTCGCAGGAAAAGCAGGGATGCCTGGTGTTCTACATTGAAATCCCTGCGCACTTATGGTACAATATTTTTCACAGGCGCTGTGCCGTCGGATTTGAGGCAAACTGCGTACAGGCAGCCTGCCTTTTCTTTCATCCGTCGGTTAGAGTAGGCTAACCTGTGCGCAGAACTGGAAAGGTGGAATGGACCAATTTGCATAAAAGTGTCTAATCATGTGTCGGAGGAGGTGGCCTGGTATGCAAGAAGCACAATATGATTTTCTTCATGGGCAAACGGATCGCAGCGACTTTTTCTCCCCCGCAATGCAGCAGCTTTGTGGTATTATGAAAGACAATCAGGTTGCTTTGCCAAGCGATATTGGAGAAGGATATTTCCGCTATATTTCACCGTGCCCCAATATCGAGATGTATATCTGCGATGTAATGTTTTACAGGGACACAGTATTGCGGGAGCAAGTGTATAAGGATTCTTTTTCCGTCATTTTCTCTCTTTCCGACGCATTGGAGTGGAAGTCTTCGGGCAGAAACCAAAAAACGTTGTTGGAAAAGGGAGATTGCTGCGTATACGGCAGCGGTCTGTTTGATGCGGAAAATATCTATGAGGCAGGGCAGAGATATATAGGCGTCGGGCTGAACCTGCACCCCTGTCGGTTTCGGTCTGTGATGGATGGCTTGCAGAAGAAAAAGGCTTGCACCGCCTTTAGCGGGGGTAAAACTCCACCAAAACATAGAATCACCGCTACCATAGAAGCCACAATACGCCAGATATTGCAGTGTAACTATAATGACTGTGCAAAGTCATTGTATCAAGAAGGAAAGATACTGGAACTTGTTGCAGCCTTTGCGAACGAGATGATGGGTCAGAATTCTGTTGCTGTGAAGGGTGAATTGAGCCGGGCGGATAGCGAGGTGTTACTTCGGGTCAGGCGACAGATAGATGAGGGATTTCTGGAACCCGTGACCATCGCGGAGCTCTCCAAACAGCACTTTATGTGTGAATCCAAACTCCGTGAGATATTTCGAAAGCACTATGGAATCACCATATATCAATATATGTTAAATCGCCGCATGGAGCATGCCTGCGAACTGTTGTCCGCGCCCGATGCTCAGGTGAAAGACATAGCAGGGTTGGTGGGGTACAGCAACATCAGCCATTTCAGCGACGCCTTCCGAAAAAAGTTTGGATGCACTCCGAGCGAATATAAGAGGAGCTTACCATTCTGAAACGTAAGAGCAAAGACACAGGTGTATTCTTTTGTGGTTACTTGGATGGAAATTACAAAGATTGCATCTTCCCTTGAAAAACCAGAATAGTAGGCAGCACATTTCGAGGAAGATCTTGCCCAGTGGAAACGATATCATTTGAAATGTGAGTTGCTCAGCAGCGGTATACACATCGATCTTAGTGCTGGGCGGAATTAACCATTCGCGCGGGGCTGTAAAACGAGCCTGCGCACAAGTAAAACTTTGACCGCTGAAAAAGCAGAGCGACGGGACAGATAGAGTCTGTCCCGCCGCTCGTGTTTTAAGGGCATGTTGGCTTGATGAACCGGAAGTTACAGCGCCGCCTTTTTCCATTTTCTGATCTTAGTTCTAAAAGTTCCGAAAGGAGCAACAGTATTAACGTGAATGAACCTGTAAACTTCCCATACAGCCGCTTTTGTAGCATCATCAGCCCATTTTCTCATATGCGGCTTAAATAATTCATCCGCACTGAGCGAATCAATCATTGCGCAGATAGACTTGACATTTTCGTTCAGTTCGGCTTTCAACTCTTGAAGAGACAAATGAGCGTAGGTATCCGTGAACCACTGATACAGCTCGCCAAGTTGGTTCCATTTGAATTCGTCCGACGGCGTCTTTACTTGAAGCCCCTTCCTTTCATCTTCCTCCCATTTAAGAACCAATGTTGTCCAACCCACCTGATAGGCAAGGTTTTCTGCTGGGGTCCGGTCAACCTCATCGACCCTTTTATCTTTTAAGGCTTCTGGTATGCAATCAAACTCCGAAATATATTTATCAAATGTTTTATTGATTTCAGCTTTGAGTTCTTCTTTACTTTTGTATACTCGCAAAAAAAACACCTCCATAAATTCCAGCTTGTCCATTAAGCAACCATTCTGATTATAGCATAGCTTTATGAATTATTCTATTACTGCACTGAGTATCATGGCGCTTTAGGGGAAAGACATGGCGTTTTCGGGGGGATTTTTCCTTTCGCCGACTGTATAATGGTAGGCGGTTAGAAAAGGTTGACCCCACACGGTTAAAAGACTCAGCTGTTCTGTTATTTCGCTATGCGCGCCCGTTGGTTAGCTTGCTCTAACTAAAGATTTATTACTCAGGAGGTCATCAGAATGAAAAAATTCGCAATGCTCATGTTGTGCCTCGTGCTTGTGTTTGCTCTTGCAGCCTGTGCTGGAACGGATACCACGCCGCAGGGATCGGTCTCGGATACCGTCACGGTAACGGATATGAAGGGCGAGGTTGCCATCCCGGCAAATCCACAGCGCATCGTTGATGTAGCTGGCTTGACAGAGGAACTTCTTATTCTGGATATGAAGGTTATCGCCTCGGCTAATACCAGCATGTTCGATGGGGTGTCTGTCCCCAAACATCTGACAACGCTTTTTGCCGAAAGAGGTATTGAGGTTGTCGGCAATTACTCCGGGTCTTCTTCTACCGGAGACCTGAACCTCGAAAAGATCGCGGAGTTAAAGCCTGATCTGATCATTATGAATATTCGCCACGAGAAGGTTTATGAACAACTCGCGGCTATTGCTCCCACGGTCATGATCGACGATGACATAAGCTATGTTAACTGGCGCGGAAGATTTAAGCAACTGGGACAGTGGTTTGATAAAGAAGCAGCCGTAGAAAAATGGCTTGCCGACTACGACGCCAAAGCTGCGGAGCTTGCGGTGAGAATCAGGGATATGATCGGGGACGAAACCTTTGCTGTATTGGAGGCCAATTCCGTTCATTTTGGTTCCTATTACATCTATCGCAGCGGCGGGCCGGGTGAGCTTGTCTACGATGAGCTGAAACTCACACCATCAGCCGGTGTACCGGAGAATGTCTGGGGTGAAGTGGTCGATGCGGAATACTTTTCCCTGATCGATGCAGATCACATCTTCTTTTTTAGCGACGACGGCAAAGCTGGAGACACGGGGAACCTTGCCGTGTGGAAGAATATGAAAGCTGTCAAAGCCGGCAACGTTTACTTTGGTATCAATGAGGATCAGTATAATATGGCTTTTACGGCGATGGGAAAGGAACTCTATTTGGAAGAACTCGCAAACGCGATTCTGAACCATGGGAACATTGAGTAAGGGAACAGGTGCGGTTGCGGGAATATCGCAGAGACAAGGGCGATACAAACGCTCCGCGCCGGCTTTTCTGATTATTCTTGCCGCATTGGTGCTGCTGCTTGGGTTCTCAATGGTTCTCTCCGTCTGCACCGGCATTGCTGGCGGTAGCTTTAAGGTCTTTGCGGAAACGGTTATGTACCCCGCCAAGGCTTCCGGCGTTGGAATGATTATGTTGGAAATGCGTATGCCCAGGGCGCTGGCTGCCGGGCTGACAGGAGTGGCCTTCGCTCTCTCCGGCGCTGTGATGCAGGGAATTACCAGAAACCCCCTGTCAGACGCCGGCCTTCTGGGGATCAATGCGGGAGCCGGTTTCTTTGTTGCGCTGTCCGCAATTCTGTTTCCCGCCGCACCAGACATCGTGAAAACATGCGCCGCCTTTGCCGGAGCCGCTCTTGCGGTATTCATGGTCTATGGTTTCGGCGCCGGCAAACATAGATCCGAATCTTTCCGGTTCATTCTGGCAGGCGCTGCTGTATCAGCCCTGCTTACCGCGTTGAGTCAGGCGGTTTCTCTGGCGTTTGGAATCGTGAAATCCCTTTCTTTCTGGAGCGCGGGCAGTTTGTCCGGTGTGACATGGCAAAGCTTGAAAATGCTATCCCCGGTGATTCTCTCAGCCGGTGCGATTGGTTTGCTTTTATCGAGCCGGCTATCAGCTTTGGCACTGGGAGAAGATAGCGCCGCCAGCTTGGGCGTAAATGTCCGCACGGTCAGGCTTTTCGGTATGCTTGTGGTGTTGCTGCTTGCGGGAGCCAGTGTATCGCTCGTGGGAGGCATCGCATTTATCGGTCTTATCGTACCGCATATATCCCGACTTCTTGTGGGCGGTGATTACCGCAGGCTGGTTCCCGTGTCTGCGCTCATGGGCGGCGTTGTGCTGGTGCTGTCGGATATTGCGGCGCGCATGATAAACGCCCCTTTTGATACGCCTGTCGGCGCACTGGTATCCATCCTCGGCGTGCCCGTCTTTTTTGCGCTTACTTTCAGGAAGGAGGGCATGGTCTTATGAAAAAGAAAACCAGGCAGCTCCTTATCCTCAACGGTCTTCTTATCCTGATTGTGGCTGCGGCTATCTTATCCGTTAACAGTGGTTACGCAAGAATTCCCTTCTCGACTGCGGTTCGCAGCATATTACAACCACATACGGATGGAGCCTCCGTAGTCGTAGCGCAGTTTCGCGTTCCGAGAATCGTCCTCGCCGTTCTATGTGGGATGGGTCTGGCACTTGCCGGATGCGTTATGCAGACTGTCACGGGGAATCCGCTGGCCGATCCGGGGATATTGGGCATAAACGCAGGTGCGGGATTTGCCGTTATGCTGTTCCTGACATTTTTCCCTGCACTGCATATACGTACCATGGCATACCAGCCGATATTTGCCATAGCGGGCGGGCTTTGCACAACGGGACTGCTGTATCTTTTTGCAAAGAGGAACGGAAAACTCCTCCCAATATATTTTCTGTTGGGCGGCATCGGTCTTGCGTCCCTATTTTCTTCTTTTATGCTGATCATGGCCGCGAACATGGACAACAGCAGCTATCAGCTCGTGGCAAGATGGCTGGCAGGAAATATTTGGGGAACGAGCTGGCATCAGGTTCTTGCACTGTTGCCCTATATGCTCATACTGGTTCCTTTTCTTCTTACAAAGTCGAACATACTGGATATTCTGCTCTTAGGAGAGGATACGGCCATTTCTCTGGGGATAGCCGTAGAGAGGGAGTTGAGACTGCTCCTGATTGCATCGGTGGCTCTTACCTCTGCCTGCGTTGCCGTCAGTGGAGGGATCGGTTTTGTGGGACTGGTAGCGCCGCATATGGCACGAAGGTTGATCGGAGGCAGACACCACGCCCTTATGCCTGCCTCCATGCTGCTGGGGGCGCTGCTGTTGCTTTTGGCAGACACGTTGGGACGGTCTGCCTTTCAGCCGAGGGAGATCCCGGTTGGTATCGTGATCTCTGTGCTTTCGGCTCCGTATTTTCTGTTCCTGCTCCGCAGGTATTTTTAAGGGAGGACGTCTATGCTTTCACGTATGCAGGCAAAGGGTTTGTCTGCCGGATATAACGGGGAGGCCGTCTTCAGGGGGCTTGACTTAAAAATCCCTGAAGGCAGCATAACCACCTTGATAGGCTCCAACGGCTCTGGAAAATCCACCATACTGAAGACACTGTGCCGGATCATTTCCCCGGATTCCGGCGCAGTATACCTTGATGGCGAAGCAATCCACAGAATGCCGACAAAGCGTGTTGCCCAGAGACTTGCGCTGCTGCCGCAGGGAGCGCAAGCCCCTGCCGGCATCACAGTCGGCGACCTTGTGGAATACGGGCGTTTTCCTTACAGGTCGGCGCTAAGCGGTCTCGGCGAAAAGGATCGGGAGATCATTCAGTGGGCTCTTGCCAGTACAGGCATGAGTTCCCTTGAACATAGAGAAATGGAGAGGCTTTCGGGAGGTCAACAACAGCGGGCATGGATCGCCATGGCGTTGGCGCAGAAAACAGGATTGCTGTTTCTGGATGAACCCACGACCTATTTGGACATCTCGCACCAACTGGATATATTGTACCTTCTGCGCCACCTCAACCGGGAAAATGGTGTTACCATCGTAATGGTTCTTCATGATTTAAATCATGCCATCATGTTTTCCGACTATTTGGTGGCGATCAAAGACGGGACACTGCACAGCGCCGGTACGCCGCAAGAGGTTGTTACCCGGCAGGCGTTGCGGGAAATCTTTGATGTAGAAGCGGAGGTCATTACACATCCGGTATTAAATGTTCCGGTATGCCTTCCCTTCAGGATAACGGAGCAGAACAAAAAAACAGGAGGTTCAAACACATGAAAAAAGGTTTGCAATCAGTGCTGTTCTCCGTGCTGGTGGGTGCGCTGCTGCTGTGCGCCGGATGCGGCAAATCGGGAGACATCTACACGGCGGGCGTTTATACGGCTTCCGCTGAAGGTTATTCCGGTCTGGTTACCGTAGAGGTAGAGTTTGACGGGAGCAGCATATTGTCTGTACATGTCCTATCTCACAGCGAAACAGTAAATATCTCAGACCGCGCAATAGATGAACTCCCTTCCCGGATCGTGGAGGCGCAGACCTGGGATGTGGATGCCGTTTCATCTGCAACATTTACCAGCGATGCCATTCGCGAAGCAGTCAGAGATTGCCTCGCGCAGGCGGCACTCCGATGAACCATTTGCGTTGCAAAGGGTATTTTGCGGTGATAGAATGGGTGAGATGAAGGGCAAGTCAAAAAATCAGCCATAGCTGCTGTTTTAAGTGCTTTTCCAGCGAAGTGCCGCAGGCATTTCGCTGGAGATTCCATATATGGCTGTATGAACTCCCTTCCATGCGCAAAACAATATCGCGAATCCTCCAGGCAAGGGTATATGTGTTTAGTATAAAATGTGTCACTCCCATTGACAAACCCACTATGCTCGGTTATAATATACCAGTAGTATATACCGGCGGTATATTTGGAGGATGGCAATGGAACGAGCGGAAACTCAAAAGAAGATCCTTGAGATTGGAAAAAAAGAATTTCTGGAAAAAGGCTTCAAGGACGCATCTCTGAATAAAATCGTCGCGGAAGCAGGCTTCACAAAGGGTGCATTCTACGGCTACTACCCGGATAAGACCGCTCTGTTTGAAGACCTTGTGGGCGAGACCGCAAGCGAGCTGCTCACCCGCTTCAAGGCAGCACAGGACGATTATTTTGACCTTGTCCCGGAGGGAAAAGCAAAAGACAGTCTGGCACTCTCCACCCAGCACCTGCACGAGTTTGTCGTGTTCATGTACGACCATTTTGACGAATTCAAGCTGATCCTCTGCCGGGCGGAGGGAACGGGCTACGCGGATTTTATCGAGGTGCTGGTGGAGCTGGAGGTCGATCGATCCGAAGAATACTACGCCCTCCTCAGAAAAAACGGTATGCTCTCCGGGAGCATGACTCGTCAGCTTCATCACATGATCACAAGAGCTTACTTTACGGCGGTGTGTGAAACCATCGTCCACGATATGCCGAGAGAGGAAGCCATGAAATACGTCGATGAACTGGCTATCTTTTTCCACTCCGGCTGGAGCGGACTTTTAAGGCTCGAATGAGCCTTAAAAAAATAACTGTCGGTTAGTTACCTCTAACCGATGCGACGCATCCTCCAACAAATCCATATATTTTAAGAAAGGAACACGGAATATGAGCAAACAGAAAAAAGAGAAGCAGCCGCCGGTGCTGGGCAGGCTGCTGGCATATGCCGGAGGGCATAAATGGCTGTCCGTCTTGGGCTGCGGGCTGTCCGGCGTTTCGGCGGCGGTCGGCATTTTCCCGTTCGTCTTTGTCTGGTACGCGGCCAGAGGCATTTTAACGCCGGGAGGCGGCGTTCCGGCAGGGCTTGCCCGCTACGGCTGGTATGCGCTGGCGGCGGCACTTCTGAGCGCGGCGATCTATTTCGCCGGGCTCATGTGTACACACCTTGCGGCCTTCCGGGTGGCGACGAATATGCGAAAGGCGGCGGCCGCCCATCTCATTGACCTGCCGCTGGGGTACTTTAACGCCAACCTCACGGGGCGGCTTCGCAAGCAGATCGACGACAACGCGGCGCTGACAGAAACGCTCCTTGCCCACACCATCCCCGACGCGGTGGGCGGGATCGTAACGCCGATACTGGCGGTGGGGCTGCTCTTCGTCTTTGACTGGCGCATGGGGCTTGCCTGCCTGATCCCCATGGTCATCGCGCTTGTCTGCCTGATGACCATGATGACGGGCACCAGCATGAAGTTCTTTGAGGAATACCAGCGGGCAGGAGAGCGCATTTCCGCCGAGGCCACGGAGTATGTCCGGGGCATCCCGGTGGTGAAGGTATTCCAGCAGACGGTTTACTCCTTCAAGAGCTTTCATGCCGCCATCCTCAGCTACCGCGACCTTGCCAGCGGCTACGCCATGATGTGCCGTATGCCCTACACCCTGTTGACAGTGGTGCTGAACGCCATGTTCCTGCTTCTCATGCCCTTGGGGATGGTTCTCGTAGGCGGGGCGGACGGCTGGGCGGTGCTGGCCGATCTGGTGTTTTACATCTTCTTCGCGCCCCAGCTTGCCTTTATGATGGAGCGGCTGATGTACGCGGTCAACGCACAGATGGAGGCCGCCGAGGCAGTGAACAAGCTGGAGGCGATACTCCGGGAGTCGCCCCTTCCCGAGCCTGCGGCGGACAGCGGAAGCAAGCCCGCGGACAGCGGCATTTCCTTTGAGAATGTCACCTTTTCCTATGACGGCGCGGACAGGCCCGCGCTGACGAATGTGAGCTTCCATCTGCCGCAGGGGGAGGCGTGGGCGCTGGTGGGCCCCTCCGGCGGCGGCAAGACCACCATCGCCCGGCTGATCCCGCGCTTTTTCGATGTGCAGGCAGGGGCGGTACTCCTGGGCGGACGGGATGTGCGAAGCATCCCCACCGCGGAGCTGATGGAGCAGATCTCCTTCGTCTTTCAGGAGGTGAGGCTTTTCAAGAAGAGCATCCGCGACAATATCCGCGCCGCCCGGCCGGACGCCACCGAGGCGGAGATATTACACGCGGCGCAGCTTGCCCAGTGCAGCGATATTCTCGAAAAGACGCCGGGCGGGCTGGACGCCGTGATCGGCGCAAAGGGCGTGCATCTCTCCGGCGGCGAGATGCAGCGCATCGCGCTGGCGAGGGCGATCTTAAAGGACGCGCCCATCGTGGTGCTGGATGAGGCCAGCTCCTTTGCAGACCCGGAGAACGAGGCGAAGATACAAAAGGCCTTCGAGGCGCTGATGAAGGGCAAGACCGTGCTGATGATCGCCCACCGCCTGTCCACGGTGCGGAACATGGATCGCATCCTCGTCATCCGGGACGGCGGGATCGCCGAGGAAGGAAAGCACGACGAGCTTCTTGAAAAGGGCGGCGTATACGCCGCCATGTGGGAGGAATACCAAAAGGCCGCGCAGTGGAAGGTAGGAGGTGCCGCATGATCGAACGCATCCGCAAAAAATACGCCATGACGGAGAAGGGCGCAAAAGACTATGTGGCCGCCGTGTTCTGGTCCGTACTGGTCAACATCAGCAAAATGCTGCCGGTGGGCGTGCTGGCCACGGCACTCTCCGGCATCGTAGAGGCGCTGACAAACGGCACCGACCCAAGGGCGGGTCTTACGCGCTTTCTGGTCGCGGGTATCCTTGCCCTCGCCGCGCTCTTTGTGACCTTCCTGATCCAGTACAAGGCCCTATACGAAGCCACCTACCGGGAGAGTGCCAACCGCCGCATCCGGCTGGCGGAGGTGCTGCGCCAGCTCCCGCTGTCCTTCTTCGGAAACCGTGACCTGACCGACCTGACCACCACCATCATGGGGGATACGGAGACGCTGGAAAAGGCATTCTCCCACTTTTACCCCGCCATGCACGGCGCGCTCATCTCCACGGCGCTGATTTCCGCAGGTATGCTGCTTTACGACTGGCGGATGGCGCTGGCTCTTTTGTGGGTGGTGCCCGCGTCGCTGCTGATGGTCTATCTCTCCCGGCGCATGGAAAAGCGGCATATAACGAAGGGGCTTGTCACCCGCCGCGCGGCCACCGACGCCATGCAGGAGGTGCTGGAGTGCGCGCCGGAGATCAAGGCGTGCAACCAAAAGGCGCGGTATATCGCCGACCTGAACCGCAGGCTGGACGAGGCGGAGCAGGACACCATCCGGGGCGAGCTGTTCACAGGCTCCGTAGTCACGGCGGCACAGTCCTTCCTAAAGCTGGGCATCGCCACCACCGTCCTCACGGGGGTGACGCTGATGAGCCGCGGCGACCTGGCGCTGATCCCGTTTCTGATGTTCCTCATCGCCGCCACCCGTGTATATGACCCCATCGGCTCCATGTTTGCCAACATGGCCGCGGTTTTCGCCTGCGAGGTGCGCATCGAGCGTATGCAGGAGATCGAGAACGAAAAGCGTATGACCGGCCTGACCGAATGTGATCCCGACGGCTACGACATCCGCTTTGAGCATGTGACCTTTGCCTATCGGGAAAACGAGGACGTGCTAAGAGACGTTTCCTTTACGGCGAAGCAGGGACAGGTGACGGCGCTGGTGGGCCCCTCCGGCGGCGGCAAGTCCACGGCAGCCAAGCTGGCAGCCCGTTTCTGGGACCCTGCGGAGGGAACGGTGCGGCTGGGCGGCGTGGACGTGTCCACGGTGGACGGCGAGGCGCTGCTGAAAAACTACGCCATCGTATTTCAGGATGTGGTGCTGTTTGCCGATACCGTGATGGAAAACATTCGCCTCGGCAAGCGGGACGCCACCGACGAGGAGGTGCTGGCGGCGGCAAAGGCGGCGCAGTGCGACGCCTTTGTATCCAAGCTGCCGGAGGGCTACCATACCCTGATCGGGGAAAACGGCTCCCGGCTCTCCGGCGGTGAGCGGCAGCGCATCTCCATTGCCCGCGCCATCTTGAAGGACGCGCCGGTGATTTTGCTGGATGAGGCAACGGCCTCGCTGGACGTGGAAAACGAAACGGCGGTGCAGGCGGCATTGTCCGGGCTTATCCGGGATAAGACGGTGCTCGTCATCGCGCACCGCATGCGTACCGTCATGAACGCCGATCAGATCGTCCTGCTCTCCGGCGGCCGCGTGGTTGAGATGGGTTCTCCGGCCGAGCTGCTGAAAAAGAACGGCCTGTTCTGCCACATGGCACAGCTCCAGAGCGAGAGCATGGAGTGGACGGCGTAGAAAGTTGCGGGATAAACAGAATTCCGAGTGCAATATCGGAAAACGAAGTATCGAAAACAAGGAGGCGTTTATGAAAAAAATAAATAAATGGTCTGTCAGGGATGTGATCACCACGGTGCTGCTCTCCGCAGTGCTGATCGTGATCCAGCTCGTCGTCAATATGGTCTGCATGGCCAACGACTTTGTCAGCATGGTGCTGTCGGTGGG